>Ga0134128_10002464_pt1 | contig 22946 bp, 14 predicted proteins | sample KB31754_FD_96462 | JGI IMG/M metagenome (GOLD analysis project Ga0134128, IMG submission 96462) | Terrestrial soil microbial communities with excess Nitrogen fertilizer from Kellogg Biological Station, Michigan, USA - KB3-175-4 | ecosystem: Environmental > Terrestrial > Soil > Unclassified ... | reverse complement strand
GACACCAGTTGTTTCGTGGACGTTCTTGTCCCGGATACTTACGGTAATGCCGGCATTAATCCTCTTCACAGCGATGCGCTTCAACAGCTAGATTCCTCGTTGTTCAAGACTTTTAAACTCACGGAGAGGATGAACCTGCAGTTCCGCGCCGATGCGTTCAACACATTTAACCATCCGAATTTTGCAGCGCCGGATGCGACCGTGGGCGATCCTTCCGCCGGCCAGGTTTTTTCGACGTCGGTGGATAACCGGCGGATGCAATTTGGATTGCGCCTTTTCTTTTAAACAATGCTCGCGTAAGGACTGCATACGAACATGGATTACCTGGAGATGTGGCGCGAATGCGTCTTGAAAATAGAATCGCGGTAGTGACCGGCGGCGGAGCCGGCATTGGGCGGGCCATCGCCAGGGCATTTGCGCAGGAAGGCGCCCAGGTGGTTGTCGCCGATATTGACGGCGGCGCGGCGGCAGAATCGGTGTCTTTGATCCATGCGGATGGAGGCGCGGCCGTGCCCGTCACCACCGACGTGGCAAACCCAAGCTCGGTCCAAAGCTTGGTCGCCGCGACATTGCAACACTATGGCGCGGCTCATATTCTGATGAACAATGCCGCCATTCAAGTGAACAAGCGAATCGAGGATACGGAAGTTGAAGAATGGAATCGTCAAATGGCCACAAATATAGGGGGCGTATTTCTATGTTCGAAATATTTCCTCCCTCACTTGCGCGCTACCCGCGGGGCCATTATTAATATGTCTTCTGTGAACGGCACATTTGTTGAACCGATGTGCGCGGGTTATTGTGCCACCAAGGCGGCCATCTTGGGATTCACCAAAGCGATTGCCATTGACCATGGCTGGGAAGGAATTCGTGCTAATGCCATCTGTCCGGGTTATATTGACGCCGGTTTGGCCGAGGGATACTTTCTGTCTCAACCCGATCCGGCGGCGGCGCGCGCGCAAGCCGGCAGATTACACGCTCTACGTAGAATCGGAAAACCCGAAGAAGTTGCCCGGTTGGCCGTCTTCCTTGCCAGTGACGAAGCGTCTTTTATGACCGGAGCCGCTGTCGCGGTGGACGGCGGTTTCAGTTCAGGTTTACCGCCAGGAAATTAATTATGCGATTGACGGAGAGACAGCTTAGGCTGCTGAATCACACTTTTATCGACTATCAAGCCACGTCGGAATTCCTCGAATATCCGTTGATATTCGAGCGTGCAGAAGGTTTGTATTGCTGGGATACGGACGGTAAACAATATTTCGACGCCATCGGCGGAATTTTCGTCGCCGTGCTGGGACACCGCCACCCGCGCGTGATGAAAGCCATGCGTGACCAGATGGAGAAGATCACGTTTGCTCCGCCGCTGCTAAGCACCACTAATGTTCTATTGGATTTTGTCGAGAAGTTGGGACTGGCGGCGCCGGGAAATCTCAACTACGTAAAGCCGTTCAGTGGCGGATCGGAAGCTGTCGAATCCTCACTGAAGTTCGCTCGGCAATATTTCAAACAGACGGGCAAGTCGAGCAAATATAAATTTATCAGTCGCTATTACTCCTATCATGGCGGGACGTTTGGAGGCATGGGCGCCAGCGGCAATGGCTCGAGAAAATCGAAGTTTGAACCGCAAATGGATGGATTCCTGAAAGTATTTCCGCCAAGCTATTATCGCGATCGCTTCTCAACCTGGGAGGAAGCGAATCGCTTTGCGGCACGCTCCTTTGAAGACGTCATCCTACAGGAAGATCCGGAGACCGTAGCCGGAATCTTAGTGGAGCCTATTGGCAACACCGGCGGCATTATTACGCCCACTGAGGAGTACTTTGAAATTCTGCGTGACATCTGCGATCGCTACGACGTGCTGTTGATTTTTGACGAGGTAATTACAGGGTTTGCGAAGACGGGACAGATGTTCGCCGCTCAAACGTACGGAGTGACTCCTGACATCCTATGCGCGGGTAAAGGCATTTCCAGCGGCGCATTGCCTCTGGGCGCCATGATCGCGCGTGAAGATATGGCGGACGCTTTTCGGGGCAGACCGGAAGACGGTGTTCACTTCGCACACGGTCATACCTTTGCCGGCAATCCGCTGGCTTGTGCCGTCGGTCTGGCAGTGCTTGAAGTAATTCAGGAAGAAGATCTGTGCGCTAAGGCGCGCCGTCTTGGCGAGTATCTGCGAAGCAAGCTCGATTGCCTGAAGAAATACGGCGTTGTTCGGGAGGTGCGTGGCAAAGGGACTTTGCTTGGAGTTGAGTTTGTGCAGAACACCAAATCGATGAAGCCCTTTCCTCAACTGGGCCGCGAATTCAAGAGGACTTCTCTCGAGCAGGGAATCATTCTGCGCACCGACCCCACGTGGTTTGCGGTTGCGCCGCCGCTGATCGCGGAAGAGAAGGATATTGACGAAATGTGCGATCTGATCGACGGTAGTCTCCGCGCCGCCTTGGATCGCGTCGAGCGCTCATGACCTTTAGATCGACAAAAGTGGTCGATTGGTTCTTGTTGCTTTCCTGCAACTTGATGTGGGCCAGCCAATTCGTAATGGTAAAGCTTGTGCAGCGGGAAATGGGACCGCTGTTTGCCGTCACATTTCCAATCGCGCTTTCCACTCTTCTACTGATCATCTTGGTGGGGCGCAAACCCGGCGCCCGCATAACGAAGCAAGACCTCTGGACTTTCGTGTTGCTTGGTTTGGCTGGCCAGCTTGTCGCGCAGTTGTTCATCACTTGGGGTGTTCGCCTGGCCCCTGCATCCGACGCCGCGTTATTGGCCCTCATCATGCCAATATCGACGGCGGTGATGGCGCACTTCTTGCTCGGTGAACGCATGACGCCAATTCGCTGGGTTAGCTTCGGGTTGGCCATTTTGGGTGTGTTGGTGTGTTCCGGAGTCGATTGGACCGGTCTGAATTTTGGTCGCGGCTACCTTGCCGGAAACATACTGATTTTCTTCAGCGTACTTGGGAGCGCCTTCTACAATGCCTATAGCAAAAAAGCGCTGGAGCGGCATTCTCCTTTAAAAGTGTTGCTCTACAGTTACTACGTGCTTTTGTTGGTGCTGCTGCCGGTGACGGTGGCCATCGAACCCGCGGGCTTCACAAATCTGATGCACTATTCGACAACAGTTTGGGTCGGTTTGGCTATTCTCGCGCTGTTCCAGTACTTTTTGTCGATGGTTATCTTCTTGAATGTGTTAACACGGCTGGATGCCACGCAAGCGGCGCTTTCTAATTATCTAATTCCGTTTTTTGGCGTCATCATTGCTGCCGCGGTATTGCACGAACGTCTGACGGCGTTTATGATCGCCGGCGGCATGCTGGCTCTTGTGAGCACTTTGCTGATCACGGTTTGGGATGATGCGCCTCGGCAAGGCCTTGCTGAGCACGAAAATCCAAGCCCCGTCGTGTAGCGCAAGTAGACAAACTGACGCCCGTTTTAAGGAGGCTTATGTCTGGAGAGTACATGAAACGATTGATTCGGCGGACAAAGTTGATAAATGAGCCATATTGTGCGCGGTTTAGCCGTATCTGCGGGTTTCCAGTGAGCGTCCTTCTGATTTGTCTGGCTTACGTAGCGCCGTTGGCCTTCGGAGCGGACACCATGGGCTATCACGAGGTGAAGCTCGATTCAACTGGTCACATTATTCCGTGGTATGGGAAATCGTCGGGCGAAGCGTACGACCATGTTGTTCGCCTTGTTTGGGCTTTCTGGCGCGACATGCGTTCGTGCTCTAATGGTGTTCCCGTCTATTTGCAGCATCAGGTTTGGAAGCCGGAGCAAGATGACCCGCGTGGTCTCGGCGGCGATCAGATCAGCATGGCTCTTTCGTCCTGGAATCTCCTTTACGACTACCTTGGCGACGAGGCGGTCAAGAATAACATGACGCGCATCGCCGATTATTGGCTGGAGCATGGAATGTCGAAACCGGCAGATTTGTGGGCAAATCTGCCATATCCCTATAACACCGACGTCCATTCAGGATGGTATGACGGCGATATGCGCGCCGGAAAGAACTTTCTTCAACCGGACAAGGCCGGAAGCTTTGGCGCTGAACTCGCGACGCTTTATAAAATCACGGGAAATCGGAAATACCTGGACGCCGCGACCAAAATCGCCGATTCACTGGCGGCGCATATCCGTCCCGGCGACGCAAACAATTCTCCCTGGCCTTTTCGCGTGAATGCGGTGACCGGCGAGGTGCATAGAGCAACCACAAAGGATGGCAAGCCGATCTCTGCATCCTATACGACGAATTGGAGCCCATCTCTTCGTCTGTTCAACGATTTAATTGCTTTGAACCACGGAGATGTCAGTCACTATCGGAAATGCGTAGAAATCACTACGGCATGGATGAAGCAATATCCGCTCCGAACGAATAAATGGGGGCCATTCTTTGAGGACATCAAAACGGCCGACTATTCGGACACAGAGATCAACGCCGATACCATGGCATTTTATATTCTCGACCATCCGGATTGGGATCCCCAATGGAAGCAGCAGGCTCGCGGAATCCTGGTTTGGTCTTACAAGACCTTTCAGAACCACGAATTCGATAAGTGGGGCGTCACGGCGATCAATGAGCAAACGGTCTACCGGGTGCCCGGCAACAGTCACACTTCTCGACACGCTTCAACCGAATTGCGATATTGCGAAGCAACCGGCGACTGCGAGTGGAAGGAAGCGGCGATTCGCCGCCTGAACTGGGCGACCTACACCGTTGAGAACGATGGCAAGAATCGCTATCCGCGCGACGATATCTGGCTGACCGACGGCTATGGGGACTATGTACGGCATTACCTGCGCGCGATGGCCGCGGACCCTGAACTCGCGCCGCCTGGTCAAAATCATTTGTTGCGAACCTCATCCGTTGTGAAGTCGATCCACTATGGCCCCAAGCTGATCCGCTATACAAAGTTCGATAAGGGATCTACCGAACTTTTTAAATTGGGAGCCGCTGCGCCGAAATCTGTAAACGGCGGATCGATGAAGTGGAATGCTAAAACGCAAGTGCTTGTTGTTGTGTCTAAGAGTCCGTCTATTACTATCAATTTGGAGTGAATGCCGTCGACGTGTCGGGCTCAATCTCTATCGAATGAGCATATCTCCCACGGCAGAGATCAAGACCACCGTGCTCCGAAATTCATTCGTTCCAAAATATTAATGAAGCCCGGATCCGAACGAAGAGGATCGTTCTTTTCGCCCAGTTCAAGAGAACTCAGCAGCGACTGTGGCGCTGGAACATAACGCGTGACCGCCAGTTCCTCCACTTCCGTCCAGGTGGAGCGATTGGCGGCGGTCGAGCGTCTGCTTCAGGCTTGCACTTGCAAGATGTCTTATAGCGACGTCGATGCTGCGTCGACCTTTGGGATATTTGCTTCGGCGGGGTCCGGGCGCGCCGGCGTTTCATTCCTGGAGATCTGCCATCACTTCGCGACTCCGAATCGAAACCGGCCGTGCCGTTATGCGCGGCCCCTTTCCTTCTCCATTCTAAAGATCCAGGCAAAAATCGATCGGCGCCTCGAAAAGTGTGAACAAGAAGCGCGAAAAAAGAATATTCAAATGAATGCTTGAGCATAAGTTTTTCAGGAGGCGAACGCACAGATGCAACTTTGGGCTCCGTTGGCTGCGGCTTTTCGCTCTGCCGACCGCTTTGGGCTGCGGCATGACCCTCTTGGCGCAGAACAACGCAGGCGAACTGCGAATATCAGTTACGGACGAGAGCGGCGCGCAGATCGACGCCAAGGCTGAATTGGTCAGTCAGGCAACGAAAACCCATCAAATTGTGAACCTTCCGGTGGAGGGCGGATATTCTTTCAAGAATCTCCAATTTGGCATATATGCCCTGACCATAACGAAATCGGGCTTCGCGCCATCTTCCGACCTGATCGAAATTCGATCGGTGATTCCGATCACTCGCGAGATTAAATTGGCGGTGAACCCCGTTCAGAGTGTGATTGAGGTGAAGGATTCGGAAACTCTCATCGCTCCCGATCGGACGGCGGCAGCGTATTACACAGGATCGCGGGAAATTCGTGAGCGAAGAATGGCGCAGCCAGGGCGCGGGCTCATCGATCTCGCTGTCATGCAGCCGGGATGGACTCTCGAGGCAAACGGCATTCTGCACCCTCGCGAATCGGAGTATGACACGCAATACATCGTCAACGGATTTCCCGTGCAGGACAATCGCTCACCGGCCTTTGCGCGCCCCCTCGAAGCAGACGACGTGGAGTCCATGGTGCAGTATACAAGCGGCATTCCGGCCGAATTTGGCGATAAACTCGGCGGCGTTATCGAACTGAATACCGTCCGTAATACATCTCCCGGATTCCACGGCGTCTACATCGCGCAGGGCGGCAGCTTCGATACCCTGAGCAGCTACTTATCCGGTCAATACCTGTCGGGGAAAACAACTGTTTCGGCCAGTGGCGAAGGTTTCCTCACTGATCGCTATTTGGATCCTCCGACGGCGCAGAACTACACCAATCATGCGTCCAGCACCTCCTTCACTGGCTCCCTGGAACGGGACTTCAGCGATGCCGACCGGTTGCGGGTTTCCGTGATCAATCAGCAAACGTGGCTCCAGGTTCCGAACGACCTGCTGCAGCAGGCGGCAGGACAACTCCAGAATCGGACAAGCGGATCGACAGAAGGTCAGGTTTCCTATCAGCACGTCTTCTCCCCGTCGCTCTTAGGTTCCATTCGCGGGAGCGTGCGCGACGTCGGGGCGACTCTGTGGTCCAATCCTTTGTCGATACCGATTGACGCCGCGCAACATCGGGATTACCGCGAAGGATATTGGGATGCAAGCCTGGCTGGACATGCGGGCTGGAACGAGTGGAAGGCCGGAACGCAGGGCCGCTACGCATCCGTCAACGAAAAGTTTAACTACAACATCCTTGCGTACAGTCTCAATGGGGTTCCCATCTTTGATGACAACCTGCCGGAATCCTACACGTTCCGAGGACATGCTCCGGACCGGGAGCAGGCGGGCTACGGGCAAGACATGATGCACTTGGGCAATCTGAATATCAGCCTGGGACTGCGTTTCGATCACTATGATTTCTTAGTCAACGAGACGGCATGGAGCCCACGTGCGGGCGTTGCGTATAACGTCAAACCACTGAGTCTCGTTCTGCATGCTTCCTATGACCGCACGTTCGGCACGCCGCCATTCGAAAATGTGCTGGTGTCGGCGGCCCCATCCTCTCGGTTTGAAGAAGGCTTCTACCTGCCTCTACGCCCTTCGGGCGGCAACTATTATGAAGTTGGTTTGTCCAAGGCATTCGGAAGCCACATTCGCCTGGATGCAAACTGGTTCCGGCGCAACGTTAGTGATTTCGAGGATGATGATCTTCTGCTGAATACCGGAGTGAGTTTCCCTATTGCATTTCGGAAGGCAAATATTAGCGGTGTGGAAGTCAAGCTGGAGGCGCCTCGATGGGGCAATTTTTCCGGCTTTCTCAGCTACTCGAATACAACAGGGATAGGGCAATTCCCCATTTCGGGCGGATTGTTTCTGGATGACGACGATGCCGATCTGCTCAATGCGACGAACAAGTTTCCGATCTCGCAAGACATTCGAAACGTCGTGAATGGTTACGTCCGCTATCAGGTCCTGCCGCGCCTCTGGACGGCTTGGAGCGCAATATATACAAGTGGCCTTCCTATCGAAGATCCAGGCGAACTGCCGGATATGGATTTTCTCATCGCCCAGTACGGCAGCGATGTTGTAAACCGGGCGAACCTTAGTCGTGGCCGCGTGCGGCCAAGCTTTTCACTAAGCGCGTTGGCGGGACTGGATCTATTCCAGGGTGAAAGGACGAAAGTCGGACTGCAAGCCGATGTGACGAATATTACCGATCGACTCAATTTAATTAATTTTGATGGATTGTTGTCAGGCACCGCGCTGGCGTCGCCACGTGGCGCGAGCGCACGCCTTCGCATCGACTTTTGAAGCGAGTCTGCGTGGTGGCTTGAACTTGGTTAAGGTTGTCTGACTTGGGATCACGATGGCCGGGACGCATTTACAATATGGATTGAGTTTAAAGTTGAAATTCAATGAGTGATTCGTCCAGGACTTCGATTTTCGATCTGCTGCTTCTCGGGAAACCGGCCGTGGAGGAGATTTCAACTTCGATCGCAATTGAAGCGACGGTGACGGAATTATTCGAACAGTTCCGTCGCGGGATGCTGCGTTACATCGGTTCGCTTGGTTTATCGGTTCATGATGGCGAAGAGATCGTTCAAGAAGTATTCCTTTTGTTGTTTCAACATCTTTGCGATCGTAAGCCACAAGAGAATCTTCGGGGCTGGCTGTTTCGCGTGGCTCACAACCTTGCGTTGAAAAGGAGAATTGCTAACCAGGCTGCCACGAAGACGACATGCTGTATTTCCGCGGACGAGCACCACGATCCGCGGCCTTCACCAGAGGACCACCTCTTTTTTCAACAGCGCCGCGACCGCTTGCTTTCGGTATTGCATGCGCTGCCTGAACGGGATCAATGTTGCCTATACCTTCGTGCCGAAGGTCTGCAATATCGGGAAATCGCGGGGGTTCTGGACATTTCGCTCGGCAGCGTTTCTAAATCGCTGGCGCGAGCTATTCGGCGCCTCAGCAATGCCGATCGTTGGTGATCATTATGCGATTTGAGGTAACTCATCTGTCTGACGAGGAACTTCTGCTTTCGGCTGATGGCGAACTGCCCGCCAAGCAAGCATCCGCCGTTCATGCCCATCTCGAAACGTGCTGGGAGTGTCGGACACGTTTCGCAGAAATGCAGAACGCGATAGGCGACTTCATCCATATCTATCGTGAGAGATCCCAAGTAAGTATTCCTCCGATAGATGGACCTCGGGCTCTGCTTCGCGCCGAAATCAGGCAATTCAGTTCCGCATCAACGGCACATGCCGGTCGCGGTTTTGTAGCGTCCACTACGGGCGGCGCGCGTGAGTGGGCCGTTTCCAGGGTTGTTGAGAAGGCTCTTAGGGCTCCGCACGTTGTTGCGTTCGCGACTGTGCTGGCCACGTTCGCGTTACTTTTGTTTGTAGTCCATCTGCACCGCGCTCAATTGAGTCATCATGCATCCAAAGGTTCTTCCGAACTAAATGGCGCCATGCCTCAAGTCAGTTTGACTCCGGGGGAAACTGTGTCCGTAACGGTGCAGGATGTCTGCGCGCCGGATTTTCCGACGGAACGACAAATGCTGGTGCCGGCCTCTCTGCGGCGCCGCGTTTTTCAGCAGTACGGCATCAGCAACCCACGGCCCGATGCGTTCGAAGTGGATTACCTGATTACGCCGGATTTGGGAGGCGCAAGCAGCGCGCGCAATTTGTGGCCTGAGCCTTACCATAACACCATTTGGAATGCCCGCGTGAAGGATGAGTTGGAAGTTCATTTGAAGGACCTGGTGTGCAGCGGAAAGCTGGATATGGCGACGGCACAGCGCGACCTATCCGGTAATTGGATCGCTTCATACAAGAAGTACTTTCAAACCGATGCCCCCTTGGGCAAACCTAGGCCGTTCCTGGCTCTGCTGGCGCGATTCAATCACCGGGAACTTGTAGGCGCTTTCCTGGCGCCCTGAGTCGAAGTAAGTTCCAGAACGCTGGATACATTCACACTGAAGCGATGGATACCGGGTCCTCTTCGACCCGCGGCGTGCTACCGTGTCGAAACAGATGAATAGAGTCAAGGAGAAAGTCGCTATCGTGACCGGTGGCGCGAATGGAATCGGCAAGGCCATTTGTGAACTTCTCGCCGAAGAAGGGGCCTGGGTGCTCGTTGCCGACATTGAGGACGAACCGGGCCGCGAGATGGTGCGCGGCATTGCCGAGAAGGGCGGACGCGCAGAGTATTTCCATGCCGACGTGTCGCGTCGCGAAGATGCGGCCGCCGCAGTTCAGAAAGCCGTTGAGCAAAACGGCCGCATCGATATCCTCTGCAACAATGCCGCTTATCTCGGGAAGTCCCATGCCATTCTCGAATCGACCGATCAAGAGTGGGATAAGTGCATCAAAGTAGCGCTGATGGGTACGCACTACTTCACGAAAGAATCGTTACCCTATATGATTCAGCAGAAGAAAGGTTCGATCGTGAACGTGGTGTCGATTCAGGCGCTTGCCGGGATGATGACCTCCGTGGCATATACGGCAACCAAAGCGGCGCTGCTCGGATACACTCTGAGCGCGGCCTACGATTACGGTCCGCACAACATTCGCGTCAATTCCCTGTGCCCCGGGCCGATTCAGACCCGAATTTCCGCCGGACCTGGAGAAGCGCATTACAAATGGCAGTGTGACAATACCGTGCTGGGACGTGTCGGATATCCGGAAGAGGTCGCCTGGGCCGCGCTCTTTCTGGCTTCCGATGAAGCCTCCTACGTGACCGGAGTGACGTTGCCTGTCGATGGAGGCTGGACATCAAAGTAGGCCTTACGGAATCCCTAGCGCAAATCCAGCACGCCCTCGGTTTAGTTGCGATGCAAGACGGTTGCGATTGCCCCAGACGGATTCCGTGTGATCCAGAATCTCTTCCGGAGTGAACCAGAACCGCTTCACTTTTCGCTGGCTGTGCAGCTTCGTTTGGTCGTTGTAATGTGGCGAGGACGGGTTTTGCGATTCGCCGTAAGGCAAAAGGCTCCAGACCTGTTTCGGATTGCTTTCCATCACAATCAGCAGATGCCCCCATCCGTCGTTGCACTGAATTTGCCCGTTACTCTGCTCGATTCCTTCGTCCGGATGAAGCACGCCGTATAGTCCCGTGCCGCCGAGGGGAAATGTCCCATCGCGCACGACCACGTTGATATCGCCCCAGCGAACTTCAGCTCTGCCGTATGTCTTCTGAATGTGAGTCAAGGCTTTGTCCAAAGCCTTCAGCGCCATCTCCTGTTCCTCGGGAGAATCGATATTTATCTCCCGCTTGCGCTTGTAATCCATGAACCGGCCGAATTTTGCTTCCGAGAACAAATCACGATACGACATGCCCCAGAAATAGATGTACGTGTAAGCGGCGGACTCTTTGCTCGACCGGCGATCCCACTTCTTAATTAAGTCCATTGCGTGCGCCATGCGTGGGTCGTGTCTATTTGCGTTCGCCCAGGCTCGTTCAAGCAGCGGGACGATAACGTCGGACGGAACGATCCACGTATCAAAACCGAGATCAGTCATTTCCGCCAGCGTGAATTTCTTCGACTGGGTCAAAATTTGGAATAACCGTTCGCCGCGCGTGTTCAAGGCTTCTTCGCCGGCATCCGCTTTGGGGGTCTGCTGTAGGTACCAGGGCGCCGGATCCAGTGGCTTCAGTCCCGAGTTTCGCGTTACCACCCAGGGCGGATTGTTGCAATTCTGTAGAAAACCCGAAGCCGGATTTTCCACCTGCGGATATTCTTTGAATGGCAGATAGGGGCCCCATTCGGTATCTTTCGTCCAGCCCGGTACAGGCTTGCTCCAATCGTATCCAGGCGCTCTGCGGGCAACGTTTCCGTTGTGTACCCAGAAGATATTTTTAGGATCGGAGTAAAGAAAATTCCATCGCGGGATCAACTGAAGAGCAAGCGCCGCTTTGAACTCGGGAAGATTGCGCGATTTCATAATCCGGTACAGCCCGGTGGCGTAATTGACGCCTTCGAAATTGGGCAATTTGACGGAATAAGCACGGTTGTGTTCCCGGTCGAAGCTTACGATAGGGCCATGCGACGTGTAATACAGAGGCAGCGTTCGCGACTCCATGCCCTTAGCGTTCTTGATTTTGAACGTTGCGTACGACACGCGGATATCTCGCCATTTGCCGTCGTAGAGATACTGCAGATGGTTCTTCGGATTGATTTTCTCTTCGTAAACGTCGGCGATATTCGGTTGGTTCCAGGTAGCCGACCACGTGATCCTGTCGTTGAAGCCATCGAGGAACACCGGGCTGCCGAACCAACTGATGCCCGCGGCGTCCAGCTTGCCGGGCGTGATGAGTTGCGCTTCGTAATTCTGGAAGCGGTTAGCCCAGGGCATATGGGTGTGCTCGACGTGAATGATCCGCCCGTTCACGGACCGGCTGCGGGAGATCGCCCACTGGTTGGAGCCGAAATTCGGAAACGCATCCACTTTGTTCGTCATCTTCGAAAGCGCATCGTGGATGCTGTAAAACCGCATGTAGTTGCTGCGCTCAAGCGCCTCGATATCTTCGGCGCTCACGGAATCAATCCACGTCGGAATCGTCGCCCGATGTTCCGAAATGTAGGCGTTTATGCCACTCGCAAAGGCGGCCAGAATTTTGTATACATCAGGGGCGATCTGATCGCGATGTTCGACAACTGCCGCCTTCGTCCGGAGCAGTCGCTGCAGGTAGTCGCCATCCCAACGATATTCGTATGGAATGAAATGAAGATAGCCATCGCCCAGCGCCTTAATCCCCTGCACTTCGGCCCGGCGCCCCTGAGCATCGCGATACTGGATCATCATCTCCTCCAAATGATCCTGAGCCTGCGCGTAGCCGTAGCCGAAAAATGTCGCTTCTTCTGTATCGCCGACGATGTGAGGAGTGCCGTAATGATCACGGTAGATGGTGACGTGAGCCGCGAGCGCATCGGGCGCGGCGAAAACAGGTGCGCTGGCGCACGCAGCCATCACCAGATATAAGAAGAATCTCAACTTGGCGCCTCCTCGCGGAATTCCGATTCTAGAACGAAATCGGCGATGCGGAGCGGAAAATCCATCGATCAGGCGATACGGTATTTCTCGATGACTTCCTGATTCACTTCAACTCCTAACCCTGGAGCAGTCGGGACTTCGAGATATCCGTCCTGCATGCGCAGGGGGCTGTTCACCAGTTCGCGACTGAGCGGGCCTTGCGATGTGTTGAACTCGATGAACATGGCCCGGCGCTGAAACGCATTTAGGTGCAGCGATGCGGCGGTCAACAAATCGGACGACCATGAATGCGGGATCACGAGCACGTTCGCCTGTTCGGCCATGTGTACGATCTTCCGCGCGACGGTGAATCCGCCGCAGCGCGTCAAATCGGGTTGCAGGATATCGACCTTCGCGCGCGTGATTAACTCATGAAAGCCCCACTCGGTAGCTTCCTGCTCTCCGCACGCGATGGGCGTCTCGACCGCTTCCGCTAACCGGCGATATCCATCGTAATCCTCGGGATGGAGAGGTTCTTCGATGAAAAAGGGCCGGTATGGTTCGAGCGACCGCACAACCTGAATCGCCTGTTTGGGCGTGCGCTCGACGAACCACCCGGTGTCGATCAGCAGATCGATGCCATCGCCGATTTCCGTTCGTGCCGCTTCCACCAGCCGTACGTCTCGGCCGGCATCCTCCCCGAAAACGCCCCATCCGAATTTGATGGCCGTAAACCCTTGGTCGAGGTAGCGGCGCGCGGCCTCTCGCATTGCCTCCGGTGTTGCCCGGAATAACGTGCTGGCGTATGCCCGGACGCGGTCGCGCCATTTTGCTCCGAGGAGCACGCACACGGGCTGGCCATAGAACTTGCCCATAATGTCCCACAGCGCAATGTCAATCGCGGAAATGGCCTGAATGGCGACGCCGCGCCTCCCGTAGTAAATGCTGCCGCGGTACATCTTGTACCAGAGTCGTTCCGGCTCCAGTGGGTTCTCACCCACAATTAGCGAGGCTAGCCCTTCGAAGCATTCGTTTCCCGGTTCACTCCACGATGGCGCTTCGACGGCGGCCTTCGCGACCGGCGCTGACGTTTCCATGTCGGAATAACCCGTGATGCCGGCATCTGTCGAGACACGCACCAGTCCCATATATGTTGGGCCGAGCGGCTCTTCCGAACCGGCCGGGCGGTTGTATAAGCCCGGCGATTTCAGGACCAGAACCTCAACGTTGGTGATCTTCATCTATGCCGCGTCCTCGCCGATCACGTACAGGGTGAGTCCTTTCTTACATACGGCCGCGAAATACAGCGCGATAATGACGCCTTTCTTATGTGCGCGAATCTCCAGCGGCAGTGAACAGTGATTCGAAAAATCGTGGAGACTGCCGATCAGATCGCCCTTTTCGACATCGGCCCCCGGAGTAACCGCTGGCTCCCAGATGCCCGAGCGTGGCGATGGAATGTAATCGGACAGGTTCGGCGCCTGCACCATTCGCGACGGCGTTGCGCGCGCGGCGTCCACGCGGACGATTTCGCTGCCCAGCATTTCGTAATGCCGCAGCACGTTTTTGATGCCTTCGTACGCGTGCCGCACTCCGCTGGTGCTGGTTCCTTCGGCATGTCCGAATTCGCCGCCGAGCGCTATCTTGCCTTCGTCCTCGGCTTCGTCTGTTAACAGACCCGACGCCATTTGCCGCGAATACACGAAGATAAATGGCGTATCGAAAAGCCGCGCAATTGCCGCGGTTTCGGCGTGCTGTTCGGCGTTTGGCAACGGATGAAACGAAGTGCAGAGCGGGAATACGGATTCCTTGCCGCCGGAGTGAATGTCCATCACCACGCGCACTTGTGGAAAGATGCGGGTCTTCACGAAGTTCGAAATGCGATAGGACAGCGTGCCATGCGCGTTTCCCGGAAAGGCGCGGTTCATGTTCACGTCGTCCTCGGGGGAACATCGCTGGTGAGCGCGGCATGCTGTCTCACTCAATTGCGGAATCAGAATCAGACGTCCGCGCATCTCCCTCGGATCGAGGTCCGTGCAAAGGCGTTTGATCGCAACCTGTCCTTCGTACTCGTTGCCATGAGTGCCACCAAACGCTGCAACGCCCGCCGGTTCCGGACCGCTGCCGCCGGCGGAGCCATTGATTACAGTCATGGGAACGAGTGAATAGCCCCAGCTCGAATCGAGATGGAATGCGACTTGATAATGATGCTTGCCGGGCAGCGCGAAATCAATCTGGCCCGGATCGTGAATTACGGTTGGCGGCATGGTTGGAAGAAAGCGGCCCTCATTGCTGAAATTCTAGTACCCGCAGGCCACGAATCTCTCACGAAACAAGCCGGACAGGCCGAAGTTTCCATCACACTGGACGAATTCCGGCGCAAGCTACACGCGAATTTCAGACAATACCGGCACACGCGGTTGGCCGGTCCAACCCAGCCGGTCCGAAATTGCCACTGCCGTATGTTGAAGCTCGGTAATTAGCTCTTTCTGGTTTTCGGGACCTATCTGCTCGACAGTGGCGGAAAGACTGACTGCGGCGATAACGCGTCCATCCGCATTGAAGACGGGAGCGCCGACGCAGCGCATACCGATCTCTTCCTCCTGGTCATCCAACGCAAAGCCGCGAGCGCGAGTTCTCTCTAAATCTTCTTTGAGCTTTCGCGCCGACCGGATCGTGTTCTCGTTGTGGCGCAGAAGACCACGCCGGCGAATGATCTCGTCGATCTGCGGTTCTTCGAGATACGCGATCAGGCACTTGCCCAGACTCGTGCAGTGTACGTCAAGCCGTTTGCCCGCCCAAGTCGCGACGTGCTGTCCGGCGACAGTGGCCGCCTTTGCAATCAGGGTCGCTTCCTGTCCCTCCAAAATCGCCAGGTGGACGGTCAGGCCCGTTCGCTCGGAAAGGCTGCGAAGCAGCGGCGACGCTTTCTCCCGCATTCCCGTGCCGTCGAACGCCATGTTCGCAATTTCCGCCAGTTTCATGCCGCACGCATACCGACCGGTAGTTTCGCTCCGGTGCAGATATCCGAGACGCTCGAATGTAACCAGGATGGAGTGAATGGAACTCTTCGGAAAATCGAGGCTGCGCGCCAACTGAGAAAATGTGAGCCCGCTCCTGGATTTGGAGACCATCTCGAGAATCGTCAGGCCGCGATCGAGCGCTGGAACTAGAGGAGTCTTAATTGCCGCCATTCGAACCTGCTTTCAATCAATTGGGAAGAACGAATCGTAGCATCGGATGCTGTCCGGCTTGCGATGCCGAATTATGAATTTCTGGGTTGCACATCATATCCTCTAATAGACTCGCAGCGGCCTAATCTGTCACGAGTTTCCGAAGGTCGCCTTTGGACAAATCAAGCGAAGGATTGAAATCCGGTCCGGCGGCATAATGCAGGAATCCGTCGAATAGGGTCATTGCCGTCGGGAACGCCTCGTCGAAATTCTCGCGCAACCGCAGCGTGGTTACAAGCAGTTTCCCACCTCCGACGTTGGCCTCCACGGCGTAAGCGACGCGTGAGAGATCTTTGGTCTTGCTGAGGAATTCCGAAGTGGTGCGAATGCCGCCGACGATTGGTGTGAGTGGGGCCGGCCAGCTATCAATAGGCAGCGGATACGCGCCCTGCAGTAAGTTGTAGAACTGCAGATCGCAGAAATCCTCATGCGGTGAACCCGCTAGCGCCGGATGATCTCGGACAAGTGTGCCGAGCGCGCCGCCGGAACCGGGGAAGAACGACGCGCCGCGATGGCTCAGGCTTTCGCGCGGCAGCAGCCACACCCGCCCGCCGCCATGCAGATGTTCCATTGCGGTCTGATCGAGGCTGTCGGTAATGAGTAAGTCAGCCGGCTTCATCTCCTTGCTATCCGATCCAATCCATGGATAAACGCGCCGCAAACCGGCCCATTTGATATCTGAGATAACGCCCATTGCCGCCGGCGTGCTGTGTACGCGCGGATAGGCCCAGAAATTCCAGCGGTTTTGATATGTCCCGTGCTGGGACTGGAGCGTCAACACCAGTTCCAGCTTCCTAGCGGCATGCAGACTCGAAGCATTCAGAACGATTTCCGCGATCTTCGCAACGTCTGCATCGGCTACCGAGATGTCACGAACGTCACCGCCACCGATTTGCTTGTTTCCATCCTGCAATGACCAGGACAGCGTCGCGCCTTCGATTGCTCCCGGGCCGAAGTTGGATACCTTGATGGCAACATGCTTTGGCTCGTCTGTCCACATGGCGCGGTCATTGACGCCGGCGCCGATCATTAGTAACACCGGAGCGTTTAATTCACGCCCCTGCTCAGGCGTAATTCCTTTCGGCTTCCAAAAATAGTCGAACCAGCCCTCCTCCCACGAATCGCCTTCGCCTGTGCCGCCGGGATAATCGACGATCAGCCAGTAGTCGTAACCGGTCACATCTTTGTTTTCGCGTACCCGCTCAATCTGATATTTACGGCCAAGTTGCTGTAGCCGCTGTGAGTTGCGGAGGTACTCGTTATAGACATCCTGCAGAGAATTCTTCTCCACCCAGGATTGTTTCGCCTTGAGCCAATCGGGGATCAGCACACCCGTGAACTTTTCAATCAAGCCGATGTCCGGCAATGAGCAGTAATAATCTCCGAACTCGTGGCGTATGGTCGGACGGTCCGGAGCCGTGCCTCCTGGGAGACTGACCATGTCCGTCGGACGCAGATCGAAACCATCGTTCGAGAGAATGAGTGTCGAAGGCGCCAGTTGCTTCGCCATCGTATAGAACTGGGCGATCGCTTCGACGAAGGTCTTCCGTTCCTCGTCGTTCTTCAGCCAGTGGAGATTGAATTCATTTCCGAATGCGAGGCTTAGAAGAGACGGATGATTTCGATAGGCCAGCAACACGCTTTGTAGTTCATTACGCAGATAGTCCTGATGAGCAAAGAAAAATTGCGTGTACGCGGCTGGCAATTCAGCCATGACGAGCATCCCCACTTCATCGGCCGCCTCGAAAAGCTCCTGTGGCGGAACCATGGAGTGATAGCGAACGGCGTTGAAGCCGAAGCTCTTGGCGAGCGAAAGCCTCTGTACGTAGACGGCGCGGGAGGCCGGGGGAAATCCGGTCAACACCTCAACGTCGTCGTCGCCATAACCACGTAGATAAATTGGCTGGCCGTTCAGCAACAGCCGGTTTCCGCGCGTTTCGATGGTGCGAAACCCGAACCGTTCCTCCGAGCGGTCGATCTGTTTCCCGCCTCGCCGGATTTCGACGGAAGCCGTAATCAGTTCCGGATGTTCGGGTGACCAGAGCGGGGCATCGGGCATCTCCAACTGGACCGTTGCTTCCTGGACTTTATCGGTTGTCAGTTCGATTGGTTCGCTGGATTTCGATACGCCGTGTGCGGACACGTGGACTGTGACGGGAGCACTCCTCGGCTCGGCGGTTTTAAGCTGTACTGCTACCGTGAGCAGGTGTTTTGCGACATGGCTGCTGATTTGAGTAGACTCGATCCATGTGCGGCCTGTGCTCTCAAGGTACACGCTGCCGTAAAATCCGCCCCAGTTGCCGATATAGTTCAGCATGCCGGTTGGCAGAAGCGGCTGCTGTTTATCGGGAGACTCATCGACCTTGTTTGGAGGATTGTCGATCCGGAACACAATGTTGTTCGCGCCGCCGGGATGGACTGCGTTGGTGATGTCAAAGGAAAATGGTGCGCTGAAGCCCTCATGTGCGCCGACTTTTGTTCCGTTGACGAACAAGGTAGCGCTTCGATGCGCCCCGCCAACGCGCAACCACACGATTCGGTTTGCCCATGAAGCCGGTATGCTGACTGATTTCCGATACCAGGCCGTTCCGGCATAGTCATGCCGTAGGTTACCGGATGGCTCGCCGAATCCCTGCGCCTGCCACGCTCCCGGTACGGTGATCGTGTCCGGGAAAGTGCCGCTGGCCGTATACCAGCGGTCAGAGATGCCTACATTCTGCGGGTCGAGCCGGAATTGCCATCGTCCGTTGAGATCGATTTGCGGCCGGGTCTGCGCCACGAGTAGGCTCGGCGGCACGAATGCGGCTATTGCCAGACAGATGCGGAGTTTTGCATGCGCCAATGCCATCTTTATTTAATAGTCGATTGCATCAGCGTTGTTCACAACGGTTTCCGGGCAGAAGAGGGGCGCCGATTTCCGATTAGCTGGAAACTGCGAGAGCAAAAGCGGTCTACAACCGTTTCCACGGTGGCTACCTTACGTATAATTCCCGCCATGGGTGAGTGGTTCCTCATCGAGAATCCACCCGGTTTAGAAAAGTCCCAGCAACAGGAAATTCATGAGAGCAATTTTAAGCGCGTTGGCGATAGCGGCACTCTGCGTGAGCGTTGCCGGAGCCGAGCAGCGCGTTCGGGTTCGAATGACGTGGGGAGAAGAAGCGCCCCGGGCGGACCGGTATTACGTAAAGCTGATTCCTGAAACTCCAGGCTTGCAAGTCACGACTGCAGGCGGCATTTCCCTGGAGTCGGGTGAGCAGAACCGCGATGGCGTCTGGCAAACGCAAGCCGGCGCCGGAGATGTCGACGGAATCGACTTCACCCTGACGGCGCCCGATGCACAAGACGCGACACTCCAAAACATGGAGGTCATTTGGGCGGATCTCATCGCAAACAGCGATGCCGATACCGCGCGGCGCCTGGGACAGGATGCGGCGATACACCCGCAATCTCCACGATTAACCGTTCAAATGGACCAGGCCGGCACGCGCGGATTTACGGTTACGCTCGATCAATTACGGACGGCGAAGGCGCTCTGGATTCCTTCTCTGCACGTCTATCTCGCCACGGGCGGCGATCCGCTTAGCTTCGCCGCGCATAAACAGCAGTTAGCGCCCTGGGCAGGTAAACGCATTCTGGATCAAGTAGCCCGCGAGCCGGAGGCCACGTACAAGGAGTATACGAACCGTTGGGAAGATATGGGCGATCCCACATACGTGAATCCGCGCCCGCGCGGCCCTGGTCACATCGTGTGCCTGACATGGGATAGCGCCATTCCGAAGTTCGGAATCGACCGGGGCGCGGGCGTATGGAACGACTATGGGAACCCGGACCATTTTCGATTCTGGTTCAACTTCGGCGACATCGCGCAGGGCATCATTCATACGTGGAAGGGGCAGCATCTTCACGACGGTCTTCCGGTGATCACGACGAATTTTGAAAAGGATGGCGTCCGGTACGAAGTGGAACAGTTCGCGTATCCGCTCGACGGGCCGCCAAAGCAACGCCGTGGCGATATCGACATGCTGTTGATGCAGCAGGTCCGCGTGACAAATCTCGAAGCTCGTGCGCGCCGCATTCCGGTCACGTTCAGTCATCTTCGCGAGTTGCCGTCGGATATCGATGCGAAGATTTACGCCGACCGCCGTGGCGATACGGTCCTCTTCCGCGACCGGGCCTACAACCGAGTACTCTTCGCCGTCAGCGGTTTTTCAGGCGACCTCGACTGGAATGGCGTCCACGACGAAGAAAGCAAACGCCAAATGAAGCGCGTCGATGGGACGGTGTTTCTGGACCTTCCGGCACACGGAACCAGCGAGGTTGTCGTGAAACTCGCTTCGCCAATGGTTAGCGCGGAGGATGCCGCAAAGCTCCAAGCCATCGATTACCAGAAAGCCCGCCGGCAGACGCTCGACTTTTGGTCGAATTATGTGGCTCGTGGCGCGCATTTTGACGTGCCCGAGAAGGCTGTAAACGATTTGTTTCGCGCCAGCCTGTGGCACGCCCTACGATTGCCGCGCCGGCACGGCGGTTCGGGACCAGATGTCAAAATCGACCTCCCCTATTCGAACTTCGCCTACAGCCAGACCGGGACACCATGGCCCATCAATCAATCCGTGTATGTCGACTATATGCTGTACGACCTGCGCGGTTATCATTCGATCTCGGACGAAGAGTTATTAGCACAGTTCCACAACAATCAGGAAGCGGACGGGCACATCAACGGAGTTTCAAACTGGGGCGCGTACACGCCGGGCATGCTCTATGCGGTCGCACAGAATTATCTGCTCTCGCATGACCGCGCAGCGCTCGATCGGCTGATGCCGTATAGCCTTAAGGCGCTCGATTACTGTATGCGGCAGATTCACGAGGCGAATTTGCAATCCGGCGATAACCGCGGGCTCGTTACCGCGCCGCTCAACGACCTCACGGGTACAGGCGTGTGGGCCTTCAACCAGGCTTATATGTACGCCGGTCTCGATCTGTTCGGCCGTGTTCTAGAAGAAGTCGGAAATCCGCGCGGCGCGGAATGCCGCAATGCCGCTTCGCAACTTAGAGACGCCGCCGCTCGGGGTTTCCGGGCGGCGAGCATGCGTTCTCCTCTCGTTGAACTACGCGATCACACATGGGAACCCTACGTTCCCTCCGAGGCGAATACCTACAGGCGCATGTTGGACGAGTGGTATCCGGCGGATGTGGACACCGGCGCTGTGCATATGATTCGCCTGAAGGCCATAAAAGCCGATGGTCAGCTTGCGGGCTGGCTCCTTAACGACCACGAAGACAATCTGTACTTGAAAGGCTGGGGAATCGCGAACGAACCGGTGTATAACCAGCAGGCAACGGCATACCTGCTGCGCGACGATCCGAAAGCGGTGATTCGCGCATTCTATAGCTATATGGCCAGCGGCTTCAGCCATTCGGTTTTTGAGCCTGTTGAACACCGCTGGACGCACGGCCAGTACTTCGGCCCTCCCTCCACCGACGGCGCGTGGTTTGAACTGTATCGGAATATGTTGATTCACGAGCGCGATGATGGCGCTCTGATCCTCGGCATGGCGACTCCGAGAGCGTGGCTCGCCGATGGCAGGAAGATCGACGTGGAGCGCGCTCCCACTTACTACGGCGATTTGTCCATGACAATCGTAAGTCACGCCGCCACTGGGCATATCGACGCATCGGTGACAATGCCCATTAACGGCCGGCTACGCGAACTTCTGGTCCGCTTACGTCATCCCCAGGACAAAACGATTCGCAGGGTCTTGGTGAACGGCAAGAACTGGACCGACTTCGACACGCGCAAGGAATGGGTTCGAATCGCAAATCCGGGCGAGGCTCACTATGAGATCCGCGCCTCTTACTGAAGGAATCCAATAGGCTGGAATTCCAGGCCGATTGTGATTTCCGAGTGATTGACCCTGCGCCTTGGCGCCCCAAGAATGTAGGTAACTCAGGAGAATCGACTTTATGTTGAAGAGTGCGCGTTTGCTCGTTTGTATGTTGCTCTTACTTGCGGGAGGCTCCCAGCTTTTTGCTCAGGTGAGTACACAGGGCTCAATTTTAGGAACCGTCATCGATTCCAGCGGCGCTGTTGTACCTGGCGCTCAGATTACGGTCACAAACCTTGATAACGGACTGACAAAGAAGGACGTAACGAACGCGTCCGGCAATTTCGAAATTCTTGCCTTGCCCATTGGCACTTATTCCGTATCGATTGAGGCGCAAGGCTTCAAGACCTGGACACTCACTAAAACGGAAGTTACGGTTGGCGAGCGCAGCCGGATTTCCCCAACGCTTGAGATTGGGAATGTGAGCGAGCAGGTTTCGGTCGAATCGTCAGGCGGGTTATTGCAAACGGAATCGAGCGACGTTCAGACGGTGGTGCAGATGGGACAAATCCGGGAACTGCCTCTGAGTCAGCGGAATCCAGTCTCGCTCGTGCGCCTGGCTCCGGGTATGCGCTATCTCGGATCCGGCGGTCCTGAGCGCGGTTCTACCGTGCAGGGCATGGGCACACGTGACAATCAGACCGAGTTTCAGCTTGACGGCCTTAATTCAAATGCAGCGATGGACGAAGGCGGCATGGCGATTCCAAACGTAGACACCATCGCGGAATTCAGCGTCGAGACGAACGCCTTCAGTGCGGAGAGCGGACGCGATCCGGTTCAGGTGATCCTCGTCACGAAGTCGGGTTCCAATGCGTTTCATGGCGCAGCCTGGGAGTTCCTGCAAAATGACGCGCTGAACGCGCGCAACGCCTACGCCCTCACGGTTCCAAAACTCCGTCGCAATCAATACGGCGCCGCTGTCGGTGGCCCTATTATTCACGACAAAACATTCTTTTTCACGAGCTTCCAAGGCACCCCGATTCGCAGCTCGACTATCTATAACTCGACAGTTCCTTCGCAGGCGATGCTGAAGGGCGATTTCTCCGCGTTATCAAAGCCGATTATCAATCCCGTTACGCATCAGCAGTTCCAGGGAAACATCATTCCACAGGATCAGTTCTCGTCGGCTGCGAAGTACTTCTTCCCCTACCTATTGACTCCGAATTCGTCCGATGGCCGTTTCCGGGCAGTCGCGCCGAATGCCGACACCACCT
>Ga0134128_10002462_pt1 | contig 22957 bp, 9 predicted proteins | sample KB31754_FD_96462 | JGI IMG/M metagenome (GOLD analysis project Ga0134128, IMG submission 96462) | Terrestrial soil microbial communities with excess Nitrogen fertilizer from Kellogg Biological Station, Michigan, USA - KB3-175-4 | ecosystem: Environmental > Terrestrial > Soil > Unclassified ... | reverse complement strand
GCGCCGAGCAGGGTGTAGTCGTATTCCGGCGGATAATATTGGAGATCCATCTTCAGCCAGCCGGAGGGATACATGGTCCATTTGAGCGACCGGCACAGGCTGCCTTTGGGATAGGTGACGTCAATGACCTGGTTGAGGCCTTCGGTCGACTGTGTGATGCTGCCGGGCATGACATCGCCGGAGCTGATCACGGGGCCGTTGTTAAAGGGTATGGCACCCTTGGCATTTTTAACCGCGCGGAGCATGCCGGTGTATTTACCGAAGCTGACGCTGATGCCGTTTGCCGTGAGCGTGAACAGTGAATCCGTTTGCGAGTTCTTGACGGCATTGCCCCAGGCCGTATCGACGAGACGGCGGGCGATGGTGGCAGGCCGGCTGATGGGGAAGGTCCAGGTATAGAGTTCGCGGCCGCCGGGGTCTTTGGCGGTCAGCGAGAGGATATCATAATTCTGCCAGTGCTGGGGAAGATTGAGCTGGAGAGTGCCGGTTTGTCCGGGACGAATATCGGGAGCGGTGATCTCGCCGGCAGCGCCATCGGGATGCGCCGTTGCACGGGTCAGCCGCCAGGAGAAATGGCATTCGTCGAGGTTGGTATAAAAAAAGCGGTTCTCCACGGTGAGAATGCCGTTGAAGGCATCGGTGATCTCGTGGGGTTGGAGATGTACGGGGCACCAAATCTCTTTGACGGCGTAGAAGCTGCCTTCCTTCTCCCGATAGGGGCCGAGGATGCCATCGGGGCCATGATCTTTATCGGTATCGAGCTCGCCGTTGCGATCTACGCGCACTACAGCCTCGTCCGAGAAATCCCAGAGGAAGCCACCCGCGGAAAGCGGATTGTGCCACATGAGCTCCCAATAATCATATAAACCTGCGCCCATGCCGCCATCATAGAGGCCATGGAGGAATTCGGTGGGGAAGAATACGTCGTGGCCCTGGAAAAAAGTTCCATTGCCATAGTCGTAGTTGATGTAGTGTTGGGTGTCCATGTGATTGAACAGGGCCCAGGGGTGGATCAGGGGACGTTGTTGCGGGTCCAGCTCGTCGAACAGGTGATCGAGGTCGAAGTTGAAGCCGCCTTCATTGCCGTTATCCCAAATCACGATGCTGGGATGATTGACGTCTTTTTCGATCATCTCGTGTACCAGCTTCGTGCCGACCTCGGTGTCATAGGCATGGTGCCAGCCGGTGAGCTCGTCGAGGACAAAAATGCCCAGCGAATCACAGACATCGAGGAAATGGTCGTCGGGCGGGTAGTGAGACATCCGCACGGCGTTCATGTTCATTTCTTTGAGGAGCTCGACGTCTTCTATGCTGATGGATTTGTTGAGGGCACGGCCGGTAGCCGGCCAGAAGCTATGACGACAAATGCCTTTGAACTTGACACGTACCCCGTTGACATAGATGCCGTCGCGTTCCCGGAGCTCAACGGTGCGGAAACCGAAGCGTTGTTCGATGGTATGAATCGGTGTGGCGCCGTTTTGCAACGTATACACGACCTTATAGAGATGAGGAGCCTCGGGGTTCCAGGTTTGAGGGTCTTTGAAATTGGCCTGGAGCTGTGCGAGCGTATCGCCATAGTGGAGTTTGGCGGAAAAGGCGTCGCCATATTTTGTTCCATCGAGGGTATAGACCTGTGCGGAGACCTTATCCGCGCCAGTGATGCCGCTGAGATGGACCAGGGCGTGAAAATAGCCATTGGCTTTGGCATCGATAGCCTGGCTGGCGATATGCTGAACGGGTGAGCATTCGAGGTACACGGGGCGAAAAATGCCGCCGAAGACCCAGAAATCGCAATGCCGTTCGGCCATGTTCACGCTATGGTTGGCCGACTCTTTGGCGACGGTGACTTCGAGAAGATTGGAGCGGCCATAACGCAGCAGGCCGGAGACATTGTAACGGAACCGGTAGAACGACCCCTGATGGGTTGCGCCGGCGGATTTGCCGTTGATCTTTACCTCGGTATCCGTCATGCTGCCGTCGAAGACGATCTCCACCACCCTACCCTTCCAGTCCGCAGGCACCTGGAAGCTGTACTTATACAGGCCTTTTTCGTGACCGCGAACGGAATCCTTGTCCAGCCCATAATTGAATTTTCCGAAGCCTTGCAGCTCCCAATTCGACGGTACGGGGATGGTGGTCCATTTTCCCGAATTACGTCCCGCGGTACAAAAGAATTGCCAGTTGACGGTGTGGTCGCTGCCCGTGCCCGAGAGAAACACCCGCTGGGTAGCCTGGGACCAGGCGAAGCAAGGCAGGCAGAAAAAAGTCGCTATGAGAAGAATATCTTTCATTTGGAATGATTAATGGTTGCGCGGAAGGGCATGGCCGGCAGACCTGCCCTATTGTATAGGTTGGGTTGCGCGGCTTCGTTCCAGCCGAAACGGATCGCCACGGGTTTTGTTTTTGCTTTTACGATGATCTTATTGTTTCCGTCGATAGCCGCGCTTGCGGCAACGAAGTTACCGTTGCGGTCTGCGGTCTCGAACCAGTCGAGCGGTTTTCCATCGTGGCTGACAAGACCACTGCCGGTATCGGCAAAGGTAAGCGTGATGGTCTTGCCTTTTGCTTTTGCGGATTGAAAGACCGGACCGGAGCAGATGACTGGCTGATGGTAGTCGTTTGCCAGTGCCAGGAGGGCGAGACGCCGGCCGATCTCCCATTTATAAGGAGGATGCAGTTCCTGGAAGCTATCCACGAGATCGGTGGTGACGACCATGCCGGTGTGGGGAAGCTTCAGCGCTGTTTCCTGTGCTTCCCAGAAGGCCGGCTCGGCGGTAGGTGAATGCGTTTGGTTGCCGCCATTGCTGTGCGAATAATAGAAGGGCGCGATCTGGACATAGTAAAATGGCAGGTTGGCATTCCCCCAGAGGTTGCGCCAGCTTTCGATAAGCGTCTTCATCTTGGCGCCGTACTGTAGGGTATCATTAAGAAAGCAGTTGGATTCACCCTGATACCAAAGAAAACCCTTGAGGGCGTAAGGGGCCAGGGGCTGGACGATGGTTTGATAAAATTTATCACCGGGTAGGAAAGGTTCGATTTGGCTGCCGGGGACGGCGTTGGAGATCAGTCCGATGGGAATGTGTTCTTGTTCGTAGATGTCTTTGGCAAAGAAATAACCCGCAGCCGAAAAATCACGCAGCGGTGCACCCTCGGCGATATCCCATGCACGGCGGATGTGAACGTCGTCGGGCTTACTGTAGTTGGGACGGACCAGGAAGATGCGGATATCGGGATTATGTGCCGAGTCGAGAGCATCGGGGGGGCCGGAGCCATGTTCGGCTTTTTCAAATTTGCTGTTCTTCCGCATGCTGTATTCCATGTTCGACTGGCCGCTGCAGAACCAGACATCGCCTACAAGGATATTCTTTTCTTCGAGCGTATCGTGGTAGCTGAAAACCCAAAGCGGGGATGATTGATCATTAGCCGGGATGGGGTCGAGTGTAACGCGCCAGTCGCCTTTGTCATCGGCATTGACGGTTTTCGTTTGTTGTTTAAAAGCAACGGTGACAATAGCGCCTGGCTTATCGCTACCCCATACCGGTAAGGGTGCATCGCGTTGGAGGACCATGTTGCTGCCGAAGATATAGGGGAGAAGCAAGGCCCCGGCTTTATGTTCGGGGTAGTCGCGGGTGCCTTTTAGCCAGATGGCATAGGACCAGGTGGCCGAATTGCTATCGGGTTTATGTGAAGGATCGCGGTACCATTTGCCGATGTTGGCGAAGGGATAAACAGGGATGGAGATTTTATGGTCGTTGTCCAGTAGTTCGACGGCATAGCCCGGCCCGAGGATATTCTTATCGGGGCTCGGCAGTTGCCGGAGGGTGGCAGGATTGTCCAGCACGATGCGCATGCTGTCTGTCCAACCCTTGAAGAACACAGACGTATCGCCTTCGTACCAAATATCGTCGACGGCGTATACCACGGGGCCGCGAACGAGGGCGTAGGGCGCATCCGAATCGGGTTGGGTCTTGTACGGTTTGCGGTCGGAGGTCTTCTGGTAGTTGGGGTGTCTTACCCATTCGGGATGCAGGGGCAGCTCCAGGGTGAGCTTGTCGCCGGGATGCCAGGTACGGGTGATGGTGGCATAGGTGCCCGGGTTCAGATTGGTTATGGGGGTGCCATTGAGCTTGAGACTCGGGCTGTCGACCCATGCCGGGATACGCAGCTTGACGCTAAATGCCGCCGGTCTTGCGGGATCGATCGCTATTTGAATCCTGCCATCTTCGGGGAAATTCGTTTGCTGGGAGATGCGGGTCTTACCGATGGTGGTCGTGGAGGTGACGAATTGATTGACGACGATGGTCTGGTGTGGTCCTTCGGCATAGATAAAACCCGGCAGCATCGAGATCAGGCGGGGGCCGCTGCTCATACAGCAGTCGGGTTCGCGAAAATAGCCTTTCGGCGTATAGCCGTTGGGGGGAGTAAAATAGTGGTTGGCGTTACCGTCGATGGTTTCTTCGGCGAAAACGTTGTTCCATTGGATGCGTTCGATGGCATCCGCATATTTCGGATCGCCGGTGATGTCCAGCAGTGCCTGGGAGAGCTGCATCCAGGACATGGTAGCGCAGGTCTCCATCATTTCGCCGGTGAGTGGGAGGACGTGGTCGCGTTCGTAATGTTCGCCGACGCTGACGCCGCCCGTGATATAGCGCTGGCGCGAGGCGATGTCGTTCCAGGCGCCTATGACCTTGCGGAGATAAGAGCTGTCGCCGCTGACCTGGTACATGCGCAGGAGGCCGAGAAAATTCATTTGAAAGGTGTGTGCGTGCACATAGGGCTGGATCTTGTCGATGGGCATCTCGCCGGCTGCTACTTTATCCAGGTTAGAATAGGCATCCCAGCCGCTCCATTTGTCGATGCTCCCGACTACCCAGCGGCACCAGTCGAAATAGCGATGATCGCCGGAAAGTTCATAGAGACGCATGATGGGATCGATGAGCAAGGTACCTTCCCAGGAGTAATGGATACTATGACCGGCGATCTCGGAATGCATCGAACCTTTGAGGGTTTTATGATCGTTCCCCGGGGGGCGCATGGGGGATGGCCAGAATTCGGCTTTCCCCGGGCCGATATAATGCAGGAAATAATCGCCGAGGTGTTCGGCGGCTTTAAGCGCCTTGGGGTCTTTCCATACTTCATAGGCGGTGAGCAGGGCATGTTCCAGGAAATACAGTTCATAAGCGTCCATGCCGCCGAGGGGTTTCTCCGGTGTGCGGGCACTTTGTGCGGTGATGCCGATGTAGCCATCCGGGGCCTGTGAGCGGAGGAGCCGTTCGTACATGGCGTGGGCTTCCTGGTAGAGCGCGGTATCGTGGGTACGGGCGGCTGTGAGGATCGATGCTTCCAGCCATTTTCCCGGTTGTTCGCCGCTGCGCCAGTCCCAGCCGGTGAAATCGCGGGTTTCCATGAGTCCCACGTATTTGCCGATGGGAAAGGTATGGAGATAGTTCTGCCGGTTCTTTTCGAGGCGATTGCCTTCGAATCCGCCGATATGGGTGACGTCGGTGGGCGAAATGGCCTCTTCGACCTCGGGGATGCGGATCGTGTGTGACTCTGCCGGAGCAGCCATCAGGGACAACGGTGGTTGCTGTGCTGTGGCCGTGGTTGCGGCCGTCAGGAGGAAGAGGAATGTTATGGTACGCGCTTTCGTCATTGTTTGTTCGTCTTCAAATATCGAATGCTATAGATCGCAGTGGGTACGGGGTCGCCGGCCCCGGGCTGATCGGTATCGGCTTCCGCGGGTGAATCGGCGGTGGGGAAATGCCGGGCTTCGCCGGTACGGAAGACGATATGGCCAAAGCTTTCCACCGGGTCGAAGAAAAGCTGTGTGAGCACATCCTTGCCGTTGATGTTCACCGTATACATCCGGGTATCGGTGTTGGCGGTGATGCGGAGGATATAGGGCGTGTTGGGCTGATAGCTCGCTATCTTTTTTGTGCGGGCGCCGGCCTTGGCGAGCAGGGTGCCGTCGGGTTCAAAGCTCAGGCGGATAGCGGGGCTGTTGCGTTCGTCCTGCATTTCGACTTGCAACTGACCATGATCGTTTTGTCCGGCGCTGATCGAAAATTCCACCTGCATCTTTTTGGCTACGGGGAAAACCCGTTCCGCCATGGCAAAATCATAGGGATCGGAGTCCTTGAGGGTCAGCGCATGATCGATGATGCTCACGGGAGCCCAGCGGGGACTATAGGTGTTCCATGATCTAAGATCGGTGGTTTGGAAGTCGTCGTCCACATCCTGCGCGACCTTACCCGTCACCGGAACGGGAATGGTGCTCACCCAGATGTCTTCTTTGTTCATGCTATAGGTGATCCAGATATTGCCATCGGGGGGCGTGCCGTTGCCTTCTATGATGCCCCGGGTATACTGGGGGCCATAGTTCTTATAGTTGCCGCCATAGCGGGCGATGGAGATCTCGCCATTTACCAGCAGCAGATTGGTATAATCGAGGCCGTCCGTACTGGTGGAGATTGCCAGCGGCCAGCGAAATTCGCTGGGGTTGTAAACTGTAGCATATTTCCCGTCGGAGGTCTTCTGGCCCCAGATCTTGGCATTGCTGGTCACGACATGGGGGGCGCGGATGACCCGCGACCAGGTGCGGCCTTCGTCCTTGCTGTAGGCGGTGAGGCCATTTTTCCAGAGACCGATGACGTGGCCATCGGGCAGGTGATAGAAATCGAAGGCCTTATAATCTTTGTGCAGGGGAATAAGGGGATCGTTGCGATCCGTCTCCTCGACCCACTGCATCATCATCAGCGGAGTCGCCATGAGCTCGTTACAATCCGCGACAAAACCCTTGTCCTTGCTGGACGTGTAAAAAGGATAGCTGGTGTTGTGCGGATTCCAGGCGGGGTTGTAATGGATAAAATAGATCGGGCCAAAGCTGCCGTCGGCATGGACTTCGCGGACGACGCGGCCGATGCCTTTGCCGTCGTTGGGGTCATCGTGCGGGTCGAGGCAGATACCATAGAAACCCAGGACCAGGAGGCGGTGATGTTTGGAGACATAGAAGCCCATGCGTTGATGCATCACAGCATAGAGGTCTTTGGCTACGCCGGGGTGTCCTTCTTTGGTTGTTCCGTCGGGGATCTTGTATTCGGGGAAGACGATCATGGGTTTTGCCCACCGGTAGCCATCGGTCGACGTTGTGAGCAAGGTTTGTCCGGGCGGTACGCTCTCGCCTATGCTGTCGCTGAGGTATTCGAGATAGAACTTATTGTTCCAATAGCACAGCATGGGCGCGTGGTTGTAGGTGAACCCCGAGCCCTCCGCGGAGTCGGGATGTTCCCTATTTGCCCGCAGCACCTGGATATTGTGAACGCCTACGGCAGGCACGAGTTGGCCATGGTGATAGTCTACGTTCGACAGGACGTGACCGCTGTAGTGAACGTATTCGGTATCCTGTGCGCTGGCAGTAAAAAAACCGGCTAAAAGAAAGAAATATATCAAACGTCCATTCATATTATCCTTTTACGGTTTGCAGCCAGGCTTCCGCCATCAGCTGGGCGCCGGCCAGGGTTGGATGTACGCCATCCGCGGTCCAATAAGCGCCGGGGGCGGATTTTTGCGCCTTGTCATAGACCTCCTGATAGGGGATGAAAGCGGCGCCGAAATTGTCGGCGATCTCACGGGCCGCCTGGCGATATTCGTTGAAAGTGGGATACCATTTATCGTCGACGGCCTTGACGCCGATCACGGCATAGGGTTCGCCGATGATGAGCTTTACGTCCGGGAGCGCTTGTTTGGTGCGGTCGAGCAGGGCTTTGTAATCATCTCTGTAGGTCTTGATCGTGCCTGTGTATCCGTTGACAAGGGTATGCCAGAAATCGTTGACGCCGACGAGGATGCTGAGCACCGTAGGTTTGAGATCGAGACAATCCGTTTGCCAGCGTTCGGCGAGCTGATAGACCTTGTTGCCGCTGACCCCTTTGTTGTAGCAGCTGAGCTTTTTTTCCGGGTAACGATAGAGCATTTCGGCCGAGGCGAGGAAGGGATAACTGGTGCCGAGCGCAGCGGGGCTGTTGGCGTCGTTGTCGCTCCTCTTGCGGTGCATATCCGTGATGCTGTCACCCTGGAAGAGGATGATGTCCTCGTTGGAAAGCGCGATCTTCTTCAACTTTGCCGGCTTGTAGGCGGCGGACACGATCTCTGGGATGTTGACAGCCGCCAGGGTGGCCAGAGCCGTGGTCTTCAGGAAATTCCGGCGGCTATTGTTTGTGTTCATGGAGTAATCTTTTAAGTGTTTTCTTATCGGTCATTACGATGGTTCCGTGTTTGTGGCCAATGGGTACCGAGACTTCGTCCGAGGCGTCGGTAAAGGTCTTGAAATCGGCTGTTTTGACCGCGCCGTATTTTTTTGCCCGGTAACTGTCGAAATAGATATAGTATTCTTTTCCGACATGTGCGACAGTGGGCCCTTCGGTAAACTCGGGAGTAAAGGCTTTCGAGTCATCGTGCCATGGGCCGGCGGGGCTATCGCTGAAGGCTACTTTGATATTGCGTTGCAGCCGGGTGTTGTCTTTGAAGACCAGGACATAATCTTTGGGGCCGCGTTGCAGGACCATGGCGTCGATGACACTATAGCCGGGGTCGAAGTAAAGCCTCGTAGGGGTGAAGGTCACAAAATCGCGGGTGGTGGTGCAATACAGGCGGTGGTTGTTCTTTTCGTCTTCCTGACCTTTGGGGAAACGGGAGGGGATCGTGGTTGCCCAGACGATGAGGAATTGGGCGCTATCCTTTTCGTAAAAGATCTCGGGCGCCCAGACGTTAAACGCGTCGGGTTCTTTTTCCATTACGGGGATGAACTGTTGCGAGCTCCAGTGGATCAGGTCTTTGGAGGAGGCATAGCCAAACCCTTTGTCGCCGTTCCAGCCGCTGGTCCACACGAGATGCCAGACGCCATCCGGTCCTTGCGCCATGGAGGGGTCGCGCATGAGTTTTTTCTCGCCGATCTCCGGTTTCAGGAAGGAGCCGCCCAGGTCGGTCCAGTGACGGCCGTCGTGGCTATAGAGGAAATAGAGCCCGGCGGTGGCCGGCTCGCGAAAAGAGGTAAAGAGATAGATTTCTTTCCCCGACTTGCAGGAAGCAAAAAGCATTACAGGGAGCAATATGCGAAAGATGTGCTTCATTTATGATCTTGTTCGAGCTTGTTCGATCGTGTTCGAGGTCATTCGTGGTCATCCAAAATGAGTACCCAGTCGTTACCGGGACCGGGTGCTCCGGGCGGGTCAAAGGTCAGCGTCTCCTTGCCCGAGAAGTTGCCGATGGTCGTGGAGCTGCCGTCCCGCGGGTTGTACCAGGATGCCTGGAGACGCCGGGAACCGAGGGCGGCGGGGTTTACGCTGAAGGTACGACCAGTATAGGTATAGATGAATGCGTATGCTGCGCCACGTGTAGCGACCAGATAATCATACTTAGTCCCCTGATCGGTAACGAGGGATTGGTCGGGTACCCGTTCGAAATAAGGGCGGCTGAGCATTAGTTTTTTGAGGTAGATCATCTGCCCTGCGCCGGGGTCGTCGATGGCTTTGAACCAGGGGGTGCGGGCGCCATAGGCGCTGCCTTTATCGGTAGGCCGCAGAAACTGCATCACGGAGTTGTCGCCGTAGGTAAAGCCGCAGGCGCCGGCGAATACGGACCAGTAGCCATAGCGCCGCACATCATCGGCAGTCCAGCGTGGCTGAGTGGTGTCGTGAAGCCCATGCGGGATCTGTTCGTAGGAAGGCTCGGCATCGAGTACGGGACGCAAGGGGGTTTTGTTGTAGTCAGCCTGGATATACCGCCAGTTGTCTTCCCCATACCTTGGGTCTTCTTTGGAGGTATCCTGGGCATAGCTGCGATGGCCGCTCTGGACGCTATTGAAATCGAGCCAGGGCTGCTGCTCGAACCAAAAGGAAGAGGAGGCGCGGCCACGGGGATGGAAGGTGACGAGGTGGTTCGGATCTTGTTTCTTGAGGGTGGTACCGATGGTATTCCAGACATCCTCGTAATCGGCGCCCTTGATGTCGCCCCCGTTCATCCAGACGATATTGGTTTTATTCTTATAACGGTTAGCGAGGAAGCTCGCATAGGCCTGCGCCTGCGCGGGACTTGGTTTCGCGGCTTTGACTACCCCACCCCACACCGGTACCAATGCAAGATAGAGCCCATTGGACGCAGCCAGGTCGATGATGGTATCGAGGTGATCCCAATAGGCTTTAGCCGGTGTGGCCAGGTTTTTGTCGAGGAGGGCCGGATGGCCGTATGCGTCAGCGTCTTTAATGCTATGGACCAGCATAACCTGGATGAGGTCGAAACCTTTTTTATGACGGTTCTCGAAATATTGCTGTGCCTCTTCCGTCGTCAATCGTGAAAGCAGGAGCCAGCCGGTGTCACCCAACCAGAAAAAGGGCTTGCCGTTTTCGGTCATGAGGAACCGGTGATTTTGAGAAACCTCGAGCCTTGGCAATTCCTGCTGTGGCAACACTGTCAATAGAGAAAGGAATATGGATAAAGCTAAGCGCATTTTTTATTTTTTCTCGAACCAAAATATTTTGGCGCCGTTCGCAAGTGGGATCTCATGGCTGCGGTAGTTCTTACCGACGCCGGGGAGATCGAATTTGCGTTCGCCGTGTGCTGAATATACGATATAACCGTTCTTTCCACCCAGGGCGCGGACGCCTTCCGGGTTGCCCGGCAGGTCCGTGGGAAGCATCTTTGCGGCAGCTGCCAGGAAGCCAGGCTCGGTTACGGGGATATTTGCCAGCGAGCCACCAGCCATGAAGACGGCCCAGCCGTATTCATCGCAGCCATCCGCGGAATAGAGGATCGCCTTTGAAGGATAGCGGTCGCGGTACTCTCTAACGGCATGGTATACCTGGTCGAAGCTGGAGCGTCTGGGTTTTAGCAGGCGTTCGTGCTGGCGGGGCGCCAGGCTCTGGCCGCCGAGGGGGGCATAGACCTTGCCATCCTCCTGGTAGTACCAGTAGCGGATATCGATGACGTCGACGGTCGCCGCGCGGGCGGGATCGGCCAGGATGGAGTCCTGTACGTCTTTTGTGGTGCTGAGGCCGATAGTCTCTTTGTGATGGGTCTCGTTCTCCCATTGACGGATGTTATCGAGCCAGAACTGAACGAAGTGCAGTGGCCCCGTGAATTCGGCGCTTGTCTCCTGGATCACGCCGGTGTTGTCTTTGAAATTGTCGAGACACTGGCAGATGAAGGCGACATGCAGGTCGTGACGTGCGGGGTTGGCCGTATCGTAAAACTGCTCGGCGAGGAAGACGCGTTTATCTCCGGCATAGGGTGTTGGTTCGGGGAAGCCGGTGTGGTTGATGTTGTTGGCGGGGCGCCAGGGGAAGTCGGCGTTATGGGCACCGGCTTCGATGATATTGTGTTGAAAATAATCCTGGTAAATGAGCGTCAGGCTTTTTTCGTCGGCGAGGTCGGCGAATCGTTTGAGGCGATCCCAGTACCAGGGGTTATACTGTGTGAGATCGTATTTGCTGAGTCCGTCCCAGGCGGTGTCTTTGCCGCTGCGTTTGAAAGGAAGCTCGTAATAAGGCGGCCAGACGTCGCCGTCCTGGCGGCGGATGCGTTCGTGGTCGTCGCGGCGGCGGTCGTACCAGAGACCGTAGTTATGATCGAGGGCTACCACGTGTCCGCGTTCCATGCCATTGGTGAGGCTGTCGAGGTCATCCGTCAACCCGGTGCCGGTGCGTCCGGGCACCCAGCGGGTGATAGCCGGTTTGGCTTCGGCGAGGAAGTAAGGACGTACCGAGCCCATCCACCAGGGTTCGTAATAGCGGCGTCCGGTGAGGACCTTGTCGCCGCGGGTGAGCCAGCCGTCCGTGACCTGCATGGGGGCGGCCTTACTAACGGCGGGTTCGGGTTTTATGTTGAGCTTGTCGATAGAGGGGGCATTGCCGGGATCGATGGAGATGGGATTGCGCTCCGCGGCCTCGTCGATCCATTCCGTCATCTGGGTCCGGGGTTTAACGGACCAGGCGGTGAGAGCCGCGGCCTGTTCGACGGTGGGGCTGCTGGAAGCTTCGTTCTCTATTTGCAGGATCTGGCCGCGTTTCACGGCGTCTGCGCCGAGACGATCTGCCAGCTGGGCATAATAAAAGCTGCGAGGCTGGATAGTACTGTTGGATTCGGACCAGTAACCGTCGCCGCCGAATTGCGCCCAGGAGCCGTAGGACCAGTTTTGTGCGCCGGGCGGGCGGTAGCAGTTGATGCGGGCCGCGGTACAATTCCAGAAAAGGCTGTTGGCGGCGCACCAGCCGGAGCCCTGGTCGTCTTGTTCCCGATTCGCATAGCTTAGCGTTTGTCCGTCGATGTTCACGACGTCGAAGAGGATGCCGGAGGCCCAGCTGTCGATAGCGCCGCTAAGGCTATAGGGATAGTAGGACTGACATTGAACGAAGGCATTGGGCCCGGGGGCACAGAAGCCTACGGAAAAATCATGATAGGCCCGCTGCGAATACAGGCGTTGGAAAAGCGTTTGACCGCCAGAAGTGACAAAAGCGTATCGGCGTTGCCCGCCGATCTCGGAGACGGGGGACAGGTATTTACAATCTTCTACGGTAACGCGGTTGGCCGTTGGCAAGATGTCAACAGCAGAGCCGGCAAAGTGCTCCACTATGACCTGGCGTACCCAGGCGTCCATCACATTCTCCATAGTGATGGCCATCCAGCTATGTGCTTCGTCTTTGGGGTTGTCGATGTCGTAGTCGGATACACAACGAAGATTCTCCACACCAACCTGCTCAATCCGGCCGGGCCATTGGTAGCCCATGATCCTGCCGCCGCCGTAAGCCGTGTCCAGCGCGGTAGTCAACGGAACGTCGAGGGTAAGGCCATCGCCATCGACAGCGGTCACCTGGCGGTCCCAGAAGATGTCGCGTTCACCGGGTTTCCACCCCAGGGCGGAGATGCCGCCGCCGAAGGTCTTTGTGCCTATGAGTTCGATCCAGTTCCCGGTAGAAGGACGCTGGATGAGGACGCGGTCGCCTGCGTGGAAGGGGTTAGCACCGGTGAGGCGAAGGTGTTTGGCGTTTACGGGGACATAGGCATCGGCGATGTCGATGGCTTTGCCGGTGGTGCGGTTGTCGATGCCGGTGATGCGGATAAGGGTACGGCGGTCGTGGCCGGCAGCACGGAGGATGGTGCCATCGGGCCCCATTCCGCTCCCCCGAAGGATAACCCCGGAGTGGCGGATCAGGAGTTGACCGTCGATCTCGTAGGTTCCTTTCTCCAGCAGGACGGCGCCGCGGATGCCCCTGGCGTCTGCAGGCAGACTGCCGACGTAGTCGAGTGCAGCCTGGACCCGAAACGTTGCGTCACCGCCCCTGAGAGGAACGGTGACGCTTGCTTGAACGTCGGGTAACGGTATGCCTCCATTTTTATATCCAGCATAAGAGAAGTCCGGGATGCGATCACCTTTTTCGTCGGGCGTGTAGACCAGGTGTCCGCCGTGGGCCGCCACCGGAGGTGGGGGTTCGGGTGGTTTCACTTTTTTTTGGGCCATTAGCGCGCAAGGCAAAAGTATCAGGACTATGGAAAAGGATCGCATCTCAACTATGATTTTGTTTTACGTCTGACTTCCGGTCGTCACACGGGCTTCTCACCTTTGCGGGCGATGGTATTTAACCAGACTTCGATGTTCGAATAGCCGCTTCCGTCTTTCGCAGGTTTAGCCGAGTCGTTAGGGTCATGGGGATTCAGGCCATGTGCGGTCTCGTAGGCATCGGGAAGACCATCGTGGTCGGAATCTTTATAGGGAGTTCCCTGGTAGTTGGGGTACCCGCCCACTTCGAAGATCTCGGTGACGATCCCTTCCTTATACGAATCCTTTGGCAATTTACGAACATGGAACTGAGCAAGTGTATCCGTATTCACTTCTTTATAAGCTATTTTACCCGTCCGGACCTGCTCGATCACCCGGGCGTCTACGGCATCGCGGTGCGGCAGGGTCGCGCCTACGTTGGCGAGGACCCAGTGGTAGGCCTCTTCGGCGGGCATGATGGTAACGGGGGGCATGGGGAAGGGTTTGTCGACCTTCATGTAGTCCTTGTAGATGCCAGCATCTTTTTCTTCGCCGACCTGGACGCCGCCGTCCCAGTTGTCTTTAGTGATAGCGGGATAGCCCTCCATGATATTACCGTGGACATAGGCGCGACCAAAATAAAGCTGTTTCAGCTTGCTGCGGCCGGTCTCGGGTTTCAGGATACGGTGACCGACGTTCTCGTCTTTGGGCGTAACGGGGCCGGGTTTGAAGTAGTTGTTGATGATATTGAACAGGCTGGTATAGTCGCCGCCGTCCATGGAGCGATGGTGCCAGTTGAAGACGACGTTATTGACAAAATTGAAGACGCCGTTCCAGCCAATGGAGGGGTTACGGCCCGTGTTATCCGCCCAGAGGTTACGGACGAGCATACAGTTCTCGCCGCCCATGGTGGTGCCAAAAGCGTGGTTCCAGGTATCCAGAGACTCCGCAGAGATACAGTTCTGGATGGTGATGTTCACCGTTCCGAGCTTCTCTTCTTTGGAGCCGTCCATAGGATCGTACATGTGGCGGTACATCGAGAAGTTCTCATCGAGGCCCCAGCTCGTGGAGATGTGGTCGCAGATGACATTGCCTACGGGGTTGCCGCCGAGGGCGTCGTCGCGACGGCCAACATTGGTCTCCCCGCGGCGGAAGCGCAGATAGCGCAGGATGACGTCGTGCGTATTGACCCAGAAGGATTCACCAGCCACGCAGATGCCGTCGCCGGGTGCGCTCTGGCCTTCGATGGTGATGTAGGGTGCACGGACGATGATGGGGCTGTGCAGGTGGATGATGCCTGCCACGTTGAAGACGATGATGCGGGCGCCGCCCTGTTCGCAGGCCCAGCGGAGGGACCCCGGGCCCGAGTCATCGAGATTGGTCACGACCAGGACCTTACCGCCACGGCCGCCGAAGCTGTACATGCCGCCGCCCTGAGCCCCCGGAAAGGCGAGAAGCGACGATTGCGGGAGGTCGGTGGGCCGGGCGGCCCAGGGAATATATGGTTTTCCATGTTTCGCGTCATTGTCGACAATGGGCCAGGCTACCTGCCAGGCGGAGTCGGAATGCTGCCAGGCTGCTTTTAGCATTGAATCCGCTGATGCCTTGACGTCTTCCGGGACATTAGGGTACTGGGCCAATGCCGGTTTTGCAAGACCGATGGAAGCGGCAAGTGTAGCGAGCAGAAAAAAACGATTCTTCATTATATACTGTTTTGTTACTTAGTCGGATCGAAAGTACCGGCGGCTCCCATGAATGTCCAGCCCAGGGTTTGCTGCAGGGCAGGCTGTTTGCTGATGTTGGAGGATGGAATGCCGTAGGCGTAATAGGTGGTCTGGAAAGCGATGGGCAACTCGCCGTGGATCGGAGCCAGGCTGTCTTTGAAAAAGGTCTGATAGGCGGGGCCTTCGACGTTGATGGTATCCCGGACTTTGATGGTCGTACTGCCAGCGATGTATCGTTCTATATTATTTGCCTTTGTGGCGTCCGAGGACTTGGTCGAGGAGAAATATGGCGCTCTTGGAACAATAAAGAAGCCCATGCGGGTCTGGCCATCCAGCTGGTCGAAGGTCCGGGTGCGGCGCAGGTCGTCATAGCGTTTATCCTCGAAGGCGAATTCTATCTGCCGTTCGTTGAGGATCGCGGTCGCCATTTGCGACTGGCTCATACCCGGCGCCAGGCCATATAGGTTGTCCGCGTTGGCGGAGATGCCGGCACGTTTCCGGATCTGTGTCAGCATGGTATAGGCCGTCGCCTGATCGCCGGTAGCATTCGCGCATTCGGCATAGTTGAGCATGACTTCGGCAAAACGCATCTCTACCCACCAGGTTTTTCCGTATTGGGTAGCCGTGGCCGTGAGTGAAGTGTCGACATTCTTCCGGCAATAGAACCCGGAGGTCGTAGGCGAGCTCAGGTCTTCGCCCGTTCCCACATACGTGTACTGGATGCGGCCGGCGGTATTGCCCAGCCCATAGACCGCGCCATTGTACACGATGGTAGAGTAGAAGCGGGGATCCCGGTGGTGCCAGAAACGGATGCTGTCGTAAGTGTATTTGGAGTTCGGATCACCGGGCGCATACCCATCCGCCATCGCATAGGCCTGCACGAGATTCCAGGTGGGGTTGTAGTTCTTGCCGCCGCCGCTATAAGCCTGGGAATAGGGCCGGACGGTATTGTCCCAGTTGTCGGAATTCTGCGAGATGGTCGTACTCCCGTTGTATTCCCGGAAAATAATAGGTTCGGTATTGGTAGGCAGGTTGGCGTCGAGGAAGATACGGGAATATTTAGGATACAAGGCGTAGCCCTCGTTCGTCAGGGAATCATAGGCCGCCTGGTTGGCCTGGAGCGCCATCTGCCAGCGGGTCTGGTCGTTGTTCGGATTGAACTGGGGGCTGGCATAATACAGGAGGATCCTTCCTTTAAGCGCCAGCGCAGCGCCGCTGGTGATACGACCCACGTCCGCGCCTGTCCAATGCGCAGGCAGGACGGAGCAATGACTCAGATCGGCGAGCATACTGTCTACACACTGGGTAGTGGTATTCCGCGGCAGGTTCAGGCTATCGGCGACATAATCGAGAGGTTTGGTGATATAGGGGACGCCGCCATAGACCTTGACGAGTTGGAAGTACACCCAGGCCCTGAGAAAATAGGCCTGGGCTTTGATCGGCGTGGTCACATCGGGCGTCAGGCCATATTTGTCTATATCGGCAAAGAGGATATTGATCTTGCGGATCCACTGCCACGATGAATTTTTGGTAGGGAAGAAATCTGTCTCGCTTTCCTGCGTAAGCGTACCCTGCAGCACGCCGATAGTGGTGCCGCCGTTGCATTCGTCGCTGATATTATGCCAGTTGGTAGGTATCGTGCTTGCGCTGGCCGTGCTGTAATACACAGGCATGCAAAGCTGATACAGGGCGTCGAGATAGACCTGTGCGGTCGCCGCGCTGCCCCAGGCCGTGCCTACAGGCACCGAGGAAAAATCCACTTTGTCCAGGATCTGTTTCTGGCATCCGGACCCAGCCAGGCCAACCAGAAGAATGGTATATATGATTAACTTTTTCATCGTCATGTTTTTTATATGGCTTGCAGTTATAAACTAATGTTAGCTCCGAAGGTAAAGTTCCGCAGGATGGGATAGTCGGTGATCTCGTTGGACCGGGGATCCTTGAACGGCGTGGGATTGATAATAGTCCAAAGATTCGTGCCTGTGATGTAGAACCGGGTCTCGGGCAGATGGCGCAGGCTGGTGAACTTTACCGGCACCTGCCAGGACAACATCATGTTGTTCACGTACATATAGGTGGCGCTGTGCAGCCAGAAGTTGGAGACCTGGTTGGCGAAGGGGGCATAGATCGCAGGCAGTGCCGCGCTTGTATTGTAGGCGGTATACGATCCCTTCCACATGGAGAGCGACGCGGCATCCTTGGTCGGCGGGGTAATATCGACCTTTTTCCAGGCGATCTGGCCGCCGACGCCCAGCGAGATATTCGCGCTTAGCCGGAATCCTTTCCATTGCGCCCCTAAGATGAAACCCATACCAAAAAGGGTGCTCGAGCGCTTTGCAATTTGGGTCTGGTCGTTGCCATCGATAATGCCGTCGCCATTCACATCGACAAAGTTCAGGTCGCCCGGACGCAGGCTGTCGCCGTTGATCTTCCAGCCGGGATGCTTGGCATACCAGGCCTGGACATCCGCGGCGGTGCGAACAATGTTGGTAGATTTGAAACCGGTGACGCCCTGATCGATACGTTTGCCGATGGGGTATTTGTAGCCGGTGTCCGTTCCCGCATTGTAATATTCGCGAATGACCTTGTTGTCGCTCCAGTTGAAGTTAACCGTAGCAAAGACCTGCCAGTCTTTATTGATATCCTGGTGATACCCCAGCTGTAGTTCCGTTCCCCAACTGTTGATGATGCCGTGGTTTACCGGCGCCGTATTGATAATACCGGAGGTATTGGTCACCGTAACCTGTGGTGTTTCCAGCATATTGTATCCATGCCGCATCCAATAATCGGCAGCGAAGTTGAATTTGCGGTTGCCGAACGTGCCATCCAGGCCGAGGTCTTTGTACAGGGCGCTTTCCCAGGTGATCTCGGGGTTAGGTACCTGGCTCGTGCCGAGACCGTTAGTGTTGATGCCTCCCAGAAGATAACCATTGGCCTGGCTGTACCCTTCAATCCAGCCAAAGGGAGTGGCGGCATCGTTACCCGTGAGACCCAGGTTAAACCGGATCTTCAGGTCATCGAGGAAGTGGATATTGTCTTCGAAGAATTTTTCTTCCGAGATCTTCCAGCCTACGGAACCGGACGGAAAGAAACCCCATTGGTGATTCGTGGGGAAATAAGGCGAGGCATCGTCGCGGAACGAGCCTTCCAGCAGGTATCTTCCTTTGAAGGAGTAGTCCAGTCGTCCCAGATAGCTCCAGCGGCCGGCCGAAGAGGTGTTGCCGGTCAGCGTCAGATTGCTGCCGTCGTTGCTGAATCCATATATCTGATCGATACCGGGAATGATCTGGACATTATCTGTAGATGTATACACATTACCGATGGTTTGGTTCTGTTCGGAGACCAGCGTTGCGGTGATCTCGTGATCACCAAAACGGTTGTTATACGCGAGGCCTTCCGTGGCCTGCCAGTTCTTGGTGCCGGAGTAGTTATTCTGTAACTGGTTGCCGTTGCTGATCGTCTTTTGCTGGAAGGAGCCGTAATTGTAGTCTATATTCTGCGTGCCTGTCGCGACATTTGCTTTTGACCCGTTGTTGGTATGGTTGCCTGTTTGCGTATACGAATAGGTACTATAGCTCGGGTAATAAGCCTTTCCATAATCGTTGTAGTCATTCCTGCCGTATTGTGCATAGATGGATAACCCTTTGATCACGGGGACCTGGTAGGTCAATTTCGCGTTGATCGAAAAGCTGCTGTTGTTATCGCGGGAATAGGTATTGGCCTGGGCCGCCGCGAGGGGGTTCCAGTTAATGGGGCTATAATAGACGGGGTTGCCGTTGATGGCTTCCGGAACCCATTTCGGGACGACCAGCAAGGCGCTTACCGTTCCATTCTCCTGATCCGGCTGATCCGTCGTCGGCGTACTTTTTACCGCCGGCCGGCTCAGATAGCCGGTATTATAGTTGACGCTGACATCCGAGGTCAGGCCGTCGATGATCTTGGCCGTCATGCCCAGTTGAACGCCGTACCGGTTAGCGACCGAGTTGGGCAGGTTACCGATCTCATTATAATAGTTGACGCCGGCAAAATAGGTGAGCTTTTCGCTACCGCCGCTGATATTGATCGCATGGTGCTGGATGGATCCATTGGGAATCCATTCGTTCCTGAACCAGTCGTTATTGCGAGACTTGATGGTGTCCAGTTCCTGGGGAGTATAGATATCGCCGGTGGTGACCTTGTAGGGTGTATAATTTTCTACCCAGTTGTTCAGCAGCAGCGCCTGATTGTAGCCATCGATCATGGTAGGTATCTTGTTGGCCCGGGTGTTCGTATAAGAACCGGAATAGCTGATCCTTGGTTTGCCCGGCCGGCCGTGTCTGGTGGTGACGATCACGACGCCATTGGCGCCACGCGCCCCGTAGATAGTGGCCATCCCATCTTTCAGGAAGGTGATGCTTTCGACCTCGGACGGATCGAGCGCATCGAACTGCGTTTTACCGGTAGGGTCGAGGCCGGCGCCGGAGCCGATAACGGGAACCAGTCCATCGATAACGAATAAGGGAGTGGTCTGCTGCGAGTTCAGCGATACCGCATTGCGGATCGTAATGGTTGTAGTGGCGCCGGGTTTACCAGCCGATTGATTGACGCTTACGCCGGGGACCTGGTTTACGAGGGCCGTCGAAAGGTTGGCGACAGGAAGGTCCTCAACGTCCTTGGGGTTTACCGTACCGACTGCTCCCAGGATGTTAGAGCGCTTTTGCGTACCATACCCTATGACGATGACATCGTCCATTTTTTTATTGGAATTGACCATAGCTACCACGAGAGCCGTGTCGCCATTGGTCTTTATATCCTTGGGATCGAATCCCACGTAGGAAAAAGACAAGATAATTGCGCCTTTGCCGCTGACTCTCAGCGAGAATCCACCCGAACCATCCGTCATCGCACCTTTGACGGAGCCTTTTTGAACGACGGAGACATTGTTCATCGGTTCCTTTGTATCCGAGTTGATCACCTTACCCGTGATGATCCGGGTGTGCTCCTGTGCATGGAGCAGGAGGTGATTAAATAACAGTAGCAGAAGCGCGAGAGAATATCTCGCCAATCCTTGCAAGGTCATATGGCATTTAGTTTTAGGAGAAAAAAAGCAACCTTTAAATTATGATGATTAGACTATTTTGCTTGTTTGGAAACCTGCTTTTCATCGATCCCCTGTGTAGACAGGTAGTTGTTGATCCTTCCTTTGTATTTTCCGAACCAGGCATGTTTTTCCTTCGACGACCCGCCGTCCATGGCGTGTTCGCGTGCCTCGATGAGGTCGGCCATGATAACGGCCTTTTGCTGTTCGGTTAGCTGGGGGATCATTTTTACATAGGCATTGTAAGTCACGGTGCGTACATTGTACGTCATGCCGTCTTTGATCTTGTCGATCTGCTGGGAGTCTAGCTGGGTAGCCAGCTTTTTGAGGTAGGCGGCATGCAGACCTGCGATCTTCGTGTCTGCATCCTGCCGGATGATCTTCTTAAGAGAGTCAGAGGGGTGTTGTTTCAGGAGGCTGTCTCTATCGGTATAGACCGCATTGAGCGCACGATATTGATCGGTTACAATTGCGCGTACCCGGTAGAAGGCGGCGGAATCGGGTAGACCAAGCGTCGCTACGATCTTGCCGGATCTTTCCGTGATGACCCGGGTGTAGGTGGTATCTTCATCTGATAAGGAGAGCGTGTGCGTAGGGTTAGCGTGAGCGGCTGAACCAGCCAGGATCATAATGAGTGTCGATCCCAATGCAAGCAAGCTATCTTTCATATGTCTTAACCGTTTATACCGTTTAAGCTGCCGTCGGCAGCTTTTTGAAGTGTGGAAATAAAGGTACAGGTGTGGCGAGGCGGAAACAATGTAAAGTTTCACTAAGTTGATGGAATATCTTACTATTTTCCACTTAGCCTGCGGTAGTCGTTCAGCGGGAATAAAGGTCCAGATCAGCAGGAAAAAGGCCCTGGCCGGTGACATGCACGCGGATCGTTCCGGCTTGTTTTTTTGTGCGGATGATGGCGAGACAAAGACCATCGTAGGCCAGGTGGTGGCCGGCATGAAAGGATTCGAGATCTGCCTGATAACCATTGTCCATGCCGGCGAGCTCGCCGGGTCCGTCGAGATCGATGCGGAGATCGTTGTTGGCATTGGGTACAATGTTGCCGGCAGTGTCGGTTATGCGGATGGTCACGAAAGACAGATCTGTACCGTCGGCCAGGAGCTGTTGCCGGTCCGCCTCGAGCCGGATGGTCGATGGTGTCCCGGCGGTATGAATGGTTTGGGTGAGGACGGTTGAACCATTCTTTCGCGAGATGGCCTTTAGCTCACCGGGTTCAAAGGGTATCGCTTTCCATTCAACGTGCAGGTCGTCGCCTTGCTTTTTTCTTATGCCCAGGCTGCGGCCGTTGAGAAAAAGTTCTACTTCGTCGGCCTGGTTAAAGTAGGCCCATACGTCGATGGGTTCGCCGGGCCGGCCGTTCCAGGCGGGGAAAATATGCAGCACGGGTTTTGCCGTCCACTCGCTTTGATACATATAATAGACGTCCTTAGGGAAACCAGCGAGATCGACGATACCGAAATAGGAGCTGCGTGCCGGCCAGGGATAAGGGGTGGGTTCACCGAGGTAGTCAAAACCGGACCAGACGAAGATGCCGGAGACCCAGGGGTCCCTTTTGGCTGTTTTCCAGGTCTCTTCGTGTGTAGAGCCCCAGTATGCCGAAACATTATCGTAGGCCGATACCGTATAGTCAGGGTTGCCGGTTGTGAATGGCTTTTTGGCGGATTCCGGCCAGCGGCGGATGCTATCGGAAGGCATATCGTAGTGGCCACGGGTTTCGAGGGCCGAGGTGGTTTCCGTGGCGATGAAAGGGTGACCAGGATATTTAACCGGGACAGAATCGTATTTCTTTTCGTTGTAGTTAAGCCCTATGAGGTCGAGCGCACCGGAGCGGTAGATAAAATTCTTTGCGGTATCGGTCTCTGTAAGCGCGGCGGTGATGGGACGGGTGGTGTCGAGCGCCCTGACGATAGCTGCCAGCTCGCGGGCGATAGGGATGCCGGTACTATCGAATTGTTCGCGGATCTCGTTGCCGATGCTCCAGATGATCACGGAAGGATGATTACGATCGCGGCGGATCTGATCCTGCAGGTCGATTCGATGCCACTGCTTAAAGTCCAATGAATAATCGTATTTGGTCTTCTTTTTTAACCACATATCGAAGGCCTCATCCATCACGAGAAAGCCGAGCGAATCGCAGGCATCCAGGAATTCCGGTGCGGGCGGATTGTGCGACGTACGGATAGCATTGCAGCCCATGGCTTTCAGGATACGAAGTTGCCGCATGATGGCGGCGGTATTCACGGCGGCACCGAGAGCGCCGAGATCGTGATGCAGGCAAACGCCTTTTATTTTTAGAGCCTCCCCGTTTAGGAAGAAACCTTTTTGAATGTCGAAACGGAAGCCGCGGATGCCGAGCGCTGTCACATAGGTGTCTTGTACGGTATTGCCCTGTATAAGCCGGAGCTCGATCTTGTAGAGATAAGGATCATCCGGAGACCAGCGATGGGGATCGGTTATGGTGAGGTCCTCGCCGCCGGCTTCGGTGACCATTTGGTTGTTGGCGTCGAATATTGTGGTGCGGAGGGAATAGCCGGGAGTGTGCGGCATTTCGATGTGCACCTTCGCCGTGTGTTCGTTTATTACCGGTGTGGTGATGAAGACGCCGGCGGGATC
>Ga0134128_10002460_pt1 | contig 23008 bp, 24 predicted proteins | sample KB31754_FD_96462 | JGI IMG/M metagenome (GOLD analysis project Ga0134128, IMG submission 96462) | Terrestrial soil microbial communities with excess Nitrogen fertilizer from Kellogg Biological Station, Michigan, USA - KB3-175-4 | ecosystem: Environmental > Terrestrial > Soil > Unclassified ... | reverse complement strand
GAAACCCGGAGGGAACGTGCTATTTGGGCGTCGCGCGTTGTTGCGCCGCTTGCACAGGGGACCACCCTGTGCGGCGCGACGACGCCTAGCGCGCCATCCCAAATAGCACGTTTGCACAGGCGCCTATATATGGAATGAGCTCTTATTCTATGCCCGCATCTGCAAAACAAAATTGCGATATCGTGGCAAGGGCCAAAGATTATTTATGTCCGGAAGCCGATACCGGCAGCTTGCAAGCCAGGCTGCCATGCAGGCAGCCGCGTCATACTTCGATGATGAAGTTGGGGTCGAAGTCAGGGTTTTGCGGTGAGCGGTCAGGCATGATGTAACCGCAGGGATTACTCACCACACGGCATTTGCCGACGCGGTAATCAAAGCTGGTGTGCATGTGTCCATGCACCCAGAGATTGGCACGCGCTGCCACGTCTTCGCAGTTGGAAGCATAGGCTGCCGAAACGATGTCGTCGCGGTAGTCTTCCTCAACCGACTTCATCGATGGTGCCATGTGGCTCACCACCACGGTCACGCCATCGAAGGGTTCATCAAGCTTGGCCGTCAGCCAGGCCTTTTGCCGCGCATGGATGGTGGCCGTATCGACCGGCCTGAGCTTGCGATAGCCCTGCCGGGCCAGGCGGATACGCCGGTAATCGTTCATCACCTCGCCAGCCGACAGCATGGCCAGCATCTTGCGGTCGTCGCCGAACAGGCGGAAGTCGGTCCATAGCGTGGCGCCAAGGAAGCGCACGCGGCCAAGGATGAATTCGCCGCCATCGAGGAAATACACGTTACCCGCTGCAGCACCTGCTGCCGCAATATCTTCCTGCACCTCATCGAGGTTCTTGCCATAGCCTTCGTGGTTGCCGTGCACGTAGAGCACAGGCAGACCGGGGAAGGTGCGCGCAGCCCAATCCACGGCGCGCGCGCCGAGGTCGATGTCGCCTGCCAGGATGACGACGTCGGGTTTGCTGATCGCGGGGTCGATGGTAACGGCGTGTTCACGCCAGATTTCGTGATGCAGATCGGAAAGTATCAGTAGACGCATGCGGAAGCTAAAGTGGTTTCCGCTATTCTCGCATCAATTCACCTGCCGTGGCACTTTCGCCAATGGCATTCCAGGCGGCAAGACCGGCGGCGGTAAAGGTGACCGCGCGCGAATCACGCTGCCGTTTGACCCAGCCACGCTCCAGAGCGAGGTGCAACAGCGCGGCACCGAGCGCCCCTGCCAGATGGTCACGCCGTTCGCTCCAGTCGAGGCAAGCCCGGCATGGCACGCGCCTGGCGCGTTGCAAGGCGCCGAAATCAATGCCGACGGCTTCGAGGGCAGCTTGCGCCTGCGGGCCCAGTGCCAGCGCCGCCCCGCTGCGCTCCACCACGCCTGCAGCCAGCAGCCGCTCCAGCAGGGCCACGGCATGCCGTCCGGCCAGGTGGTCGTAACAAACCCGCGCCTCGCGCAAGACCGTATCGCGCGGGCCGGTCAAGAGCGGCATGGCGCCGGCACGGCTGGCAATACCCAGCATCTGCTCCAGCATCTCGGCCACGCCCTCGTCGGCCAGGCGGTAGTAACGGTGCCGGCCTTGCGGCACGCAGGCCAGAAACCCTGCCGCCTCCAGTTTGGCCAGGTGGGCGCTGGCCGTGGAGCGCGCCACGCCCGCGGCATCGGCCAATTCCGTTGCCGTCAGTGCCTGCCCGGCCAGGAGCAGGGTGAGCATCTGCGCCCGTGCCGGTTCGGCCAGCAGCGCGGCCAGTTTTGCCAGGTTTGGTCCTTCGCTCATGGTACCCCTCCTTCTATCCACCCCACTATGCCATATCACCTTGAATGACACTTCGCCGGAAAGCGAAACATCATGAACGCATCAGCACCTGCTGCGCACAGTAGCGCCTGGCGATACCTTGCACGGCGAGATAGTGCAACTGCGGCTGTGCACCAATAATGCTGTACGACAAGCCATTTTCGCTGAAAAGCCCGGTGATTCCGTTATGATGCTATTCGAACAAAACAAATGAACCCCATGATTTTCCTGACATGAACACCAAACCCGCTACCCTGACCCTGCTGTCGCAATTCGCCTCGAGCCACGGCCGCATCGCACGCGCTGCCTGGCTGCGCCGACTCATCCTGGCCGGCATCGCCTGCATCGCATTGGGCCTGCTGCTGCAAGCCGTGTTCGGTGAAAACGGCGCCGCCTTGGCCTCGCTGCTGTTCCTCTGGAGTGCCTGCTGCCTGACGGCCAAGCGCTTGCATGATTCGGGGCGCACGGGCTGGAACCTGCTGTTCCTTTTGATTCCCGTTTTGGGGCCGCTCTGGGTCTTGCGCCTGACGCTGTTGCGTGGCAGCGAAGGCAGCAACCCCTACGGGCGCGACCCGCTGGCCGCGCCGGACTACCTCAACGTCGATATCGCCAAATAGGAGCCGCCATGCCCAGCGTCAACGACGTCACCCAACTCAACCGGACCGAAGTCTTCGCCATTGCCACGCCAAAAAGCGTAAGCGACCTGCAACAAACCCTGCGCGACACCACGCTGCCGCTTTCCATAGGCGGCGGCCACTTCAGCATGGGCGGCCATACGGCGAGCCCCGGCACCCTGCATATCGACATGCGCCAGATGAACCGGGTGCTGTCATTCAATCCGGAACAGCGGACCATCCATGTGCAGGCCGGCATACGCTGGTGCGACATCCAGCAATTCGTCGACCCTCACGGCCTCGCCGTCAAGATCATGCAGACCTATGCCAACTTCACGGTCGGCGGTGCGCTCTCGGTCAACGCGCACGGCCGCTACATGGGCCTGGGCCCCGTCGTGCTTTCGGTCAGGCGCATTGTGCTGGTGCTGCCTTCGGGCGAAGCCAGGGAAGCTAGCCCGGCGCAGGACGCCGAATTGTTTTATGCCGCCATCGGCGGTTACGGTGCGATCGGCATCATTGCCGAGGCCGAACTCGACCTGGTGCAAAACGTGCGCGTGGAACGGCATGACCACAAGCTTGCCACGGGCGACTACCTGGCATGGTTCGATGCCAACGTGCGTGGACGCGACAATGCCATCTTCCACAATGCCGACCTGTATCCGCCGCACTACCAGCGCGCCCGCGCCGTGACCTGGAGCGTGACCGACAAGCCGGCGACGACACGCGAGCGCCTGCAACGCACCAAGTCGGCCTATGCGCTAGAACGCTACTTCATGTGGGCGATTTCGGAAACGCCGCTGGGCAAGCGCCGCCGCGAATACCTGATCGACCCGCTCATCTACCTGGGCAGTAAAGTGCATTGGCGCAATTACGAAGCCGGCTATGACGCTGCCGAGCTGGAACCGGTAGGGCGGCGGCGCCGCACCTATGTCTTGCAAGAGTATTTTGTGCCCTGGCAGCGCCTGGCCGAGTTCGTGCCAAAAATGGCGGCGATCCTCGACAAGCATCGCGTCAATACCATCAACGTCTCGATCCGCCACGCCCTGTCCGACCCCGGCACCATGCTGGCATGGGCGCGCGGGGAAACCTTTGCCCTGGTGCTGTACTACAAGCAGCGCACGCGCGACAATGCCCGGGAACGCGTGGCCGTCTGGACCCGTGAATTGATCGATGCCGTGCTCTCCTGCGGCGGCACCTATTACCTGCCCTACCAGTTGCACGCCACACAAGAGCAGTTCCACCAAGCCTATCCGCGTGCCCGCGAACTGTTTGAGCTCAAGCAGAAGCTCGATCCCGGCTACCGCCTGCGCGGCGCATTATGGGACAAATATTACCTGCCCCAAACCAGGACAGCCTTGCAGGAACAGGCTTGGCAGCCGGCGTCGCTGTTCCACGCGATCTACGGCGACGTGCGCGAGGCCGACAAGTTCTATGCCTTCCTGCAGAATATTTTCCACCTCTATCCGGAGGACCGCTTCCATACCCTGATCAAGCAATTGACTGCGCGGCACGACAACGAAGAAGCGGTCTATCGCGGTATCCAGTCCGGCCTGCCCGCCATCACGCCGCCGCTGTCGCTGCTGCGCTATGCGTTGCCTTCGCTGGCGGTGCAGAAAGAGGAAATGGGGCAACAGACCGCCAAACTGCTGGGCAGTAAACCCTTGCAGGACTATGTCGAGATCGGCACTACGGGGCGCTACGTCGGCGCGCTCAAACGCCACCTGAAGCTGTCCGGCGCGGTCACCCTGGTGCATGACAAGGCTCCAGGCTTTTCGCCGCCCGACATCGTGGAGCGCGGCCAACTGGGTTCGATCGGGCAGTTCGTGCCCTTGAACGACTATGCCCCCATAGCCTTGCCGGAAAAGAGCGCCGACCTGGTCAGTTGCTATGTCGGCCTGCACCACATGGAACCGGCCAAACTGGCGCCCTTCCTGCAGTCCATCGCACGCATCGTGCGCCCGGGAGGCTATTTCGTAGTGCGCGACCATGACGTGCGCGACAAGCGCATGGACGACTTCGTCAGCCTGGCGCATTGCGTCTTCAACGCCGGCCTTGGCGAACCCTGGTCGGTCAACGCCGCCGAACTGCGTCATTTCGCCGGCATAACCGACTGGATAGCGCGCATCGAAGCTGCCGGCTTCCGCCACACCGGAGAGCAATTGCGGCAGGACGGAGACCCGAGCGACAACATCCTGATGGCATTCGAACGCAAGGAAACCGTATGATCAAACGATTGTTTTACCTCTTGTTTCCGGCGCTTCTGGCCTGCTTCGGCGCGCGTGCGGAAGCACCATCGGCAAACGGCAACTACCAATCCCCCATCCCCGAAGCACAACGCCGCGGGGTGGAACAAACCTTCCTGACCTTCCCGGAATGGTTCCTGGTGCATAGCCCGGCCGAATACGCCAGCTTCACCGCAGACCATCCGGCCCATGGCTTCCCCTTCCTGCGCCACATCGGCCAGATCTGGTCAAGCTATGGTGCCGTCGCCGAAGAACAATGGCGCCAGGGCTATCCATCGAACCCCGGCTATCACGTGATGATCTGTGTGATCGCCAGCAGCACGACCGTGGAATATGCCTTGCGTTCGTTCTATGAAAACACGCTGGGCCGCATCAGTTGGGCCAGCAGTTCCGCGTTGACTGAAGAAGACCGTTACGGTGCACGTGTCGCGCAGGATTATGTCGACTTCATCCGCCAGGAACCGTGGTATCTGTACGACTTCAGCAGCAAGCTCAAGGGCCTGTGGAGCGAAACACCCATGTTCGGGCCGAACATGTTGCGCAAATGGGAGCGCCGCTACGCCCTGACCACCGAATATCTCATCAAGGCCGCCTATGGCAAGCTGATCGAGAAAGCAACGCGCGCCGCTTATGAACCAGCCAAAATGACGACTGAAGTCGTGGTTGACCATGCCCCTGCGGTGCTGCCCATGGCAAACGAAATCAAACTGGTGCAAACCCTGCCCGATGGCCGCGCCATGCTCGACATGCCGCGCTATTTCGACTTCCGCATTGCCGCAACCGAACTGGCGCGCAACAACGTGAAGCTGCTCGACATTGCCGGCAACACGACGGTGATCCTGACCACGGTCTGGGTCACTGACGACAATGCCGATGCCATGCTGGCCGGCAATCGCCTGCTGTTCGAGCAGCCCTTGATTACCAAGCCTGGCAAAAGACGTCTGGCACTGGTCGTGCCGGTGGCCAGCCTGTCGGACTTTCTGATCAAGGCCCGGGACCGCGGCGTCACGGTGGAGCACGTGTACGATTATTAGTTGAGACAGTAATGCTTCGCCCGCAGCCGAAGCATTGCCTGGCGTGCAGGAACAAACTGGTGTCTTCGAATCCCGGAGAGCATCATGACAGCCATCCTGCACGCAACAGAACCGACAGGCGCAGAGCGCGCCACCCGCATCATCCATCCTTCCATTCTCTACTTCGGCACGCCGGTGGTCTTGATCAGCACCACCAACCCCGACGGCTCCGCCAATCTTTCACCCATGTCTTCGGCCTGGGCACTGGGTGACCGTGTGGTGCTGGGCATGGGCCTGAGCGGGCAAGGTTGCCAGAACCTCATGCGCACCGGCGAGGCAGTGATCAACCTGCCTGACCCGACCATGCACCACGCCATCGAAGCCATTGCCGACACCACGGGTTGCCGCACTGTGCCCGACTACAAGAAAGCCATGGGCTATCGCCATGTGGCCGACAAGTTTGCCCTGGCGGGATTGGCAGAAACCCCTGCCGAAACGGTCAAGCCGCCACGTGTGGCACAGTGCCCGCTACAGCTGGAAGCGCGCTTGCTGGCGGCACATCGCGGCACGGCTATCGACGGTGAAGGCGCCGACTACGTTTCACTGGAAATGCAAGTGCTGCGCGTGCATGCGCATGAAGAGATCCTGCATGCCGGCAGCAACCATATCGACACTGCTCGCTGGAGCCCCCTGCTTTATGTCTTTCGCCATTACTTCGGCACGGGTTCGCGGCTGGGGCGCAATTTCAGGTCGGAGACTTGATGAAGCACATTGAATCCTGGCGGACGAGGTATCAAGTCTGTTAAAGTCGGTTCCAGGAACAACCGACTGCGAAACCATCCGATGGACAGCCCAAGCCCATACAAAGCGCCAGAAGCAAGAGATGCATTACCTGAAGAAATCGCGCAATCGCGACCGGTCGCAGCGCTTCTGGTCGGGCTGTTCATCTTTTGGCTAGGTCGCACGCTGCCTTCGTTTTCAATTCCGTATTTATTGATGCCGGATACACAGAACGCGGTGGCGCGTAGCCAGTTCCTGGTGATTTACGGCACCCTGTTTGGAATATGCCGCATCGTGTTCAGCCTGTTTGCCGGCTATGTCTGCGCCCGCCTCGTCAAACGCAAAGAATTTCGCCATGCCTCAATATTATTTGCACTGACTGGCGCATACATCCTGCTGGGATGGATGTCGGTATCTACCGACCATGACTCCGTCGGCTACTCTCTGCAACTGATTGCCAACCTTCTTTTAGTCCTTCTCTTCATCATGCTGGGAACCTGGCTGGGCTGGTGGCGCAATCGCCGCATCGCAGGGAAGGCGTCCAGCTTGCCGGCACAGACGCCCGGCTAAAGCTATCCCTCATTTTGGCCGATATCCATCTCGTGTAGCGGCGAAAGGCCTTCACTTTCGCCCACGATAACAAACGGGCGCGCAAGCCGTCCGAAAGGGTGGACATGCCTATCGTCTCGCTGGGTTCAATTGCCTCAAATCTGCTGATCAATCCCTATGCGTCGCTTCCGGCGCCCTCGCCGGCCAGCACGCCCGTCGCCATCCAGTCCGGCACGGATTACTCGACGCCCACAGCGGCGGATTCATCCAGCGCCGGCGCATTGCCGCAGACCGGCACGCAGCAACAGGCCGCACTGCAGAATTCCCAGGCCATCCTGGCCACCGGGCGCCGTGCCATGAGCAACGCCATGCAAACCTTTGCCACCGACTGGGAAGCGGCAAAAACCCGCATTGCCTCAGAGCGCCCGGACCTGCTCGACAAGCATTGGGATATTGAGACCGACCATGGAGTCATCGTGGTGGAGTCCAATTCCTTGTCGCAGTCGGACGTCGGGTGGCTGACCGGCATGCTGAACCAGAACGCCAGCCTCGTGGCCGATACCCAGAACCTGAACAACATCATGGTCAGCACCTTTGGCGGCACGGCAGCCATGGCCGCCGCCGATCCGCTCGGCATCACCTTAAGTGCGCTCAACGAGGGCAATATTGACGGCAAGGTGAATTTCCTTTCGCTGCTGGCTGGCGCAGACTACGAGTCTTACCAGACCTTCGACAAGCAAATGCCGAATAACCTGGCGCTTGCCATGACGGGCAGCAACAGCATGAATCTTCCGACGGTGGGCCAGATCGGCGCCATCTCTTCGCTCGACGCACTGACGGTCACCAAAGATCATCGCCAATACCAGATCCAGGCAGACAAGGGCATGCGGCAGACCGCCTATGCCGATACGCTCAACGTCGCGTTCCAGCAATTCCTGTCGCCCCAGTTTGCCTCTTCCAGCGTTACCGACGGCACCGACGCGGCGCCGGCTTCGTCGCCTCATGCGGAACTGATCGCTTCATTGATCGGCGCGGTGAACAACTCCATGGGCGCCATGACATCGCTGTCGAATAATGCCGTGGCCCTGACGACGCAAGTCAACGGTGCCGACGATGCAGTACAGGAGCAAGGCATGGCGTCGCTGCTTGGCGCGAGCTACCGCAGCTATGGCGAAGCGGCCACACCGGCGCAGCAGGCCAGCGGCCCGGCCGATACGGCCACCGGTGCAGGGTCGGTCGGCAATCTCTATGACGAGAAGGATGCCGTGCTGACGCCGGCGCAGGAATCCATCCTGAGGCCGATGCAGTCATTCGGCGCAGATTGGGAAACCAGCAAAAAGGAAATCGCTGCGGTGCGGCCAGACCTGCTGTCCGACAACTGGGATTTCATCAGCGACGAAGGCACCATACAAGCCACCTCGGCGAACCTGACCCAAGAAGAAACCCTCTGGCTGACCGGCAAGCTCAACCAGAACAGCAACCTGATTGCGGACACACAAGCCATCAACCTGGGGCTGGTCGATTTCTATCGCAACCAGTTCGCCAACGACACCAATCCGCTTGACGCCGTCGCCAATTATGCTGATCCGACCAAGTTCGACCTGTCGCATTTGACGCCACAGGACATCGATGGCCGGATCAACTACCTCGCGCTCATGGGTGGAGAAAACCCGACCCAGGAGCTGGTGCAAAGCAAAAAAAACGGCTTGCTGCTTTCAGCCGCAGGATAGGCCTCAAGCCAGCGCTGCCGCCAGATGCGATTCCGCTGCCTGGACTGCGGAGTTGGCAGCCTCCTCGCCCAGGTTCACACCTTCGGTGCGGACAAAGGCGATATCGCGCAGGCCGAGGAAACCCAATACCGAGCGCAGATAGTCTTCCTGGAAATCCAGTGCCGCCATCGGGCCGGCCGAATACACGCCACCGCGCGAGGACACGATAATCACCTTCGTGGCCGGATCAAGCAGGCCTTCCGGACCGTTGGCACCGAACTTGAAGGTCAGTCCCGAACGCGCCACGTGGTCGATCCAAGCCTTGAGCGAAGAGGGAATGCCGAAATTCCACATCGGCGCGCCAATGACGACGATATTTGCCGACTTCAATTCGGCAACCGCTGCATCCGAGTCAGCCACGGCAGCATTGAGTTCCGCCGTGCGCTGCTCGACTGGCGTGAAAAACGCGCCAACGGTCTGGGCGCTCAAATGCGGCAAGGGGTTGGCCGCCAGGTCACGCACCTTCAGGGTACTACCGGGATACTTTGATTGCAATTCAGACAAAACTTTCGCACCGAGCTTACGCGAATATGAACGTTCACCCATCGGGCTGCTATCGATATGGAGGATGGTATGTGGCATTTTCGTGCTTCCTTTCACAATAGTTGAAAATGTATACCAAAGAATATATCCATACTTTGTATAATAAAAGACGGCACATTATTCTTAGTTAGTTACACAAAGGTAACGATCGCGGGTAAAGAATGCGGGTAGCGATAGCGGCAATGGCAGCAAAACTGAAAGGACAAGCATGTTGAAATTTGAAACTGACGTGGCCGAATTGCCCGGCCCGCACGCCAATTGCCCCATTGGCGACCTGTTGGCCCGCCTTGGCGACAAATGGAGCATGCTGGTACTGGTGACGTTGGCGCGCGCAGAAAATCATTGCCTGCGCTTTTCCGAACTGATGCGTCAGGTGGAAGGCATTTCACAGCGCATGCTGACCACCACGCTACGCCACCTCGAGCGCGATGGCATCCTGACGCGCCAGATCTACCCTGAAGTGCCACCGCGCGTGGAATACACCGTGACCGAGCGTGGGCGCGAAATGCTGGTTCCAGTGAGGCAACTGGTGGACTGGATCGTGCAGGAATGGCCGGAAATTGAAAAGTCGCGCACGGACTACGACTCGAAGAACAAGAAGATCAATTAATTGTGATCAGCGGAGTACTTGCTTTCAATCTTGTCGAAGCTGCCATCAGCCATCATCTGCTTGAGCGCGGCACGCAGATTGTTTAAAACGTCATCCCCCACTTGCGTATTGCAGGCCAGGTAGTAGTCAACCGACTTGACGTGAAACAGCGGCACGACACGCCCTTCTGCATGCGCGTCGGCGATGATGGAGTAGGCGGCGCGACGTGAAGATACCCAGTAGTCAAGCCTGCCGGCCAGCAGGTTCTTCAGGGTGACATCGTCGCTGTAGGATTCAACGACCGGATAACCCATGTCTTCCAGGTGATGTGCTGCCGCATCGCCCAGATAGCCGCCAATGCGGGCGCCCTTGACCTGTTCCAGTGCCGTGACCTTGCCTTGCTTGTCGGGCGGGCCGAACATGACCCATTCCCCCTTGGCAATCGGCCCCAGCCATTTGAACGAGGCTTCCCGCTCGGATGTGCGCGCTGTGGAATACACGCAGGTGTCGGCCTGGCGCCGGGCCATTTCGATGGCACGGTTCCAGGCCATCAATTCAAGCTTGTAATCCACGCCGGCGCGCCGCATCAATTCCTGGACACGCTCGGTGGCAATGCCGCGCACGGTCTTGCCATTGTCGTCGCTCATGTTGAGCGGCGGAAGCTGTTCGGTGGTGATGTAGAGATGGGCGCTTTGTGCCCGCGCCTGTGCAGCGGCAAAGGCGGCAACAACCATGAAAGCGGCACAGCAGAAACGACGCAAGATTCCGCCTTGAACCGCCTGCATCATTTCTGTCCCCCTTAACTATTGCGGGCCTACAAACCCTGGACCCATTATTTGCGTGAGCGGCAAGCCCTGTCAAGCTTGCCGCGCGGCCCTGCCTCGATGTAGGAGAAAAACATCAGGCAGTCATGGCAAAAGGGCGACTGTTTGTCACTTCCCCTGCGCCATGGCCATGAAGGGGTTCGACTTGGCATTGACCACGTGCCCATCGAGATACATCTTACCCTTCTTCATTTCGAACACCGTGACGAGTTCATTCTTTTCCATGTGAACCCATTTTTGCTGCTTGACCAGGGTGTCGGTCATCTTGCTCTCGATGCCGCGCGCCACCAGGTCAACTGCCATGTCGGTAACCGGCACGCCGCTTTGCTTGGCTTGCGCTTCCATCATGCTACGCGAAACCTTGTGCGTGATGTCGTCGACCATCGCCATCGGCACATGCACCCGCAGGCGCACGCTCAGCTTTTCAAAGATCTTTTGCGTGGAATCGAGATCGCCCTCTTTCAGATTGGGCAAGCTTGCACGTCCGGAAAGCCCGGCACGCTCGCCATGATATTGCGCAGATAAGTCATGAATTTCGATGACGCCGTTGTGCTTCGAGAGTTCGAACGCAAACCGTTTGAACATATTGATGATCGCATCGCTTTGCGCCGGATTCGCCTGTTTGTCGATTTCGACCGATTCCATGTAATCGGTCAAACCCTCCAGCGATTTCGCATCGACATTCAAGAGTGCGATATCGGTGGCAAAGTTTTCGATCTTGTCGCTGCCCCAATCGATCGAGGCAATACGGTAAATGACGCGTTCGTCGAACACTTTCTTGCGGGCCGCCACGTCGACATCAATGGCCATGTCGTTGACATCGAGTGCTGACCCCTCGCCAGCGCCAAAATGGATGCGTCCGACTTTGCCGCCGGACTTGCCGATCATGAAATTGTAGGGGCCAACGGTGTTGTCGCCTTCAAAGCGGATATCGTTGATTTCTACCGACTTCAGATCTCCCGTCGAATCCAGTTTGATGCCGGGAATGGCGACATTGAATTTGGCGCCGGTATAAGTGCGGTTGATGAGCGATTCAGCCGTAATCGGCTCGATATGCAAGGTTGAGCCGGTTTTTGCATTGACATGATCAAGTGCGTCGGACTTGCCATGGATTGCCGCGCCACCGTCGGCAAGATCTTCCACGCTCAGATGGAAGGGATCGTCGTTGCCGAACTGGTCTTTCAATTCCGCCTTGGTTTCAGCAGAAAACGTAAAGCTGCGCGCCAGCTCAATGCGCTCCTTCAGGGCCAGGCGGTGGTTGGAGATCCGTTTGAGATCTTTGACGATGTCGCCATACAGCTTGAACAATGCCGGATCGAACACCTCTGGTGGCTTAGCCGCAGCCTTTTCTTCCGGCGTCGGCACGGGGGCCGTCGGCGCATCCTGGGCAAATGCCGGCAAGCCAAGCATCAAGAGCGGCATCAAGGCCAAGCTTGCGATAGATTTTTTCACTTCATTCCCTTATTTAAAAATGGACGTCTCCATGTTGAGACGGCAGCTTGAAACGCGCTGCTCCAGCCCAATAGCTATGTTTGATTCAACGGAAAATGTTCCAGCGCCAAAGCCCGCAACTGATCGTTCGGAGCGGCAGACTTGGTCGCCAGGGCAAACAGATCGTAAGCCGGATGTTGCCGGCGCATGGAGGCCGTGTTGGCGAAACCCGCTTCAGTAAGCGTGCCTGTCAGGGTGCGCTGCGTGAAACCGCAGCGATGCGCCATGAACAGGTTGCCTTTCATCATGGACAAGCGGTGGCCGTAGAGAATATCGATCGGCGCAATCGGCCCCGCGGGCGATTCGTAGGCCGGCTCCACCAGTTTGTCTTCGGCGATCAGGGCGCAGACACTTTGCAGGTCTGGACAAGTGACCACGAGGAAACCATCCGGCTTGAGCACGCGCAGGAATTCGCGCAGCGCCACGACCACTTCGTGCGGATAGACGTGCTCGATATTGTGGCTGGAAAACACCGCATCGACCGAACCGCTCTCCACGCCGGACATGTCGAGCATGGTCCCCAGGATATCAGGATTGACAGTCTCGTCGATATCGAAACGCAGCTCGGTCCATTCCGGCGTGTTGAATCCGCGCGTGGTCTTGTCCTTGCGCTTGGGTCCGCAGCCAACATGGAGGAAGGTTTTCATGATGTCATTGCAAAGCTGGAAAACCCTATTGTCGCACGGCTGGCAATTGACATACAGTGCACAATCTCCTATCGTGGCGGGGCGGCGGGCCCTTCAAGTCGGCGCGTAGAGAAATCGACACGCCTCTGCGGGGCTACCCCGCGGAAGAAACAGGTTGGACAATGCAGCGCACCAGCGGCACCGCACTCCGTGCGGCGATGCTGGCGCATCACAGAACTGGTTGAAGGCTCTCCGCCGCCCTTTTAGCTTCTGAATGAATCCACGACTGCATGTAGCGCTTGCCCTGGCAGACACCTTCCTGGCCGGCGAAGCCGACCAGGCCGGCATGGTCGCCACCGCGCAAGCCGCGCTGGGCCAACCATGGCGCTGGATTCCGCACGTCTGCCGCGCACTGCTTAAACGCACCGGCGAACATTTCCATGCCTTCAGCCGTGATGAATTGGCGGCATTCATACTCGGATACGACAGCTTTGACCATGCCTGGCGTGGCCCGCAAGCGCCACCCACCGTGCGCCGCTACTGCACGGAACCGGCGCGCCCTGTTGCACCACCGGATTGGGTATTGCCGCTGGGGCTGCCCGCGCTTGGCACACCGGGCGACTTGGCAGGCTGGCTCGGCACGAGTGTGACCGACCTGGAATGGTTCGCGGACCGCCGGCGCACCACCGGCACAGCCGCGCCGCAGCGCCACTATCACTACCGCTGGGTGGAAAAACGCAGCGGCGGCTTGCGCCTGATCGAAATCCCCAAGGAAAGGCTGCGCGCAATGCAGGGGCAGATTTTGCGCCAGTTGCTGTCGCGCGTACCCCTGCATGAGGCGGCACACGGCTTTCGCAAGGCGCGTTCCGCCTTGACGCATGCGTCCATCCACACCCATCAGGCCGTCGTCATTCGCATGGATTTGCAGGATTTCTTTGCCAGCATTCCTGCTGCGCGCATCCAGGCCCTGTTTGGCAAGCTCGGCTATGCCAGCGGTGTGGCCGCCCTGCTGGCCCGGCTCTGCACCAACCGTGTACCGCGCGACGTGCTGCGCCATGCAGACAGGAAGTCGACCAACCAGTTGGCCGGGCGCCACCTGCCGCAGGGTGCGCCCTCTTCACCGGCGCTGGCGAACCTGTGCGCCTTCCGTCTCGACATGCGGCTGGCCGCCCTGGCCCAATCCATGGGCGCAAGATATAGCCGCTATGCCGACGACCTGACCTTCTCGGGAGATGTGGCCTTGGCACAGGTATTCCGTCGCTTTCACATCCAGGTCACGGCCATCGCGCACGAAGAAGGCTTCCGCGTCAACACCCGCAAGACGCGCCTGATGAGCGCCGGCACCCGCCAGAGCGTGACAGGGATCGTGGTGAATCGGGGAATGAATGTAGCGCGCGCCGACCATGACCTGCTCAAGGCAGTGTTGACCAATTGCGTCCGCCATGGGCCGGTTTCGCAAAACCGTGAGGGGCGGCAAGATTTCCGCGCCCATCTGGCCGGGCGTATTGCTCACCTGCGCAGCATCAACCCCGTGCGCGGCCAGCGCCTGCAGGCGCTGTTCGAACGCATAGCCTGGCCTTGAAATCAGGCCAGTGGCGCGACACGCTCGCCGCAATCCGGACAGACCTCCTCGCCGCCGGGCACGGCATGGCCCTTGGGGCAGCGCCGCGGCGCCAGCATTTGCGGTGTACGCCACATGGAAAACAGGACGGCAATACAGGTGCCGTAAAAAGCCAGACCCAGGCTGGAACCGAACAGGGTCGCATGCGTCAGGTTGGGCGCCGCTTCTTCATGCCAGACAATACCGAACAAGACAAAAAAGCCGAATCCATACAGCAGCAAGGCCACGCGCGCAAGACGCACCCAGCGTGGTGCGGGCGCCAGCACCACCTGCATCACGTTACGCGAGCCGGCGTGAAAGGCGGCCAGCGCGCCCAAGGCCAGCGCAGGAATGCCGACCACGCCCAGGCGCATGACCCAGGGCGCCAGGAGGCGCAGGCTGTCTTCGTCGATCAGGCTGCCACCGGCAAGCCCAACCCAACCGGCGATGTGTAATACAAGGCTCAGCAACAAGCCGAGCAAGGCAACCGCATTCAAACCACCGAGCAGATATTTCATGAGCGTCCCGAACATCGCCAGCCAGGTGGCCGGGCGAAAGCGCAATTATGCCCGTTGACGGCGCCCGTGGGGCGCACAGCCCCCATTGAGTCAGGGTAAGACGGTCTGAATTTATAAAAAGCCTTGCAATGTGTATTATTATAGTAATACACTTATACACATGAATTTCGACATTTCACCATCGGCCCCAACACCGATCTACCGCCAGGTCGTTGAACAGGTGCAGCGCATGATCGCCAGCGGCCAACTGCGGCCGGGCGACGGCCTGCCCTCGGTGCGTGAAGTTGCCATGCTGCATGCGATCAACCCGATGACTGTCAGCAAGGCTTACAGCCTGCTGGAAAACGATGGCTTGCTGACCCGCCTGCGTGGCGTGGGCATGGTGGTCGCACAAACCGCGCCGGCTGCGGAAACCGGCAAGCTCGACCTGCTGCGGCCGGCCTTGGCGACCGCAGCGCAAATCGTGCGCCAACTCGAATTGTCTGACGAGGAAGCCCACGCCGTATTTCAATCCTGTCTCGAAGAACGATCATCATCATGAATGCAGTCATCGAACCAAGCAAAACCGTCATCCATTGCGAACGGCTCGCAGTCCATGCCAATTCGAGAACCATCTTGAACGGTGTCACTCTCGATGTTCCGCGCGGCGCAGTGGTGGGAGTCGTGGGGCGCAACGGCGCCGGCAAATCAACGCTGCTACGCAGCATGGTTGGCTTGACTGCACCCGGGGAAGGCAGCGTGACGCTGCTGGGCAGCCCTGCCCTCCAAATGAATGACGACATCCGCGCCCGCCTCGGCTACGTGGCGCAAACGCCGGACCTGTTTGAATGGCTGACGGCTTTCGAAACCCTGCAATTGATCGGCAAGGCTTACCCCACTTGGGACTCAAAATATTGCCTGGACTTGGCTTTCCGTTTCGACCTGCCCCTGCGCAGCAAGGTGAGCCGGCTTTCCGGCGGCGACAGGCAGAAGCTGTCGGTGGTGTTGGCGATGGCTCACCGGCCGGAGGTGCTGGTGCTGGACGAGCCGGTATCGAACCTCGACCCGCTTACGCGCCGCGACTTCATGCGCGCACTGTTTTCCGACGGCGCAGGCGACACTACCGTGGTCATATCGAGCCACTTGCTCAACGACCTGGAGCGCTTGGTATCACATGTTCTGTTCATGCGCGAAGGCTTCCTGCAATTCTTCGATACCTGGGATGCCATTCTCGAACATGTGCGAATGGTGCCGGCAGATATGGCGGTGCCGCCGCATGCCTTGGTGCGTCGCAACCGCCAGCAACAGATTGTCGACACGCGGCGCGCGCACGCTCTGTGCAATGCCGGCCAAGCCTGCTCGCTCGACCAACTTTTTGATGCATTGAACACATGAAATCCTTCGCTCTCAGCCTTGGGAAAAACAAGCTGGACATGCCCAATGCCGCCGTTTTCATCACCTTTCTGGGGATATTTTTTGCCAGTTGGCTATGGAGTTGCGGGCTTGGCTTCCATGTTTCGACTTCGAGCACATTCCTCGCGGGATCGCGGCTTTTGATCATCTTGAGCGGCACCTTTCTCGGCTTGCTGTCTTTCCAGCGTGCGGCCAAGCTGGGAGAGGCGGCGCATAACCTGAACATTGCAAGGGTGCCCGACGTGCTCTGGGCGAGCTGGGTGCGCGCGGTCCTACGTTCACAATGGCTTGCCTGGGGCATCGCTTCGGCATGTGCAACCTGGATACTCGTCGTGGCAGACCGCACAGCCAATCCTGCCGGCGTATTGATGTGCTATTCACTTATCGCAGCGAGCGCAACCGCGGTGCCACTGGCGCAACGCAGCTTGCTGCCCCGGATTTGGGCCTTCGCAATTTCAATTGCGCTCACGCTTTATCTCTTTGTGGCTGGTCCCGATTTCTATGCGTGGCCGATGCATCTGCCGCTGTTTGCGCAACTCGCGCTTTCCTTGGCCTGGCCTATCTTTGCCTTGTATTTGGGGCGCTGGGCCAAGCATACGCCAAGCAGGTCACGCACATTCCAACGGCCGCGACAAAACAGCCTAGGCCGCGTGATTGATTGGTATCGCCGTTTCACGCCCCTGACAGCAGCTTCGAGCAAAAGAAAATACAATCAATTCAGTTCGCTATGGATCGTTCCATTCTCAATCAGCCTGGAGTTTTCGAATTTCGGTCCGCACCATGGCTGGGGTGGGAATCTTGGCATCCTGCATTTTCTGGTACTGCTGCTTATCGGGGGATGCGTCAGCGACACTCTGTTTTGCCGCGATCTGCACTGGCGCCACCTGCTTGCGCCCGGAGGCATAAAGCGTGACAGGACCGGCTGGCATATCATCTTCTCCACGCTAGCAGTCTTCTCTTCGGCATTGCTTCCGCTGTTTCTGGCCTACGCATTGCTGGCCTGGCTCATTGCCGGCATTTCGCTCATATCAACAATGGAAATCGCAGTGCGATTCTCGAATTTTGCCTGCGAAGCCGTCTTCATTGTCTGTCTTGCCACGGCAATACGTGGCACCGGGCACTGGGTGCTGGCTGTGTGTGTGCTGTATCTCACCTTCGCTCTCGGCATACTGGCGGCAGTATTGGGCTTTCACATCAAGGTATCTGCCCTGATGGCCCCCTGGATCCAGGCAGGCCCGACGTACATTGCCATACTCGCGGCGGGTAGTCTGGCGGCCATCCTGATTGCAAACCAGCTATGGACCACACAAAGATTGCTTCCCTATATCAGCAGTGGTGCAGTGAAGGAAGAACCACTGCTCTGGTCCTTGCTGCGTCGAATGGACTTCTTTCCCGCAAACTGATTTGCAGCCAGCAAAGGAAGATGGGCGCCGCAGCGCCCATCGTTGGAAACGGCAAACGGAGAAAAGCTAGTCGTCGCTGAACAGGCTGCCCAGCACCGAACCAATCACGCCACCGGCCACAGCGCCACCTACGCCACCGCGCGAACCGCCGATGCCTGCCCCCACCGCCGCGGCCGAGTCGCCACGTTCGCCGCCCAAGTAAGGCGACAAGGCATGCGCCAGGTTCGGCATGGTCAGGGTCTGGAGCCAGATCTTGCCCGGGCCCGTCAGGCGGGCAACAAAGATGCCGTCGCCGCCGAACAGCATGTTCTTGATGCCGGGGATCAAGGTGATGTCGAAATTCACAGTCGACTGGAACATACCGATATGGCCAGGATGGACATTGAGCGACTCACCGGGTTGCAGGTCGTAGCAGACGATCTCGCCGCCCAGCTCAACCCAGGCCGTGGCATCACCGGAAAGCTTTTGCAGGATGAAGCCGTCACCGCCGAAAATACCGGCGCCCAGTGAACGCTGGAAGCCGATGCCAAGCTCAACACCGGCCGTGCCGCACAGGAAACCATGGCGATGAATCAGGTATTCCTGGCCCGGCCGCACGGCCACTTCCATGATCGTGCCCGGCACCTTGGCGGCAAACGCCACCATGCCCTGCCCGCCTGTGGGCTGGTATTCGTTCATGAACAAGCCGCCACCCGACAGCGCACGACCGATGACGCCGAAGAAACCCTTGGCCCCGGCAGTCCTTGCCGTGGTTTGCAACTGGATGTTCGGTGACATCCAGGAAAACTGGCCGGGTTCGGAAATGATTTTATCGCCGTACTCGAGGCCGATCTCGAGAACAGGCAAGGTGGTACCAGTGATTTTTGATCTCATGATGACTGCTCCTCTCAGGGCAAGTTGAACGACGCCATGCTATCACGCTGTTTTTACAGTGTGGCGGTAATATTTATCCTATTTTCCCGAGAGGATTCGCACCGCCCATATTCATGGGAGACATCAAGGCGCTGCGCATTGCAAGCGGGCAATCCTCGTCAAAATCCCTTCCGCACCTTTTGCAAAGCAAGGACAATAAAACAAAAACCGATGCTGGGATCGACAAATAAGGGAGCCAAAGCCCACCAGCGCAGTGAATACCCCGGCCAAATCAGCAAAGCGAGCGCACTCAATATGCCGCACAAGAAAGGCGGCGCAAACGAATAGCGTCGATGACCAATCGTGGCGCCAATCAGACCGCACCAGTTGAACAGCATGAAAACCGCGCAGATACCGATCACAGCACCGAACAGCCAAGCCATCAGGCATCCCCCGTCGCACATGCCGCTATCGCCGTCAGCCGCTTCCTGATCATGGCTTCGATGGCAAAGTTGTGGCGATAGGGTTGGAAGCGTTTGTACTGCGCCATCGATTCCAGCCAGCGCAGCAGAAAAGCGGAATCAGCGCTCAGGATTTTGCGACTTTCTTTCCACGCACGCTCGCAGGCTCGGATATCGCTTGCAGCCTTGATTGATGTAGCAAAGCAATCTGGGCAAAGTACCCGGTTGGTACAGATATGGTCTTTCTTGACTTCGTACTGGCGCTTTTGCTCGACCGCGCTGAAGATGGCTCGCGCACCGCAAACATGGCAGTCGTACTTGATGTCCTGGTAGTTCGCGAAGAATGAATAAGATCGCTGACTTTCTATCGACCATTGTTGACGGTCTACCGGTGCGCTACCCGGTGGCCAGCGTAGAGCTTTGAAGTCCGGCTTTGCTTTTCTCTTCATGCGATATGTTTCCGTAGAGCCACCCGGCGCACAATGCCATGTTGCCTATTTCATTTATCTTACTGTAGAGTGCTGCCAGCTTAAATCCAACGCTCCCAATACATGTCAGCCATCGAAACCGCAACACCCCCGTTCCGCTACCAATGGTACACCCGCGGCGACGTCAACGGCTTCTTCGCCCTCTCGATCGACAACCTGGCCCTCCTGGCCGGCATGAGCGGCATCCTGATCGGCATCTTCCACATGCCCGCCGAGATCGTGCTGCGCCGCATGGTGCCTGGCACCGCCTTCGGTGTGCTGGTGGGCGACCTGCTCTATACCTGGCTGGCATTCCGGCTGGCCAAGCGCCAGTCGCGCCAGAACGTGTGCGCCATGCCTTTCGGCATTGATACGCCTTCGATGTTTGCGCTCTCCTTCGGTGTGGTCGGGCCGGCCTATCTGCTACACCATGACGCGCAGGAAGCCTGGTCGGTCGGCATGGCAGTCCTCGCTCTCATGGGGGTGGCCAAGATCGTGACCTCGTTCTTCGGTGAAGCGATCCGGCGTGCCTTGCCGCGCCCCGCCCTGCTCGGCGCCCTCGCCGCCACAGCCGTGTGCCTGATCATGTTCTTTTCGCTCAACAAGATCATCGACGAACCGATAGGCGGCTTGCTGGCACTGGGCCTGGTGCTGCTGGTGCTGGTGGGCGGCGTGAAGTTGCCCTGGCGGGTTCCGGCTGTTGCGGCGTCGGTCGTCATCGGCACGCTGGCTTACCAGTTGGCGATCAAGTTCGGCTACCAGCCGCCGCAACTGGCCGCCGGCGGCGAATCAGGCATGATCCTGGCCCTGCCCATGCCCACGCTGGCACTGATGAACGGCCTTAGCCTGGCCTGGCACTACATTCCGCTGGCCATTCCGGTTGCCCTGGCGACCGTCATCGGCGGCATCGACAATACCGAATCGGCGGCCGTCGCCGGCGACCATTATTCGACGCGCTCCATCCTGCTGGTGGAAGGCTGCGCCACCCTGGTCGCGGCGCTGTGCGGCGGCGTGATCCAGAACACGCCCTATATCGGCCATTCCGCATTCAAGGACATGGGCAGCCGCGCCGGCTATACGCTGGCTACCGGCCTGTTCATCGGTATCGGCGCGGCGACCGGTTTGATCGGCGTACTGATTGCCGCGCTGCCGGAGTCGGTGGTGGTGCCGGTTTTAGTATTCATCGGCATGGAAATGAGCGAGCAGGCCGCCGCCACCACGCAACCGCGCCATCTGAAAGCGCTCGGTCTGGCCATGGTGCCGGCGCTAGCCTATCTGGTCAATGTCGAGCTGGGCGGCGTGCATCTCGACATCGCCGCGCTCGATGCCCACACCCAGCGCACGCTGCAAATCCTGACCATGCTGGGCAACGGCTTCATCATCACCGCCATGCTCTGGGCTTCCTGGCTGATCTGGGTGATCGACCATCGATTGATGCGCGCTGCCGGCATCGCCGCATTGTGCGCCCTGCTGACGCTTTGCGGCCTGATCCATTCCCCCTTCCCTGACGGGCGCATTTTCCTGCCCTGGCAGGAAGGCGTGCCGCCGCACGTGTTCAACCTGGCCATCGGCTACGGTTTGCTGGCAATCCTGTGCGCCGCCCTGTCGCCGGGTAACCGCGCCAAACATTGAGGCCATGCTGAAATTCAGGGAACGCTGGCGCAGCGCCAGGGAGGCGCGCAAGGCGATCTCCGCCACGCTGACTGCGCGCCATTGGCTGCGCCTGCATTCCTTTGTGCTGTTTTTCTGGACCGTCTCCGCCGGCACCATGGTGTCGCACCTGCTGCATCAAATGGGCATGCTTGCCCTGTCTGAGCGTTATGCCTTCGCCTGCGCCGCCAGTTACGGTGCCTTCCTGTTCGGTATGCGCGTCTGGCTCTGGTATGTCGACGCCCTGCCCGACGCAGAGCAGCACAGTGCAATCAACGCCGGCAGCGTGCCGCAACTGATTGAAGCCGGCATCGACGGCGCGGAACTGGCAGCCGGCGCCGCCGATGGTGCTGGAGAAGCCGCTGCGGCGGTGATCGGTGAAGGCGGTGTCGCTGCGCTGGCCCTGGTCGCACTGGCGCTGGCGGCGACCGTCATCGTCCTGCTGCTGGGACCGGAGTTATTGATCGATGTGGCCTTCGAAGCCATTTTGGCCGGCAGCCTGATCGGCGCCATCCGCCTGGGCCGCCAGCCTGACTGGTTCGCCCACGTGCTGGGCAAAACCTGGTGGGTATTCCTGCTGGCCGCCACCCTCATGATCGGATTCGGACGCTATGCCCACCGCCACTACCCGAATGCCACGACACTGGCAGAGGTACTGAAACAGATGCCGGCAGCTCACAAATAAGCGCGCAAACAGCCCGGCAAATCAAGGTTTGCTTCTCATTTTGAGAAAGCAGTGTCGCCTTTAGACTACGTTTTCGCGCCATTTTCAAGCCGGATTCCGCCTCGATAGATTCAAACAAGCCTGATTTTCCGCTTTCTCGGGTAATATTGGCCTTCTCAAAACAACGATATGCCCCTCACTTCTCAGGGAAATGACAATGAAAAAACTCATGCTGTGCCTGGCCTTGGCCATCATGACATCCGCCGCCCATGCCGACGATGGCTCCAGCTTCCGCTTTTACGCCGGCGTCGGTATCTCGCACGGTGGTGACTCCCTCGGTAGTGGCGATATCGTCCCGGCCGATGGTGCCAGCGGGCCGACCATTCCCTTCACCATCCGCCCCGGCACTTCAGCGGAACTCCGCCTGGGTGCCGATTTCCGGGTCAGCGAACGCTTTCATTTGCAAGCCTCTGTTGGCTATGCCGACCAATCGCCCCAAGGCGAGAACGGCAGCCTTGACTTCCGCGAGACGCCGGTCGAATTGCTGGGTTTCTTCAATGTCTGGCAAGGCTTGCGCATAGGCGGTGGTTATCGCAAGAGCTGGGCGGAATTCTCGGGTGATGGAGTAGCCGCCGACTGGCCAGGCCTGGGCAAATACACCAGTTCGAACGGCAGCGTGCTGGAACTGCAATACCTGTTCTCCGAAGACGGCACCTACGCTTCGCAGCATGGCTTGGGCGGTTTCAGCCTGCGCCTGGTCAATGAAAAGCTGCACCATGACGATTTCACAATCAATGGGCACCACTGGGAATTTGGCGGGGTGTTTTACTACTGATGCCACCTTGGCAGCCGTGGCGCCCTGCTACGGCTGCAATATAGGCTGAGCCCTGCGAGCGTGCCAATCCATTACGATGGCAAGCAACAGCAACACATACGACAGCAGCCAGACCTCAAAGCCGATGTCGATACCGGCGACACTTTTACCGAAAACAAACGGCGTCGCCGCACCGGCACCCAATCCAATCAAGCCCAGCAATGCGCAAATAGCTAGCCCGCAAATTTCACGCATAGGTAAGAACGTCACGGAAGATCGTAGGTACTGATCGAGGGTGTGGAATTGTCAGTTTTCTGCCCAATATCTGGGCATGGTATCGAGAATTGAGCGAAGCT
>Ga0134128_10002459_pt1 | contig 23009 bp, 18 predicted proteins | sample KB31754_FD_96462 | JGI IMG/M metagenome (GOLD analysis project Ga0134128, IMG submission 96462) | Terrestrial soil microbial communities with excess Nitrogen fertilizer from Kellogg Biological Station, Michigan, USA - KB3-175-4 | ecosystem: Environmental > Terrestrial > Soil > Unclassified ... | reverse complement strand
TGATGGGTTCGTGCCTCCAGAAATGTTAAATGACTCGCCCATACTCAGTGGAAGTGAGCCTTCGGCACTAAGCCACTGTGTCAGGTCCACAGCCACAAACAGGTCTGATGTATTATCGTTCCTGCTAAACATTGGTACCAGGAACTCATCGGAGCCTTTAAAGAGCATTGTTGCGCTGCCAAGATCAAGCTCGTTTATAGTACCATCCACTTTGCCTGCAAATGCCAGCGTTGTTTCAGATTGACCTGAGCCAAACGCCTGGACCTTATAATCGCTTAATCGTCCCAGTGCCCCATTCGCCCGGTTTAACGCGGATGCCAGGAGAGCGCCTCCATCCACCCTGCCCGCGGCAAGATTCGCACGGGTAATGACAGCGCCATCAAACAGGTTTCCGGTGCCGATTTCACGGTAGCTCGGTGTGATGGCTATCGCAGTCAACGGGACGGCGCCGGTATTCGCCAACGACCACGCGAACGGGGTGCCAGCCGCAACATGTAGTCCCGAGGTTGTCACTGTTGCTGCGGAAGGAGGCTCCGCTCCGGCACGTATTGAAACGGTGGCATGACCGAAGTCCACGGCAGGTCCATGATTAAGCTGCTCTGCTCGTCCCAGCACGTCGACAGCTCCAATTACAGGTTGTTTTAGCCCGGGAAACGAGAAATTAAATATCGGTCCAGCAGGCGGCACACCAGTGCCTGCGATGTGTTGGATACCTACGGTCAGGTTACGGGCACCAGCGGCCCCTGCAGCATCCGTTAAAGTAGTTCGCCAATTTGCACCATTGACCAACGGAGTTATACCCGCCGCACCACCAAAAAAGTATTGATGGCTCCTGGTAAAGTTGGCTGCATTGTCCATGCCCCTCGGATTTAATACAAAACCAACAGCGTGGGCGGCTGGAGGCGCAGCGCTAATAACCATCACGAACGCTGCTGCATGTAATACTTTCCATCCATTCCTCAAAGTCTTCATTTTCATCCTCCTTTTTGTTTGGAATAACACGGGAAATGCGTTCAATGCTCTGCGTTCGGAAATCGAGATTTGTCTAAAAGCTTGATCGATTGCCTTACCGTACTGTCAAGCAAGATGCTTGCCACGACTGGGTGTGCCTGTTACAAGACAAAATACCTGCCGCATATATGCTATGGTGAGACGTATACATGGATATCAGATCCCTGTGTGTAGGCTAATGGCGCGCAAGCTTGAGGTTACAAAAACTGACATAGTTCAGAAGGCCCTGAGGCAGGAGGTGCAATGCTGCCCACAGTTACGCTTCGCGCACCGGCTACATTGCATACTGTTGGTAGGCGCTGGTGGGAGTTGTTATGAGGTAGCCAAGGTATTTGGTGATAATCCGCGCAGTGTCGAGCGCTGGGTACGCCAGTTCCAGCGATCTGGTATAACAGGATTGAAGGAAAAACCTCATTCGGGGCGGCATCCAAAACTGGCGGATGAGCAAATGCGCCAACTCGAATTTGTGCTCGACGATCGCCCGTGCAAGCTGGGATATCCGGCCGACGTGTGGAGCAGCCAGTTGCTGCGTGCCGAAATACTGCGTCGTTTTGGCATAACACTAAGCGGACGGCATTGCCAGCGGCTATTGAAGACCCTTCGGCAATCGTATGCCCGACAAAATTGCTGATATTTGCAGGACAGCTAGATTTTCCGCACCCTGATCTTCCTCAGGTACCCGGCAGAAATTCTGTCATATCTGTTGGTGGATTCTCCCAAGCCCCTGCAGATTTCGAATTTCAAGATACGGCTGTAAAATTCTTCGACAAATGTAAAAATGCTGAATACTTAAATCACCCAATTTGCAACCGTAAAATATTTCCTGCACTGGGTGAGCCAGTTGGGGGATTGGACGCTTAAAAGCGAGCCACAGGTCTGTGATCATCGCCCGGACACCTTGGCGGCACCAACGTTTCTCTGGGGCGATTTGCGCCAGGGCAGAGCCAGAACATCGGATACTGCTTGATCCACATGGGTGACAGGCACGACTCGATCGTAGCCAATAATGAGGAAACGGGTTCGCCTGGAAACAACAAACAGGTCCGCAAAAAAAAATTCCGCTGCCAAAAAAACAGCAGGGAAAATTTGGCTTCGCCCTTGATACGGGAGCGGCTAATGGGTGACCCCATTGATTCAAAAATGGAAGGCTGCCCGTGCACATATCACATATGCCGTCCGTTCCGCATGCTCACTCGTTTTTAACGGTGGAAGGAGGATTAGCCGACGTCGCATGGGGTGCTCCAACCCCTGGCTGCTCGCCCCGATGTGTCATTTTTCTTATCACTACGAAAAAGAGGGGTACGAAAAAGATGGCAAGAAAGGTCGCAGCCAGCATTCCTCCGAAAACACCCGTTCCGATGGAATTCCGGCTCGCGGCGCCTGCCCCGGACGCCACCACAAGGGGAAACACGCCCAGGATGAAGGCCATGGAGGTCATGATGATAGGCCGAAAACGAAGCCGTGCCGCTTCGAGCGCGGCATCGACCAACGGTACGCCCTCAGCGTAGCGCTGATTTGCGAATTCGACGATCAGGATCGCGTTTTTCGCAGACAGTCCGATCAACGTTATCAGCCCGATCTGAAAATAGATATCATTGGTTAGTCCGCGAGTCCATATGGCCAGCAATGCGCCTAGAACTCCAAAAGGTATCGCAAGAATGACCGCGAACGGAACGGACCAGCTTTCGTACAAGGCGGCCAGCACCAGAAAGACCATGAGCAGAGCAAAAGCAAACACCAGGATAGATTGTCCTCCCGCCTTCTGCTCCTGGAACGATATCCCGCTCCAGTCGATTGTATAACCGCGCGGTACCAGAATTTCATTTGCTGCTTGTTCCAGCGCTTCCAGCGCCTGTCCTGAGCTGTACCCCGGCGCCGCACCGCCCAGCACCAGTGCAGTATTGAATCCGTTGAAGTGCGTAACCGGGTCCGGACCGCTGCTGAATTCGGTGGACACGACCGAGTCCAGCGGAATCATGGTAGGTTCCGTGCCATTTTGGGCGCGCACATATACCTTGCTGATGTCGTCCGGGCGGGAACGATACTCCGGGAGCGCCTCTGTTTGTACCCGGTAGACGCGGCCGAATTTCACAAAATCGTTTACATACAGATTTCCAAAATAAGCCTGCATGGTATCGAAGACTTCAGAAATGGGCACGCCGAGCGCTTTTGCCCGCTCGCGGTCTACTTGAGCATAGAGCCGCGGGGTACTCACACGAAAATTCGTATTGGCAGCCGCGATCGCCGGATATTCCATAGCCTTGGCTACAAACTCCTGGGCGACAGCGGCGAACTCCGTAAAATCGCCCCCGCTGGGGTCCTGCAATTGAAGCGAAAAACCTCCGGTGGAGCCGAGGCCCGGGATAGAAGGTGCATTAAATGCAAGAATCAAGGCCTCAGGGATTTTGGCAAATTCCCCGAGAGCCGCCGCAATTAAACCCGGAACCTGGTCGCGGACATCTGTGCGTGTATCCCAAGGTTGCAGTGGCACGAACATCGTCGCTTGATTCGTTCCCCGCGTGCCGAACACAAAATTCTGGCCCGCGAGGACATCGGTCGAATGGACCGCCGGATTCGCCATGAAATAGTTTTCTATCTTTTTCAAGACCTCGATTGTTCGTGTCTTGGAGGCGCCCTCCGGCAGTTGGACGATGGTAATAAAATAGCCTTGATCTTCTTCTGGAAGGAAACTGCCCGGAATGGTCTTGAACAGCCCGAGGATGACGATTGCCAGGGCTCCGAAGATAACCAGGGCAATTAAGGATCGCTTCAGAATCATCCCGACGGTTCCGACGTAGCGACTCTGTAGCCAGTCAAACGACCGGTTGAAAATATTCCAGAATTTATTGGCCGAGTCATGGCCCGGCTTGAGAACCAGCGCACAAAGCGCGGGGCTGAGCGTTAGCGCTACGAACCCGGAAATGGCGACAGACAGGGCGATGGTGATGGCAAACTGCTTGTACAGTTCACCGGTGATACCGCCTAAAAAAGCGACCGGAACAAATACGGCAGCCAGCACAAGGACAATTGCAACCACCGGCCCCGTTACCTCATCCATGGCTTTTTTGGCTGCGTCCCTGGGTGACAGGCCTCCCTTGGTCATATGCCGCTCGACATTCTCCACCACGACGATCGCATCGTCTACGACGATGCCGATTGCAAGAACCATGCCGAACAGAGTTAGCGTATTAATCGAGAATCCCAGCGCTTCCATCCCGGCCAGGGTTCCAATCAGCGAAATGGGAACGGCAACGGCCGGGATGAGCGTCGCACGCCAGCTCTGAAGAAAAAGAAAGACGACCAGGATGACCAGGAGAGTGGCTTCAATAAGGGTCTTCACCACTTCCTTGATGGAGACATCAATGAATGTGGTCGTGTCATAGGGAATATCGTAGGACATTCCTGCTGGAAAACTTCTCGACAGCTTTTCCACTTCCTGGCGAACGTGTTTGACGGTCTCGAGCGCATTGGCGCCCGGGGAAAGAAAGGTCAGCAGGAACGCATTGGGCTTTCCGTTCCATCGCCCTTGGAGGTCATAAGATTGAGCACCGAGTTCCACCCGCGCGATATCCCTCATCCGGACCATGGAACCGTCAGGATACGCTCGAACGATCATATCCTCGAATTCCTTCACCTCGCTCATGCGTCCCTGGGTAATGACCGGGATAGTAAGTTCGGTGCCTTTGGGCGTAGGTTCGCGGCCTATCCTCCCGGCGGGGAAATCGCGATTCTGCTCGCGAACCACGGCCACAACTTCGGTCGGCGTGATATCGAGTTGCGCCATGCGGACAGGATTGAGGATCAACCGCATCGAATAATTTTGCGCACCGAAGATAATGGCGTCGCCGACACCCGGGATTCGTTTGACGTTGTCGAGAACGCGAAGCAGGGCATAGTTCGAGAGAAAAACAGTCTCATGCCTGGGATCGGTCGAGGTCAGCATGATAACCGCCAGCAAATCCGGCGACATCTTTTTTACGGTTACACCCTGGCGGATGACTTCATCGGGCAACTGGGGCTCGGCAAGGCGTTGCCTGTTCTGGGTCTGGACCTGCGCGATATCCACGTCAGTGCCAATCTCGAACGTGAGCCTCATCGTCATGTGCCCATCGTTTGTGCTGGTGGAGTCGTAATAGAGGAGATTGTCGATACCGGGAAGCTGGACCTCGATCGGCCGCGCCACCGCTTCTGCGACAATTTCCGCGCTTGCACCGGGATAGTCCGCATCGATCTGCACCATCGGTGGCGTGATTTGCGGAAATTGCGCAATCGGCAGCTTCTGCAAAGACACCAGGCCCAGCACCACAATGATGATGGACAGGACTGACGCAAAAATTGGACGATCGATAAAAAAATGGGAATTCATGATGCGTTCTGTGTGGTTTTTTCCTCGGGGCGACTATTTGGCGTCTTTTCACCCTGGAATGGGACGACAGTCACCTGAGCACCTGGTCGAACCCGATGAAATCCTTCCACTACCACCCGTTCCCCTGGCTGAAGGCCATCGTCGATCAACCACTCGTTTTCGTACCACAAGCTCGCGCGGACCGGACGAAGCTCCGCCTTGTCGCCCTCGCCGATCACGTAGACAAACGATCCGGTAGGCATTTGCTGAACGGCCCGCTGCGGGATGAGGATCGCATCGGGCCGGATATACCCCTTGAGGCGAATCTTGACGAACTGCCCCGGATAAAAATAGGATTGCCCTGGCGCGAAGCCCCCTTCCGGATTGGGAAATGTGAACCGCGTCTGTAGCATTCCTGTCTCGGACCGTAAATTGACATCCGCGAAATCGAGCAGGCCTTCTCTTGGATACACGCTCCCGTCCGAAAAGGTCATCACACCCCGTAGCTGAAAAATGTCCGGTCTCTCAATCCTGCGCTCCGCAAGATCGCGGCGCCGCCGGAGGAGGTAGCTTTCCGGTACGCTTACATTGACGTACATAGGGTCCAACTGATCAATGGTGGTCAAAAGGGTTGTCTGCGCGGAGACCAGCCTCCCTTCGTAGAATTGGCTGCGCCCTATTCGGCCGCTTACAGGCGCCGTGATGAGTGTATTGTCCAGATCGAATTTCGCCCTGATCAGGTCGCTTCGCGCTGCCTCCAGTCCTGCTTTGGCTGCCAGTGTTTCCGCGACTGCGTCATCGACACTCTTGCGGCTGACAGCCTGTTCCTCGAGCAGCGGTTTCACGCGCGCTTCTTCCTGCTCTGCCTGAACGAGGCGGGCCTGGGCCTGCGCGACTCTTGCTTTTCCGCTGAAATAGGCCGCTTCAAAGGGCACAGGATCAATCAGGTAAAGTTTGTCACCCGTCTTGACATTTCTCCCCTCGGTAAAAAAAACTTTCTTGATTATTCCCGTCACCTGGGGGCGAATCTCGACGGGACGAAAAGCCTGCGTTCGCCCGATAAACTCGGGCTCGTCGGGAATAGTCTGCGTGGTGACGGTAATTACCTCTACCTCCGGGGCAGGCTGTGCTGGTGGGGGTGGCGCTTTCTGGCAGCCGGAAAAAGAGGTCAGGATGAAGACTATGCCTATAGCGGCGACAGCGGCAGCAGATGAACAGTTGAAAGGGGACCATGGGTGGGACAGATTCATGTACGCATCTCCTGCGGGCTGCCCTGAAAACGGAGGAGTAACGATCCGCTGGTTAAGTGAGGGTGATGATAAGCAGTATTTTATTTCTATGGCAGATTACGTTTCAGATCGCCAAGTGCTGATCTTTATGCTGACGTCAGACGGGCGTCCATCCGCCACCGAGCGCTTTGTATAGCTGGACTACGGATATCAGATGGAGGCGGTGCGTTGCCGCAAGCGCGAATTCTGCATCGAACAGATTCCGTTTGGCCAGCAGCACGTCCACGTAACTGGTAATGCCTCCTTTGTATCGAAGCTCAGCCACATGCAGAGCCGAGCGTAGTGCCTCCACCTGCTGTTCCTGCGCCTTGCGCTGCTCGTTGGCGGTGCTTACCGCCACAAGAGCATCTTCGACTTCCTGGAATGCAAGCAGGATGGTTTGCTCGTACTGGGCGAGCATCTGCCTCGCCTGAGCTTCCACTGCGCGCTGTTCCATCCCCAAAGCCTGCGCATTGATCAGCGGGACAGCCAGACCCAATCCGCCTACCCCGAATTCGCTTCCGGAAAGGAGGAGATTGGCCAGCGCCGGACTTGCCACGCCCAGGAAACCGGTAATATTGAACTTGGGAAATCGGGCCGCCTTGGCTGCGCCAATCCGGGCGGTTGCTGCTGCAAGGGTTTGTTCCGCCTGCAGGATGTCCGGGCGCCGCTGTAACAGTTCGGAAGGAAGTCCGGCTGGCACCTCTGGCGCCAGCAACTGTTCCGTAAGGGAGGATCCCCGCTCTATCGAAACCGGATTTCTTCCCAGCAATACACTCAGTTCATTTTCCTTTTGGGCTGTGAACCGTTTCAGTTCGGCCACCCGCGTGGCCGCATTCGCGCGCTCAGCTTCGAACTGGTCGACGTCAAGCCTGGAAATGACTCCTCCCCGCAGTTGGGCTCGCGCAAGCGCCACCGACTCCTCCCATGAGTGCAGGGCATTGAAGGCAATACCCATCTGCATATCGAATTGCAGGAGATCGAAATACGCCTGCGCTACCGAACTCACCAGGGTCAGGACCACGGCACGCCGGTTTTCTTCCCGCGCCATCAAGTCGGCCAGGGCGGCTTCGTTCGAACGGCGGATGCGGCCCCAGATATCAATTTCCCAATTCAGGGTCGCCTGTCCGAAATAGCTGTAAGGCGTGGGAAATCCAGGGAACTTGAATCCTCCAATGGTTCCGAAAGCAGGTGCATTGGTATTTGCGTCTATCTTGGGAAGGAAATCCATGCGTGCAATGGCAATGCGCGCCTCGAGTTCCTCGACACTTGCCACCGCCTGCTTGAGGTCCTTGTTCTGGGCCAATGCAAGACGGATGAGCTGTTGCAGTTGATTATCATGCAGCAATTCCCACCAGGGCAGGTTCGCAATGGATTGCCCTTCCGTTTGTGCCATGCGGAACTTTTCGGATGTCTCGACATAGGGGCGAATATAGTCCGGCCCCATTGCGCAAGATGCAAGGAGCAGAGTCGAGAGCAACAACAATATTCTGCGCCGCACGCTGCCCCGCATGTCACGATGACTCGTCATGATGTTTCCTGCGACAGGTTTTCGACCGGTTTACCTTTATTCTTGCGCGAAAGCCAGGTGAAAAACAAGGGAATAAATATTGTTGCAACAAAAGTGGCAAGCAGCATTCCCCCAAACACGCCGGTTCCCATGGAGCGACGTGCGGCAGCGCCTGCTCCCGTCGCGATCAGCAGCGGCACGATACCCAGCACAAAAGCCATGGATGTCATGACAATGGGCCGGAAGCGCAAACGTGCAGCCTCGATCGCTGCCTGTGCAACTGGCATGCCTTCAGCCATTTTCTGCGTCGCGAACTCTACGATCAGAATGGCATTTTTCGCAGCCAGGCCGATGAGCGTGATCAGGCCGATCTGAAAATAGATATCGTTCGGCATACCTCGCGTCAAAACGGCAAGCAGGGCACCCGCAAGAGCAAAAGGCACCGCCATGATGACGGCAAGCGGCAGGGCCCAGGTCTCGAATTGGGCAGCAAGAATGAGAAATACCATTATGATCGCGAAGCTGAAGGCAAAAATTGCGGCTGAGCCGGTTCGCTTTTCCTGATAAGCCTGTCCCGTCCACGCAATCTGGTAATCATCCGGTAAATTTTTTGCCGCAATCTCCTCTACAAGCCGGATAGCGTCGCCTGAACTCACACCAGGCGCGCCGCCTCCCAGAATCTTTGCAGCAAGGAGGCCGTTGTAGCGCTCGAGTTGCTCCGCACCCACAATGGTGCTGAGTTTGCTGAGGGCGGACAGGGGTACCATCGCGCCGGATTGGGAGCGTACATACACCCTGCCCAGATCCTCCGGGTGCATCCGGTATTGCGGTTCTGCCTGCATTTGTACCCGGTAGGTACGACCGGAGTAATTGAAATCGTTGATATACAGCGAACCCATCGTACTTTGCAGCGTGGCGTAAATATCCGCGATTCTCACTTGCTGAGAAATTGCTTTTTCCTGATCCACTTCAACGAAGAATTGCGGCACGGTGGGACGGAAAAAAGTATTGATGCCGGCCAGCCTCGGTTCCTGGTTCAGTGCGGCGATAAGGTTGTTCACCACCGTGGATAATTGAACCGGATTAGCGCCGCCACGGCTTTGCACATAGACTTCGAAGCCGCCTGCAGTGCCCAGCCCGCGGATGGTGGGCGGATTGAAGGTAATCGCGATTCCATCCGACTGCTGCATTCCGATACCCATCAGCTTCTGGATGATATCCTCCGCTGTTGCCTCCCGCTCCGACCAGTCCTTGAATGCGACGAACATGGTAGCAGAACTGGTTTTATTTCCGCCACCGATCAGGTCGAAACCATTCACAACAAACTCATGGGCTACGGCTGGGTCATTTGCTATCCCCTCGCGCACCGCTTCAGCGGTCCTTGTGGTTCGTGCAAGGGTGGCCCCATCCGGCAGAATGGTTGCTGTGACGACATAGCCTTGATCTTCCGGCGGTACGAAACTTTCGGGTACTGTTTCGAACAGATAAGCCGATAAGGCAATGATGCCCAGGAATACGAAGGCACCAATAATCCTGTGGCGCAGCGTAGTGCTGACCATGAGAATGTAAAAATCGGTCAGGCGGTGAAAACCCTTGTTGAAAGCAAGAAAGAACGCAGATTCGCCATGAGTATGCTTGAGCAGAATAGCGCACAGGGCGGGCGTCAGCGTTAGCGCCACCAGGCCGGAAATGGTAACGGCCACTGCGACGGTGACTGCGAACTGGCGATACAGTTCGCCTGCGATTCCTCCCATGAATGCAACCGGCACGAATACTGCGCACAGTACCAGGACAATCGCAACCACCGCGCTTGCGACCTGTTCCATGGAGCGGATGGCGGCTTTCAGCGGCGGCAGCTTCTCTTCGTCCATCAGCCGCTCGATATTTTCCAATACGACGATTGCATCATCCACCACAATGCCGATTGAAAGCACCATGGCGAAAAGCGTAAGTGTATTGATGGAGAATCCGAACACCCACAGTCCGGCGAAAGTGCCTACGAGGGAAATGGGCACGGCAATAATGGGGATCAGCGTGGCGCGCCAGCTTTGCAGGAACAGATAAACAACCAGCAGGACGAGTACCATCGCTTCGCCAAGCGTCTTGACCACCTCCCACATCGAGGCTTTGACGAACAGACTGGTATCGTACGGCACCACGTAGTCCATTCCCTCCGGAAAGTGTTTCTTCATTTCTTCCATTTTGGCGACCAGCGCGTTTTTCGTGTCGAGCGCATTCGCACCGGGTTGCAGGAAGACGGGAATGCCGGCGCCGGGCTGACCATTCAATGCCGTGCGAACATCATAGCTTTGCGCCCCCAGCTCAATACGGGCGACATCCTTGAGGTAGAGGACCCCACGTGGCCCATCCGCCCGCAAAATAATGTCACCGAACTGTTCAGGTGTTACCAGCCGGCCTCTTGCATTTACGGTGTAGATCAGTTGCTGATCAGGCGGGGCTGGTTCCTGACCGATCTTGCCGGCAGCATATTGCGCGTTCTGCGCCTGGATGGCGGCAGTGATGTCCGTGGTAGCCACGCCCAGTTGTGCCATCCGATCAGGATGCAGCCAGATGCGCATGGAGTAATCCTGCCCACCAAAGACAGTAGCATCCCCCACTCCATCCGTACGCCTCAGCTCATCCATTATGTTGAGCGTGGCATAGTTGCTGAGATAGAGAGGGTCATATTTGCCTTTCTCGGTCGAGATCAGCATGAAGACTATCAGGATGTCGTTGGAGCGCTTCTCAATTTTCAGGCCGGTGCGGCGCACTTCATCCGGTAGTCGCGGCAGCGCGATATTCACGCGGTTACTGATATTGAAAGTAGCCTGATCAACGTCCGTGCCGACCTCAAAGGTTGCAGTAATGGTCAGCGTTCCGCTGGAGTCGGCGCTTGAGTTGAAATATAAAAGATCCTGGACACCGCTCAATTGCTCTTCGATGGGGGCGGCCACTGTTTTGGTCAAGGTTTCAGCGCTGGCCCCGGGATAGGTCGCGGTTATCAGCACTGTAGGCGGCGCGATCTCCGGATATTGCGCAATGGGGAGTTGCAAGGCGGCGGCAAAACCGGCAAGGACGATGATAATGGAGATAACCGACGCAAATATCGGTCGCAGAATAAAAAATCTGGTCATGATTTATCTGGCGGTTTTCCGCCCGGTTTTTTGCTCAAGCGGCTTTGCCGGAACCGGCATCAGGCTGGGCAGGAGGTGTTCCCGGCGCTTCTCCGGGTGCGTGAGGGGAAACGGGCGAGCCGGGACGAAGCTTGATGATATTATCGACAATGACTTTATCGCCGGCTTTGAGTCCGTCAAGAATTACCCAGTCCGTACCCATCCACTTCCCGGTAACCACTGGTTGCGGAGTCGCTTCGTTTTTTTCGTTGATCACATACACTGACTGACCGCGGTCAGATGTCTGTATTGCGCCCTGCGGGACGAGGAATACACCGTCACGCTGGCCAATGACCACTTTTGCCCTGACAAACTGTCCCGGCAGCAATTGCTGTCCGGCATTTTCGAACGTGGCGCGCAGTTGCTGCGTGCCCAGCAGCGGGTCGATCTGACTGGCGGCGAAATTCAGCTCCCCTTTCTTTTCGTATTCCGAGCCATCCGGCAATATCAAGGTCACCTGTTTTACCTTTTTCTCGGTCAGGGGACCGCCGAGCTGCATCAGTTCGTTATTCGACAGGCTGAAACGCACCCAGATCGGCGACAATTGCACCAGCGTGGTCAAAAGGCTGCTGTTGGCTTCCACCAGCGCGCCTTCCGAAAACTGGAAGCGACCCGAAATACCGTTGACCGGGGCGGTTACAGAGGTATAGGAGAGACTGAGTTCCGCATCGTGCACGCGCACCTCGGCCTGCTGCAACGTGGCGTGCGCAATTGCGTTATCAGAGACCGCGTTATCATACTCGCGCTGGCTGATTGCCTGCGTATCCAGCAGGTCTTTCAGGCGTTTTTCTTCGCGCTCGGTCTGAATGATGCGGGCTTGCTGTTCTGCCAGTTGCGCCTTCGCCTGAGCAAGTGCATATCGGTAGGGTACCGGATCAATCAGAAACAGAGATTGACCCGCTTTTACCGCTGCGCCTTCCTCATACAGGCGTTTGAGCAGAATACCTCCCACGCGGGGACGTATTTCGACCTCCTTGGCGCCTTCGGTCTGGGCCACGGCTTCGGCGCTGATCGGTACGCTGGTAGGTTGGACCTCGATTACACTTACGGGAAGGGCCGGTGGATGAGGGGGCGTTTCAGGCTTCTTGCCACAGCCTGGCACCGTAACGGTCAGGACGATGCCCCCAGCAATGCTTACGGCAAGCCGCATGACGGCGTGCAGCAGGCCGGGCGTTTTTCTTTGGCTGAACATTAACGAGCTGCGGGGTTTGTCTTTATAATCCTGCGTGACTGTCATCCATGCTCCGTGCAGCTAAATTTGGAACTTGCATACATACGTGTATGTATGTAAATTATAAACCAACCTTCACAGATGTAAATAGTGATTCGTAACATGGTCCGAAAAACCAAGGAAAATGCGGAATTGACGCGGCAGCGCCTTATAGATGCAGCGCGACAGGTTTTTCTGGAGCGAGGCGTCGGCCGTACCACCATGGAGCATATCGCGCGCGCGGCCGGCGTCACACGGGGAGCGATCTACTGGCATTTCAACAATAAAATCGATCTGATTCAGGCCATGCGCGAGCAGGTATTCCTGCCTCTTATCGATCGCATGGACGATACTCTGCTGGTTGAAGGCGTGGACGATCCTCTCGCCTGTATCGAAAATTTCCTGTGCGGCACGATCCAGGTTCTGATGGATAGTAAGGAAACCCGCCAGATATACGAAATCATGATGATCAAGTGCGAGTACGTGGATGAATTCGCCATGGTCTTGCAGCAGATTTTATTCAACTGCGCGGGCATTTTGGAGAAGCTGAGGCTGGTTTACGAACGCGCCAGGGTTCAGGAATTGCTGCATTCATCTCACGATCCGGTGCAACTGGCCATTGATACCCATCTGTTCTTTATCGGGTTGCTGCACATGTGGGTGAAGGATACAGAGGGAAATCAGTTCCGACATCAGGCAATTGAGCTGGTGGAGGCACATATGAGACTGCGTCGCCTCCCCCTCTGAGGGAGTTGTCCGCTATCCCTGAATCGAATGGAATGAAGTCGTCTGACAATAGGTCCGACTTCGTCGGACAATACGATACGACGAGTTCATTGTGGAACTCCGCTACTGCAATTCAAGTTGCTCCTGCTCCGTTTGCTCCAGGACAGGCTGCTGTCGATTCAACCCTATCCGCGGGAGTGATCAAATTTGCATGAGTGGCAACGTATCCATTGCCGATGATTTTCTTTTGATTCCTCCCGGCGTTGATTCTATCTATATCGATAGAGGATTCACTCCCGCATTGTATATTTTCAGAAATGATGTCCGTATAGTTGACTAAATCAATCAGGTATCTTATAGTTGACTAAATCAGTCATCTATTGGCGCTTCTGCTGACTGAGATATTTCTGAATCTATCTACTTAATCCGTGAATCCATCGAGAGCAAAGAGGAGTTCATCATGAGGCTAACAACCAAAGGACGGTTTGCAGTGACGGCGTTGCTCGATCTTGCGCTGCAACGTCAGACGCGTCCTGTGACACTTGCGGAAATCAGCCAGCGTCAGCAAATTTCGCTATCTTATCTTGAGCAATTGTTCGCCAAACTGCGTTCCCGCGGACTTGTCGATAGTGTAAGAGGTCCGGGTGGCGGCTATTGCCTAGCGAAAGAGATGGGGCAAGTGTCGGTTGCCGAGATCATTCTCGCGGTTGACGAGCCTATCGATTCAACCCAGTGCAATGGAAAGGAAAATTGCCACAACGACAGGAAATGCATGACGCACGACTTGTGGACAAAGCTCAACGAACTGATTTTCGACCATCTTGGCGCAGTCACGCTGAAACAACTGGTCGATGAGCAGAGGGAAAGAGAGGAATGGCGGAAGGCAAGAGAGGCGGGTGTTGTGCAGATGCTGGATATGCGGAAGGTTGCGCCTGAAAAGGTCATGCCCGACCGGAATCGCGCTGCAATTTCTGCCTGATTCCAATTTTGAATGCCGAACGCTTGCTTTCGTTGTCATAATCGTATAGGGCAGGTGGAGAATGACGATGGCAATAACACTGACTGAAAACGCGGCAAAGCAGATTCAGAAGCAGCTCGCGAAGCGGGGCAAGGGATTGGCCCTGCGAGTCGGGGTCAAGAAGGTGGGGTGTTCCGGATTTGCCTATACCTTCGCTTATGCAGATGAGCTGCGCGAGAGTGATCGGATGTTCGAGTCCTGTAACGCTCATGTAGTGGTTGATGTCGATTTTCTGCCGTTTCTTGATGGTTCACGGATTGACTTTGTCAGAGAAGGGCTGAACGAATCATTCAGGTTTGAGAATCCCAACGTGGATAATACCTGCGGCTGCGGTGAAAGCTTCAGTGTGAAAGAAGAACCGGCCAAGGTCTAGCCACTTGGAAGTGGGCGCCAGCAACCGGGATAACAGGAGCGGCAGTATTCGTAGCAAAGGGGTTGTCCTCTACTAAAAGAAAAGACATTCCGATATTGGAGCGAATCTCATGAGTGCAGTCTTACAGAATCTGGTCAATCAGCCATACAAACACGGTTTCGTTACCGAAATCGAGTCGGATGTCGCGCCAAAAGGCCTTAACGAAGATATTATCCGGCTCATTTCGACCAAGAAAAACGAACCCGCCTGGCTCCTTGATTTCAGGCTCAAAGCCTATCAGCAATGGCTCAAGATGGAAGAGCCGAAATGGCCCAATGTCAGGTATCCGCAGATCGATTTTCAGGCGGTCAGCTACTACGCTGCACCCAAGTCGAAAAAGAAGCTCAGCAGCATGGATGAAGTCGACCCTGAGCTGCTTCGCACCTTTGAGAAGCTGGGGGTGCCCATGCATGAGCGTGCGGCCCTGGCCGGGGTGGCGGTGGATGTGATTTTTGACAGCGTATCCGTAGCCACCACCTACAAGCAGAAGCTCGCGGAGGTCGGAATCATTTTCTGCTCCATTTCCGAAGCCGTCCATGCTTATCCCGAACTGGTGAAGCAGTATCTCGGGACGGTGGTGCCCGTGGGCGACAACTACTATGCAGCGCTCAACTCGGCCGTGTTTACGGACGGCACCTTCTGCTTTATCCCGAAAGGCGTCAAGTGCCCGATGGATCTGTCAACCTACTTCCGCATCAATACCGAAGAATCCGGACAATTCGAGCGCACCCTGATCGTTGCCGAGGAAGGGTCGTCCGTGTCGTATCTCGAAGGGTGCACCGCGCCCAGGTTCGACACCAATCAACTGCACGCGGCAGTGGTCGAACTGATTGCACTCGATAACGCCGATATCAAATATTCGACAGTGCAGAACTGGTATGCGGGCGACGAGAAGGGCGTGGGTGGCATTTATAATTTCGTAACTAAGCGCGGTCTGGCGAAAGGTGTCAACTCGCGCATTTCGTGGACTCAGGTTGAAACGGGCTCGGCGATAACCTGGAAATATCCCTCTTGCATACTGCAGGGGGAAAATTCCGTGGGTGAATTTTATTCGGTAGCGGTAACCAATCACTATCAGCAGGCGGATACCGGCACCAAGATGATCCATATCGGGAAAAATACTCGCAGCACCATCGTCAGCAAGGGTATTTCAGCCGGGCATTCCAATAACAGCTACCGCGGACTGGTCCGGATTGCTCCCACCGCCAGCGGCGCGCGCAACTATTCACAATGCGATTCGATGCTGATTGGAGACCAATGCGGAGCGCATACCTTCCCCTACATTCAGGTGCGTAACCAGAACGCCAAGGTCGAGCATGAAGCATCAACGTCAAAAATCGGTGAAGATCAATTGTTCTACTTTGCACAGCGCGGCATCGGCAATGAGGAAGCGGTTTCCATGATTATCAATGGCTTCTGCAAAGATGTATTTCAGCAACTGCCGATGGAGTTTGCGGTCGAAGCGACAAAACTGCTTGGATTCAAGTTGGAGGGAAGTGTTGGATGATTCATCAGGACAGCAAAACGATTCTGGAAGTAAGCGGACTGCGAGCGGTAGTCGATGGCGTAGAGATACTCAAAGGCGTTGACCTTATCGTTAAAAGTGGTGAGGTGCATGCCATCATGGGAACGAACGGCTCGGGCAAGAGCACTTTCGCCAAGGTGCTTGCCGGCCACAGCGCCTATCAGGTTACCGGGGGATCGGTATTGTTTGAAGGCCAGAATCTGTTCGATCTCGAACCGGAAGAACGGGCGCGCGCAGGCGTATTTCTTGCCTTTCAGTATCCGATCGAGATACCCGGCGTTTCCAACAGCCATTTCCTGCGCCTTGCCTACAATACCCTGCAGTCGCAGCGTGGAAGGGACGAACTCGATCCGCTGGAATTCGAGGATTTCGTGCGCGAGAAAATGAAATTGCTGGAAATGAATCCCAATTTTCTGGATCGCGGTGTCAATGAAGGTTTTTCCGGCGGCGAGAAGAAGCGCAACGAGATATTGCAGATGGCGTTGCTGGAGCCACGGTTGGCTATCCTGGATGAGACGGATTCCGGTCTCGACATCGATGCCCTGAGAATCGTTACGAATGGGGTAAACAAACTTGCAAACAAGGACAACGCAATCATTCTGGTAACCCATTATCAGCGCATGCTCAACTATATCGAACCGGATTACGTGCATGTTATGCGCGGTGGACGCATCGTTAAAACAGGGGGCAAAGAGCTTGCGCTCGATCTCGAAACGCGAGGTTATGATTGGGTAGGGGTTGAGCGGCGTGTCCCGGCAAGCGCATGAGCATGAGTCTCGTGAATAGCAACAGCTATCTCGAAAGCCTGCTTCAAGGACAACCGCGGCTGCCGGCCAGTCCTCTTGCCTGGTTTAACCAGTTACGGGCAAATGCAGTCGACCATGCGGGGAGGCTGAAGCTGCCCACAACACGTGATGAGGAGTGGCGTTTTACTGACCTTTCGCCGCTTGCCCGGCAATCATTCCAGCCCGCTCGTGCTGCAGCAGTGCTGCAGGCCGTTGATGTCGAGCATTTTTCTGTAGCGGAAGCTGCCATCAGGCTCGTATTTGTCGACGGCAAATACATGCCGCAACTTTCTACTCCGGCAGAACACCCCGGAAACCGAGGCTTGATCGTCACCAATCTGTTATCAGCGATAGCAGCGAATGCGGAGGCAATAGAGCCGCATCTGGGTCAGTATGCGCAATTCGAAGATAATCTGTTCGCGGCGCTCAACACCGCATTCCTGCACGATGGCGCTTTGGTCATCGTACCACGGGGTGCAGCGATCGATACGCCCGTGCACGTGTTGCTCATTGCAACGCAACCCGAAGTGGCGAGCCATCCCCGCTGTCTTTTCATCGCTGAAGCGGGAAGCGAAGTTACCATTCTCGAGGATTACGTCAGCCTGAATGAAGCAGCCTATGTAACCAATGCCGTGACCGAGATCGCTGTGGGAGATAATGCCCAGATCAGTCATATCCGGGTACAGCGCGACGGCACCGAAGCATTTCATATCGGAAACTGTGCTGTTTCGCTGGCACATGCCAGCCGCTACCGCTCCGTGAGCGTTGCACTCGGGGCACGCATTTCACGCTACGACCTGAATGCAGTGCTCGATGCCGAGGGCGCCGAATGCGTTATCGATGGGCTGGCCCTCATTCATGATCGCCAGCTTGCCGATACGCACAGTTCCATAGATCATGCCAAACCAAACTGTACCAGCCGGCAGTTGCATAAGTGCATTGCTGACGGTAGCGCACACGCCGTGTTCAACGGCAAGGTCATGGTTCGTCCGGGCGCGCAAAACACGGATTCCGCACAATCCAGTCGCAACTTACTATTGAATGCGAAGGCGCGTATCGATACCAAGCCGCAACTCGAAATTTTTGCAGATGACGTGAAGTGCGCACATGGTGCCACGGTAGGTCAGCTCGATAGCGAGGAGCTGTTTTATCTCAAGAGTCGGGGCCTATCCGAAGTTACAGCGCGAAATCTGCTGACTTATGCGTTTGGCGCCGAGGTCATTGATCGCATTCCCATCGCATCGCTCAAATACCGGCTTGAACAGACAGTGCTGGAACAAACCAAGAAAAACTGAGCCATGAAAATCATAGATTCCACGCTGCAACCTCAGATTGATTCGACGCTCGACGTCGCACGTGTGCGAGCCGATTTTCCGATTCTGAAGCTTCAGGTCGAAGGAAAGCCGCTGGTCTACCTCGATAATGCTGCCTCCAGTCAGATGCCGCAGCCGGTGATCGATCGCCTGGTGCGTTACCAGACAAGCCAGCACGCAAACATCAATCGTGGAGTGCATTATTTATCCGAGACTGCTACGGCAGAGTACGAGGCGGCGCGCCGTAAATTGCAGCGCTTCATCAATGCGCGTGAAGACAGAGAGGTAATCTTTACCAGCGGAACGACAGATTCCATCAACCTCGTGATGCACGGGTATGGACGCAAATTCATCGGTGCGGGTGATGAAATCATCCTGACCATATTGGAGCATCATTCGAATATCGTTCCGTGGCAGATGCTGGCGGAAGAAAAAGGGGCAAGGATACGTGTCGTGCCTATCAACGATGCCGGTGAACTTCTCATCGATGAATACGAGAAGCTTTTCAACGAGCGCACGAAGTTTGTCGGTGTGATGCACGTATCGAACGCTTTGGGGACGATCAATCCGGTCAGGGAAATGATCGCCTTCGCGCATGCCCGCGGTGTTCCGGTGCTGGTAGATGGGGCGCAGGCTGCGCCGCATATGAAAGTGGATGTCCAGGATCTGGACTGCGATTTCTATGCATTTTCGGGACACAAGATGTGTGGCCCGACAGGCATCGGTATTCTGTACGGAAAAGCGGAACTTCTGGAGCGCATGCAGCCATTCAAAGGCGGTGGCGACATGATTCTGTCGGTGACATTCGAAAGAACCACCTACAATTCCATTCCGCACAAGTTCGAAGCAGGAACTCCCCCCATTGCGGCCGCTATTGGGCTTGGCGCCGCCGTCGACTACTTATCGAGTGTCGGTATCGATGCCATCGCCGCGTACGAGGTTGAATTACTCAACTACGCAACCGAACAGATGCACCAGATACCTGGAGTGCGCATCATAGGTACCGCGGCGAAAAAAACCGCGGTGCTGTCCTTCGAGGTGGCGGATGTGCATCCGCACGATGTCGGTACGCTTTTGAATCAGGAAGGCGTTGCCGTTCGCACCGGCCATCACTGCGTGCAACCTGTGATGCTGCGCCTCAAGGTGCCTGCCACCACACGCGCTTCGTTTGCGTTTTATAATACAATGGCTGAGGTAGATACTTTCATCGCAGGCATTCGTACTGTGCAAAAGATATTTATTTAATGATTACAAAATCGCTTTATCAAGAAGTCATTCTCGACCATAACAGGAAGCCCCGCAATTACGGCAAGCTGGACAAGGCGAGCCATCATGCAGTGGGCCACAATCCACTGTGTGGCGATCACCTCGATATTGATCTGAACCTTGAAGGGGAACATATCGAAGGCATTGCGTTCCATGGCGAGTCGTGTGCGATCTGCAAGGCGTCTGCATCCATGATGACCACCGTTGTAAAAGGCAAGAGCCTTGCAGACGCAGAGATGCTGATCAAGGAATTCCGTGACATGGCCACGGGCACGCTGGATCTTGCCCACCCCCACCATCTGGGAAGGCTCACCGTATTTGCCGGTGTACGTGACCTGCCCACCCGCGTCAAATGCGCGATTCTCCCATGGCACACGCTTCACGCAGCGCTCAATTCCGTCAGCGCCACCTCAACCGAAGCAGAGGATGATCCCATGCACGCCTCAATAGGAGATGCCTGAGCTTTTCGTCAAGGTACCAAAATGCCGAAGATAGTTGAAATAGAGGGAACCCCCAATAGGAATGCGTTGAAATTCATCCTCAAGGAACCGCTGACTTGGGGAGTAACGCGTTCGTATGATAATGCCGAGCAGGCGAAAGGGGATCCGCTTGCCGAAGCGCTGTTTGACATCGATCATGTCACCAATGTCTTTTATATAGATCGGTGGATCACAGTGACCCAGGATGGCGCGGCTGACTGGCAAGACCTGGCGCGGGAAGTAGCAGACCCTATTCGGGCCGCACCGGCGGCAGATACCCAGACAGCCGCTACAGTTGCAGCCGCGAGTGCGGAAATTGCAAATTTAAGCCCTGAGGATCAGCAGCGGCTTAATTTGATCAACGAAATGCTCGACGAGGAGATTCGTCCCTATCTTCAGAACGATGGAGGCGATCTCCATGTACTTGGCCTTGAAGGCAACAGGCTGAGTGTTCACTACCAGGGTGCTTGCGGCACCTGTCCAAGCTCGATTACCGGCACACTGCGAGGCATTCAGAACATGCTGAGGTCGATAGAGCCTGATCTGGAAGTTGTTGCGGTCTGATATCTGCAGCATAGTCCGGTTCGCGTCACGAACCCAGCTTCGGACTGGTGTCGCTGTAATCAACCTTCCACGAAGGGAAGCTTTTCTGTTTCCCGAGTCTTTTGGCGGGTGCTCATGTTCCTGGCGCCACGTTAGCGACCTGTCGTCCGCTTCAGTATATTTCAGTATATAGTATCTGCTTTTTGCACAGTGCTCAGTCCACAGCAACTGAACACATGTGCTGTTTCCGTTCGAAAAGCATATGCTCTGGGTAAAATCTTTTCATATCGTCTTCGTGGTGGCCTGGTTCGCCGGGCTTTTTTATTTGCCACGGCTCTTCGTCTATCATGCCCTGACTACGGACTCGGCAGGCATAGAGCGGTTCAAAATCATGGAAAGAAAGCTCTATTATGGGATCATGACCCCCAGCGCGGTGCTGGCAGTCGTCCTGGGCCTGTGGCTCTGGCTGGGCTATGGCATTACTGGAGCCTGGCTGCATGCGAAGCTCGCCCTGGTAGTATTGCTGATTGCGTATCACGGATACTGTGGCAGGCTGCTGGCTGATTTCAAACGCGACCGCAACCGGCATGGCCATGTTTATTACCGCTGGTTCAATGAGGTCCCGGTACTCATCTTGATCGCTGTCGTGATACTCGTGGTGGTGAAACCGTGGTGAGCAAAGCGTAGTGATAAGCTGTCAGGGTTATCCAAAAGAACCGCTTAGACGCTGTTTATCGGTTTCCGGACAGGTCGCGCCTCCTTTCTCATCATAATAATGCAAACAGTCACTGTTAATCTTGTCTCTACGTCCGCCCCGCGCAGTTATCCCATCCGTATCGGTGCAGATATCCTGACTCAGCCTGAACTCCTCCTGGATTACCTGGGTCAGAAGCGGGCGGCCATTGTCACAAATACTACGGTCGGGCCTTTATATCTCGAAAAATTTCGTGCAACTCTTGCAGCTCATGATGTGGTTTCAGTGCCGATCGTTCTTCCCGACGGCGAGGAATACAAGAACTGGGAGACTCTCAATCTCATTTTCGATGCTCTCCTGACACACCGCTGCGAACGCAATACACCGATCATCGCTCTTGGTGGAGGAGTCGTGGGAGACCTGACCGGTTTCGCGGCCGCAACCTATTTGCGGGGTGTGCCGTTCATTCAGGTGCCCACTACACTTCTGGCGCAAGTCGATTCTTCAGTGGGCGGTAAGACCGGGATCAATCATCCGCTGGGCAAAAACATGATCGGGGCGTTTTATCAGCCCCAGGCGGTAGTGGCGGATACGTCCACGCTCGATACGTTGCCCGATAGGGAGTTGCGCGCTGGTATAGCTGAGGTCATCAAGTATGGCCTTATTCGCGATCCGGCATTCTTCGGCTGGATTGAATCTCATATTGAGCTCCTGTTGGAACGTGATAGTTCGGTTCTGGTCGATGCAATAAAAAGGAGCTGTCAGCATAAGGCGGAAGTTGTGGAGGCAGATGAGCGTGAGAGCGGCATGCGCGCCTTGCTGAACCTTGGCCACACTTTTGGACATGCAATCGAGAATGCCATGGGTTACGGCAACTGGCTTCACGGGGAAGCAGTAGCTGCGGGAACGATACTGGCAGCTGAGGTATCACGACGCATGGGCATGATAGGCGAGGGAGATGTGGATCAAATCCGAAATCTCTACGTGAAGGCCGGATTGCCGGTGATTGCTCCGAATCTCGGTCCGGAAAAATATTTGCGTCTGATGGGACTGGACAAGAAAGTACAAGGTGGGAAAATGCGTTTCATACTGCTCGAGGATATCGGTCGAGCGGTGGTGCATGCAGATGTGCCGTCCGCGATACTGACCGAAGTTCTGACGGAATGTACAGCTGATGCATGAGTTGGCGTCCTATGCGGTATCGCCCGCCAACTCACGCGGACGCCGCATTGCGGAAGAACCGTCTCCCGGCCGCACGCCTTTTCAGCGCGATCGCGATCGCATCATTCATTCCACCGCTTTTCGCAGGCTTGAGTACAAGACCCAGGTTTTCGTCAATCATGAAGGGGACTTGTTCCGCACGCGCCTCACGCACAGCCTCGAAGTGGCGCAGATCGGCCGTTCCGTAGCCCGGAATTTGCGCCTGAACGAGGATCTGGTTGAGGCTATCGCGCTGGCGCATGATCTCGGTCATACCGCCTTCGGTCATGCCGGGCAGGACGCGCTGAACGAGTGCATGAAGGAACATGGCGGCTTTGAGCATAATCTGCAATCCCTGCGGGTGGTGGATGTGCTGGAGGAGCACTACGGCGCATTTGACGGGTTGAATCTATGCTTTGAAACCCGCGAAGGCATTCTCAAGCATTGTTCGAAGAAAAATGCGCTGGAACTGGGGGACGTTGGCGAGCGCTTCCTCACGAACCATCGGCCTTCGCTGGAAGCGCAAATCGC
>Ga0134128_10002458_pt1 | contig 23015 bp, 22 predicted proteins | sample KB31754_FD_96462 | JGI IMG/M metagenome (GOLD analysis project Ga0134128, IMG submission 96462) | Terrestrial soil microbial communities with excess Nitrogen fertilizer from Kellogg Biological Station, Michigan, USA - KB3-175-4 | ecosystem: Environmental > Terrestrial > Soil > Unclassified ... | reverse complement strand
CAGATTCCGGCGCGCTGTGCGAAGCTCGGCTTGTAATTGCGCCAGCCGCGGTTGTTCGGCCCGCAAGGCCGTTTCCAGGGAAGCGCGCTGCTGCCCGGTCAGCACACCCGCGGTGCCGAATATTCCGGGATTGAACCCGGGCGCCGGGTCTTCAGCCACGAGGCCCGTGGGGGCTTTTAGGTGGCGGAATGGCGATCGGCCTTGCGCGAATGCATTGGTGGAGTCGGCGCGAAGCGTGGTGATGGACGCAAGAAAAACGCCAGCCAGAAAAAACGAAGCGAAATGTGGTGCTTTCATAAACTTCCGGGATGTCCCAATTGGGACGGAGCGCGGCTCTGTGGGCCGCAGCGTGTCTCAACAGTAGAACGTTTCGGCAATCCTGACGCTTTCGGTTTGCTCAGTTGCTGCGGGTCGCGGACCCGCGCTCCGTTGGCACAGCGCACGACTTCCGGGATGTCCTTACTATTTTAGACGAAACCCTCTCTTGGAAGTTACACCCGAAACCGGTTTACCGCGTGATGTGAAGCGCCTTGTCGAATTCCGCCGAGAATTTAACGATGGCCTCGGTGATCTTGGGGGGTTGCTCGCTGACGGTGGCGATCATGCGCTCGGATAATTGCGGCTTGGCGCGCACGACTTCCAGGCCGGCCATGATCAGCGCCAGGTGATTGTTGATGTCATGGCGGAAATCGGAAAGCTTTTGGTTCAGCTCGGCGATTTCATTCACTGTCAACGTTACAGGCGCTGCGGGTAATTCCATGGCAAAACGATGCTGAATCGTGGTTTAAATGCAAGAAGGTTTACTTCGATTGCGAGTTTTTGAGTTGCGAGTTTGGGTTGGAAGCAGATGAGGGACTTACGCGAATTTCACTAATTACGTGAATTTTTCAGCGGTGGATGAGAAGGGGCGGATTCTGAATCTCATGAGCACCGTGGCTTCGGCAGCTAAAGCCGCGGTGTTAATGCCGTTTTCACATTTTTGTCCGTTGACTTTTCGTCGCGCAAAAATATCCTAACCAATCCCGACCCAAATGGGCCGCGGCCAATTCCGGCTGTCAGCCCGGGTTTTTTGAGAGGATGTGAATTAGTTTTGACAGAGATTAAGCTTAAAAAAGGCGAGTCCGTGGATAAGGCGTTGCGGCGATTGAAGAAAAAAATCGACCGCGAAGGCACCCTGAAGGCCGTGCGCGATCATCGGCGTTTTGAAAAGCCGAGCGAGCGGCGTCGTCGCAAGGAAAAAGCGGCGCGCTTTTCAGCGATGCTGACCGCCCGTTATGCGGACCAGTAATTCCGCGATTTACGGCCGGCGCGGGTTCATGCCCGCCCGGCCTTTTTTGGTCGGTTAAATGAGTTAAATCGGTTAAATGGTTAAATAGTTATCATGACGACACAGGCAGCACGATTTAACCAATTACCCATTTAGCTCATTTAACCACTCCCCATGTTCTCCTTCTCCACCTGCTGGAATTCCCATCGGCACAGCGATGGCCGCGCCATGCTGCGCGAGATTCGCGATCTCGGTTTTGAATACGTGGAGTTAAGCCATGGCACCCGCATCAGCCTCATGCCCGGCATCCTGGATGCCGTGGCAGCGGGCGAGATGCGGATTTCCACGCTGCACAATTTCTGCCCGCTTCCGATGGGCGTGAATCATTCGGCGCCGAATCTTTATCAATTTTCCGACGAACGCCCGCGCGAACGGGAGCTGGCCCACAAGCATACGCTGAAGACGCTGGATTTCGCCGTGCGCGTGAAGGCGCAACTGGTGGTGCTGCACGTTGGCAGCATTGAGATGCGGAATTACACCGATAAGCTGCTCGAAATGCTGGAGGACGACGGGAAGGATTCGCCGAAATACAAAAAGCTGGTCCAGGAATTCATCGAGAAGCGCGACAAGAAGAAAAAGGAGTTTTGGGCGCGAACGATTGAATCGTTGAAAAAAATTGTGCCGGAGGCGGAATCGCGCGGGATCCGGCTGGGCGTGGAAAACCGGCAGGCGCTGGAGGAGTTGCCGGTGGAGAGCGATTACGAGGCGTTGTTCAAGGAAATCACCAGCCCGAGCCTGGTTTACTGGCACGACACCGGCCACGCGCAGATCAAGGAGAACCTCGGGTTCATCAAGCATCGGGAGCATTTGGAATCACGACGCGAGCAGTTGGCCGGTTTTCATATCCACGATGTGCAATTTCCCGGCAAGGACCATTGTCCGCCCGGTTCGGGCATGATTGATTATGCGGCGCTGGCCCCATTGGTGAAGCCGCACCATATCAAAGTCTTCGAATTCAGCCCGTCGATGACGGCGGAAGATGCGAAGCGTGGGGTGGCGTTTGTGAAGAAGGTTTGGGGCGAGTAAAGGGTGCCGCGTGTTCCCGACCTCCGCTGCGCTTCGGTGCGGCAAGCCGTGTGGCGTTAGGGCGGATTTGGGCGATTGAGTTGGATAAAACGCCCGGCCTTGTTCTCGGCTGTTGAATCCCAAAGGGATTCCGCCCCCCCAGCCCAAGGTTGCGACGAAGGAGCTACCTTGGGCGAATGCGAAAAAAATTCACAACCCCAACGGGGTTGTGGCTGTTTGCCGGGCAATCGAGTTGTTTGGATACCGCGCCAATGTACGCGTGCGGGGATTTGCGTATTGATTTATCGCGCAATAAATGATGCAGGATTGAGACCGGAGGCACAACCCCGTTGGGGTTGTGGAAATTTATTGCCATCGACCCCGGGTAGCCTCGCAGACTCGGCAACCCTGGGCTGGAGGGCGCAATCCCTTTGGGATTGATCGAAGATCGAAACGACCTATCGTTCAGAGCATTCGGCTTCGGTCAGGCATTTCATGCTTCTTACTTGCCTTTGCTCTTCATTTCCACCTGCATCTGCCAGAAGCGGACGATGAAGGTGTTCAGGATGCTGTAGACGCCCGCGACCCACAGCCAGTGCCAGAATTCTTTGGCCAGCGGGCGGTGCTGGTCACTGAGCGTGATGTGCGCGCCCAGCAAATTCATTTGCGTGTCGTGCCGCGAGGTGATCCATAGCAGCAACGCGGTCGCGGTTATCCACGTCGCCAGAAAGCAGGCCAGTGTTTTCATAATCGCCTATTGGCCGAGGAATATACGCCCAGTCTGGTTGGTGCCCACAAAAAATCCGCCGCCGGCATCCTGGTTTTGCAGGACGACACCGCTGAATTTCACGGTCTTGCCCGTCGCTGGATCAGTCACGGTGCCTTTAAGAAGACCGGTGGAGGTGGTGACGGTCATCTTCAGGGTGGAGTTAGTGCTGGTTACTTTGCTGGAGGAATCCATGGCGACCTGGTTGGTGAAGCTGCTGGCGAGATTGCCGTTCGCGAACCAGAGTTCGGCGGGAGGTGGATTGAGCACCGGGACGCCGTTGGTGAAATGGTAGGTCGAGCCGATGGGATTGGACGTGAAAGTGAAGCCGCCCGGATAAAAAGTCCCGCCCGCCGCGGCGGTTTTGGCCCAGGTCAAATTTCCCGTGATGCCGCCCACTGGGTTGGCCAACTGGAGGAATCCGAAAATGGAACCTTTGCCGGAATAGAGCGGGACGTAAAATGCCCAGGTTCCGCCCACGAGCACATTGGCTTTTTGCGCGATCTTGGCGCCATCCGCGAGCGCGCCGGAGAAGGAAATCGCACCCGTCGGACTGATTTTAACCGTGCCGTAGCCGTCGCCGCCTGGCAGCGCCACACCGTCCGGGCCGCCCGGAATTACCATGGTGTAACTGCCGGCGATGGCGCCCGGGTTGGCGAAGCCGCCCGCCAGCAATTCGGAGGTGAAGGTGCCGTCGCTCACGAGGCCGGTGATGAGGCCGTGCGCGAAATCGAGATTCAATTGCACGGAGACTGGCGTGAGACCTTTGCGCGGAATGCTGTTTGAGAACGAGCCATCGGCGGAAAATTGGCCGGAGAATGCCAGGGCCTTTCCGGCCAGCGTCAGTTTTGCGCTAAACGAACCCGCGGTGGTGAGGTTGAGATTGAGCAAGCCGGAGCTTTGGTGCGCCGGACCGTTGGTGTCCAAAAACAGCCCCTGGTAAGGCGCTGCGACCGGAATGAAGGGGTTCGGGACGAAGTTCGCCTGCAATACCATGTTGCTCTGCATCACAAACGTGAGCGTCGGCGTGCCCGCGATGAGGCTGCCGGTCCAACTGGAGAAGATCCACCCGGCGGCGGGTTTGGCCGATATCGTGAAGGAGTTTCCGACCGCGAGCAATTGGTTGTCCAAGTTCGGTGATACCGTGCCGCTGCCGGCCGGTTTGACGATCACGGACATTGAGCTGACGACGACGTACGTCACGGTGACGGACGCGGTCTGGGAAGCGTTGCTGCTGGTGTCGAAGGCTTGCGCTCGGATGGTGTTCGGGCCGGGAATCAGACCGGTGACGGTCGCGGACCATTTATTAGTGCCGTCCGCGATTTGGTAATCATTCGTGCCGGCGGCGTTTTCGAGGCGATATTGCACGAAGCCCACGGCGACGTTATCGCTCGCCGTTCCTTGCACGGTCACGACGGAGTTGGTGAGCTTCGTTTTGGATTTCGGCGAGGAAATTTTGACGACGGGCGCCTTGGTGTCGGGCACAAAGGCCAAATTGAGTTGCGCGGTGCCCGTCGTGCCGGCTTTGCCGTCGACCACAATTTCATATTGCGTTCCGGCGGAGACGGGAAATCTCACCTGGCTGGTGAAAACGGAGGAACTTTGGTTATCGTCGGCGGCGACCTGGGTCAAATTGCTGACGGTCGGCCCGGTGTAAACACCCAGCACCGTGTCGAACGTGCTGCCAGTGGTGTTGATCGTGATGACGCCATTATCGGGCGCGGTCCATTTCCACCAGAGCGAGTGGCTCGGGTTGGCGCCGGCATGTTTTGATTCGCCGGGCTCCTTCGTGGCGAGAATGTTGGTGCCGAACACGGTGAGGCTCGCTGACGCGACGAGCGGGGTGGCGTTGGCGAAATCGTCGTTGCTCGGAATATCGTCCGGCGTATAGGCGACCAGGCTGACGTCGTCCACGCGAAATGAACTGTTGAGACCGATTCCGGCGTCCAGCGCATCGACTTGAAACGCGATTTCCACGGTTTGGCCATCGAAATTCGTCAGATTGAACGAGGCAGGCTGGTAGCTGAAATCGCTGTTAAAGCCGCTCGACAGAGTGGTCAGCAAGTTGCCGTTCGAGTCTAAAACATACGCGGAGAACTGCACTGTGTCGGCGGGGTCGGTCGAGGTGGCGGCCAGGAAAAAGTTGCAGGGCGCGAAAATGGCGTTGGTTGGAATCGTCACCGTCTGAAAAACGCGCGCGGAGGCGATGCCGCGGAAATTTCCCAAGGTGAGATATTGGTTCCCGGTATTCGCGTTGGTTTGGATGGTGCCGATTGTCACTGAGCCGAGACCCAATGCCGGTTGCCACGGAGCGGGCGATGCCGCCTCAAAATCTCCATTGGTAATCAATTGAGTTACCCCGAACGCCGACCGACCGAACAAGAGCCCGATCGCCAACAGAACCGCCACTCTGCATTTCATTGAGGCGGATTATTCCTCAGTTTTGCTCAACTTGGCAAGCACGCTAAAATCCTCCAGCGTGGTGGTGTCGCCCTTGATTTCGCCGCCGGCGGCAATTTGCTTGAGCAAACGGCGCATGATTTTTCCGGAACGCGTCTTGGGCAGCGCTTCGGCAAAACGCACATCGTCCGGCTTGGCCACCGCGCCGATTTCCTTCGCCACATGGTTGCGCAGTTCGTCGCGCAACGCCGCCGCAGGCGTGACGCTGCCTTTCAACGTGACAAAGGCCACCAACGCCTGGCCTTTCAGCGCGTCGGAGCGGCCCACGACCGCGGCTTCGGCTACCTTGGGATGGCTCACAATCGCGCTTTCCACTTCCGCGGTGCCAATGCGATGGCCGGCCACGTTCAGCACGTCATCAATGCGGCCGACGATCCAGAAATAGCCGTCCTTGTCCTGGCGGCAGCCGTCGCCGGTAAAATAACTGCCCGGCACTTCGGTCCAATAAACCTGCTTGTAACGTTCCGGATCACCCCAAAGCCCGCGGAGCATCGAGGGCCACGGCTTGCGAATCACGAGTTTGCCGCCGGAATTTTTCGGCACCGGATTTCCTTTTTCATCCACCACTTCCGGCACGATGCCGAAAAACGGCAGCGTGGCCGAGCCGGGTTTCGTAGGTGTGGCACCCGGCAGCGGCGTGATCATGATGCCGCCGGTTTCGGTTTGCCACCAGGTGTCCACGATGGGGCAGCGCTTGCCGCCGATATTTTCGTGATACCAGATCCACGCTTCAGGATTGATAGGCTCGCCGACGGTGCCGAGCAAACGCAGCGAACTCAAATCGTGTTTCTTCGGCCACTCGACGCCCCATTTCATAAACGCGCGAATCGCGGTCGGCGCGGTGTAAAGAATCGTGATGCCGTACTTGGCGATGAGGTTCCAGAACCGGTCTGGTTCCGGGAAATTCGGCGCGCCCTCATACATGAAACTGGTCGCGCCGTTCGCGAGCGGCCCATAGACAACATAGCTGTGGCCGGTCACCCAGCCGACGTCCGCCGTGCACCAATAAATGTCTTCATCGCGCAGGTCGAAAACGTATTTTGTGGTCATCTTCGTGCAGAGGAGATAACCACCCGTCGTGTGCAAAATGCCCTTGGGTTTTCCGGTCGAACCGCTCGTGTAGAGAATGAATAGCGGCGCTTCGCTGTCCATTTTCTCCGCCGGACATTTCGCCTTCACCTGCGCCATTTCCTCGTGCCACCACAAATCGCGCCCAGTCTCGAAACCGATGTCATTGCCGCAGCGGCGCAGCACGATGACGTGCTCGATGGTTTTTGCCAGAGAGTTTCCTTTCCCATCTTTCAACGCGAGCGCGTCATCCACATTCTTTTTCAACGGCACAACCGCGCCGCGGCGGAAACCGCCGTCGGAGGTAATGACCATTTTGGCCTGACAATCGAAAATGCGATCGGCCACGGATTGCGCGCTGAAGCCGCCAAACACCACCGAATGCACCGCGCCAATGCGCGTACAAGCGAGCATGGCGACGGCCGCTTCGGGAACCATCGGAAGATAAATGATGACGCGATCGCCTTTTTTAATGCCGTTCCGCTTGAGGACATTGGCGAACAGGCAGACTTCGCGATGCAATTGTTTGTAAGTGAGCGTGCGTTCCTCGCCGGTTTTGCCGGGGCCGGCCGGTTCGCCTTCCCAGACCAAGGCGGCTTTGTTGGCGTGCGGCGTGCCGAGCCATTTATCGAGGCAATTGTAACTGACATTGATCTGGCCGCCAACGAACCATTTGACGAACGGCGCTTTCCAGTCCAGCACCTTGCGCCACGGCTTGAACCAGACCAGCTCGGCCTTGGCCTGCTTATCCCAGAACCGCTCCGGCGCCCGCACCGATTCCCGGTACAGCTTCAAATATTGGGCGAGAGAGCCGACGAGCGCGCGCTGTGAAAAGGCTTTGGACGGTTTGAAAACGCGCTTCTCGGTGGATACGGATGTGATTCCTACGGGTGTGTCATTGGCTGGCATGGCGGCATTCTAAAATCACCCCGCGTGCCGTCAATGAACTATTCTGTCTGCGTGCGGCAGCCGACCCTGAGCGGAGCGGCCGGGCCGCGGCTCTGTGAGCCGCAGCAAGATTCATTTTCGCAAGTCATTGAAATTCTCCGCACGTTTTGCTGACACAGCCTGCTGCGGGTCGCAGACCCGCGCTCCGTTTGCCCGAGGCGATACCGGCCGCAAGGAGGCCAGGCCCATTGCCAAATCGTGCGAATGATTCCAACGCCTCCGGTCCCCTCTCCCCGCCAAACGGGGAGAGGGTTGGGGTGAGGGGTTCGATTTAATATCTTTCAGATCCGGTGGAACGAACTTCTGCTCCTCGGCGTTGTACATTATTCGCGGAAGACCAGTCCGACGTTGCACAGCGTTCCAGATTTCCAAAAGGCATCCGTCACGATTTTTTCGCCACTGATGGTTTCAGAAACGCAAGACCTTAATGCCATGCTCCGCGAGAAATTCGTCGCGCGATTTATCCTTTTGAGTTTCTTCAGGCAAACCGTGCGAGAACCCGTCAAGTTCCACGGCCAATTTCGCGCTGGCGCAATAAAAATCCAGGATGCGTCCAGCCAATTCGTGTTGCCGTCGAAATTTGAAGCCCGCGAATTTGCGACCGCGCAGTGCCTGCCAGAGTTGCCTTTCCTCCTCTGTTTGGCGACGACGCAATAGCCGAGCGACTTGCTTAAGGCCCGTACCCATAGAATGAATTGAGGCGAAGCATAACTCAACCTTTTCAGGTTTCCCCTGTACCCTGAGGCTCCTCACCCCGGCCCTCTCCTCGTTTGGCGAGGAGAGGGGTGAAGCTGGCGCCACATTCCTGGTTTAGGAGTTCGTTGCGCAAGATCATAACGAAACTCTCCAATCGGCTCGTAAGGTTCAGTGGCGATGCAGCCAGCCCAAACCGTGTTTGAATCCGAACCACCAGATCAAAATTCCGACGACAATGATTCCCACGACGGCCGCGATCAACCGCCGGCGCGCCTTGGCGCGGTCCGGTTGCTCCCAGTACCACGCCACCCAGACACTCACCTCGTAAAGGAATTGCAACGGGACGAACATCGTGAGTTGCGTGACGACTTCCGGCGTAGTCAGCACCGCGCCGAGAATCAGATTGATCACAATCATGTAGCGGCGCGCGCTTTTCAGCGTGGCATAATTGATGATGCCGATTTTCACGAGCGTGAGAATGACGACGGGAAGCTCAAAGCCCAGTCCCATGCCGAGCATGAATTTGCACACGAAGCTGATGTAATCCTCCGCCCGCCATTGATACGTGCCCAGGCCCAGCCATTGCGCATACAATTGCGACGCCGCCAGCGCAATGGGCATCAGCACGAAATAACAGAACGCCACGCCCGCAATGAACAGCCCGCCGCCAAAATAAAGTCCGCGATAAACGTACTTCCGCTCATTCAGCTTAAGCGCTGGGAAAATGAAAGTGGCGATGAAATAGAAAATGAACGGCCCGGCGACCACCAGCCCGCCATAAAACGCCACTTGAAACGCGACGACAAACCCCCCGGCCGGGCTAAGATTGATGAGTTCGATCTGTGCGCGTTGCGCCTCATCGGCCACGGATTGGTCGGGATTGAGATGCCAGGAAAGCACCTGGTTGGTTCCGATGGTGATCGGCTGCAGTTCCACGGCCGCGAAACGGTTCGTGGTGATGGGAAAAAGCTTCTGCTGCTCGGGCGTCAATTGGAAAACGCCGAGTTTGGTATCGGCGAAGCGGACGGTGACGATCTGATTCTTGGCAGGGTAACGCACCCTGGCGCGGCTGAGCGGCCACTTAATGATTCCAACCACGTAATTTCCGGCGATGAGGCACACGAACATGGCCACGGCGAGCGTGACCACGCTTTTGATTAAAACCCAGCGGAGATCTTCGAGGTGGTCGAGGAAACTTTTTACCGGGCCGCCTTCATCCTGCTCCTCAACAACAAGGCGTTCTTGGTCGAGAGCCATTGCCGGAAATGCTCAGCGAGCAATCAGGCCTTGGGCTCGGTGCCAGTGGATTGGGAAACGACTCGTTCGTCAGCGGGACGCGGCGCGGCCGCCGGCAGCTTGCGCTGGGGCTGAACCGGAGTATCCACGTCGCCTGCGTTCTGGATCTCATCCGTCACTTCACGGGTCGCTTTCTTGAATTCGCGAATGCCCTGGCCGAGTCCGCGTGCCAATTCGGGCAGTTTCCTCGAGCCGAACAAAATCAAGATCGCGGCCAAGATGAGAAATACTTCCCAGCCACCGACCATACTTGCAATCATGGTATTCATAAAAGCTACCAAACTAACATCAGGCTAAGCCACGCGGCGCGCTTAGTAAAGGGTAAAACTGGCGGTTCGGGGGGCCACCCCGGGGGGGCTGAAATGCGCCGACACGCGAAGTTCCAAATTCCAAGCTCCAGAGAAACTCCAAGTTCCAAAGTGTAAAAGTGCGCAACGCCTTCAATCCCAAAGGGATTGTGTCCTCCAGCCCGGGGTTGCCAAGTCGGCGAGGCTACGTCGCAATCTTGGGCTGGAGTGCGGAATCCCTTTGGGATTCAGCTTCACTGGGGACATCACAGTTTGAAAATCGAGAGCGCGCGTGGACGGAACGCGTTCATCAAGCGCATTCGTCTGGGCCGAGCGTGGCCGCGCAGGAATTTCGCTCTCATAAATTCCTATGGGTTCCGGATTTGGATTTTTTGGCTATTCTTTTGGCCGCTAAAATGACGAAATATCTTTTATTGTTTTCTCTGTGCGCGGCTCTTCCGGCTCATGCTGCTGATTTAACCAACTCCACAACCGAGACCATTATCTGCATCCGCCATGGTGAAAAACCCCCCGGCGGTCTGGGTCAACTAACTATTCGCGGCCTGAACCGGTCCTTGGCTCTGCCCAAAGTGCTCTTGGGCAAATATGGCAAACCAAATTACATCTTCGCTCCCAACCCCACGGAAACCGTGGATGGAAAACCGGGCTATTATTACGTGCGGCCCCTCGCCACGATCGAGCCGACGGCGATTCAATGCGGCTTGCCGGTCAACACCCGGTTCGGTTACACGGAGATCAAGGGTTTGGAAAATGAACTGACCAAAACCAATTATCAGAGCGCAACCGTTTTCATTGCTTGGGAACACGGATGGCTGGACCACTTTGCGAAGAATTTTGTTGAGGACAACGGCGGTGATCCAAAAAAAGTGCCCATCTGGATGCCGGGCGAATATGACATGATCTTTGTGTTCAAGCTGACAACGGTAAACGGCAAAAAAGAATTTTCATTCACGGTGGACCATGAAGGTTTGAATGGTCTGCCAGATAAGTATCCGCAGTAGCGGTCGAACGAATCGACCGGCGGGAAATGAATAGTGTGTAACGCTCGCCCTCACCCCATCCCTCTCCCCCAGGAGAGGGTGAAACTTTGGAGCCGTTCGGAAAATTCGGTGATTGGTGACTTGATTCAGCTTGGGATATTCTCGAATTCGGTTTCTCAAAGCCATCTGTTCAAACCCGATCGCTTCATCATCTGCAACGTTCTGGTTCGGGGAGGACGCGTAGGTTCGGACTCGATCGCTCCCGACCTGCATCCAGCCGCAAGTTAAAATCGGCTGGCCTATCGCTGGATTGAGCCGGCGACTATAGAACCAATAGGAGCGTCCAAAAGTATCCCCCTCTCCCCGGGGGAGAGGGCCGGGGTGAGGGCGAGCGTTGTACACATACCTCCATTTCATTTTGTTGTGACGCGTAAAATCTTCGTTTCTCTTTTTATCAGAGCAGTTAAGCTCGGCTCATGGCAAGTATCCAAGTAGCTCGCCGGTTCCGCAAAAAGGACACGTGGGCGGAGAAACTGCTCTAGGGCTGGCTGCGGGATCGGCGTTTCAACGGCTACAAATTCCGCCGGCAACATCCTCTCGGCGATTATTATTTGGATTTCTTTTGTGAGGAGGCGGAATTGAATATTGAGTTGGACGGCAGCCAACACGGATTTCCTGAGCAGCAAAGGCGCGATGCCGAACGGGAAAATTTCTAAAATCGCGCGGGATTAAGACGCTTCGATTTTGGAATTATCGGCTGCGTCGCGGGGGGCAGATCATTCGGGACGCAATTTTCGAAGAGCTTCAGAAGCGGGCGCCTCGGCCGTTGCCGCGATATACTCGGCCGATGGGCGAAAATGAATAGTGTGGTAAGCTCGCCCTCACCCCATCCCTCTCCCCCCAGGAGAGGGTGAAACTTTGGAACGCCTTGGGCTGCTGAACGATCTCCGGCTCAATCCAGCGCTTGGCTGCTTTGGCCCCTGCCAATCACCTCGGGTGCAACAGCACGAATTCGTCGCGGCGGTTTTTGGCGTAGGCGCTTTCGTTGTGGCCGGGATCAGCGGGGCGGTCTTCGCCGTAGCTGCGCGTGGCGATTCGGCTGGCGTCCACGCCCTGGTTGGCCAGCGCTTCGCGCGCGGCCAACGCGCGGCGTTCGCCGAGCGAACGATTGTATTCCTCAGTGCCGCGTTCGTCGCAATTTCCTTCGATCAACAGTTTGGCGGACGCGTCGGAGTTCAAAGCGGAAGCAACCGCCTGAAGCTTGGATTGCTCGCTGCCCTTGATGGTGGAGCTGTCGTAATCAAAATACACAATGTCCGCCGCAAACGCGCTGCGGTCCTGGGCCATGTCATCGGGATTAAAATTGGCCGTATCACCGCCTCCCATGGCGACGGGGCCCGTGTTGCCCTGCAGCGCGTTTCCATTGTTAAGGCTGCTATTGTCGGCGTTGCCATTGAGGCCACTATTTGGGAAACGGGTGATCGGCGGGGGTTTGTGTTTGCAGCCGGTGGCCACCAGGCTCACGGCCACACTCATCGCAAGCAGACTGGCAAATTTCGCGGATTTCATGACGGGATTTTTATAAAAAAGGAGGGACTCGCAACGCTCGTCCCTCCGGGTGAACGAGTGATTATTTGGACGGCGGCGTCAAAAGAATAAAGTCATCGCGGCGATTTTGTCTCCACGCGGCTTCATTGTGGCCGGGATCGACGGGTTTGTCTTCGCCGTAGCTGAGGGTGTCCACGCGGCCGGATTCAATGCCGAGGCCGACCAGTTGCTCGCGGGCGGCCAGGGCGCGGCGTTCGCCGAGGGAACGATTATATTCCTCGGTGCCGCGTTCATCGGCGTTGCCTTCCACGCGGACTGCCGTTTGCGGATTGGCTTTCAGGTAATTTGCAACGTCTTCAACCTTCGATTTGTCGCCGGAACGGACCACCGAGCTGTCATAGGCGAAATGGATCGTGTCCGCGCTGAATTGTCCGGCGTTTTCATTCCAGTTGGTATGGCCCGGGAATGTCGGAAGTTCGATCAGGCCAGAGGTGCTTTCGCTGGGCGGCGCACTGGGAATAATCATTCCCTGAGGCGGAACTTCCGGCGTCGCTGCGTATTGGCCCGGGATCTTTCTCAAATTTTGCGGCTGGCAGCCCGCGCCGAGAAAACTCAGCGTTGTCCCGAGAGCAATTAAAGTTACAAAGCGGATGGCTTTCATAGTTTATTAAGGGAACGGGCTATTTGGCCCAGCTAGGTTGCGAGTTACTTCCCGTAATCCGGGAAATATCCTTGTATTGTTTGGTGGGCACGTCAAGCAGAGACAACACGCGCCGATTGCCCTCGCGACGCGTGAAAACGAGCGTTCGTGAATTCGGCGCCCACGACGGATCTTCGCCCGAGACGAGTTCCGTCACCGGGCCGCCGTTCGCCGGCACCACGCAAATTTCGAAGTTCCCCATCTGCGACGTGAACGCAATCCACTTTCCATCCGGCGACCAATCGGGTTCCGATGGGCTGAGGACGCCGGAAGTCGACACCCTTTCCGGCGTGCCGCCGGTGGCGCGAATTTTTTCCAAAATCCGGCGGCCATTGACTTTGGTTGCGTAACAAATCCATTCGCCGTCCGGCGACCAGCACGGGGAGGATTCGTCCGCGCGCGTGGCGGTCAGGCGCAGCAGGCCGGAGCCGTCGGCGTTGCAGTCGTAAACATCCGGGCTGCCGCCTTTGCTGAGAATCATCGTCACGCGGCCGCTGCCCGAGACGCTTGCGGCGGTGTTCAGGCCGGAATAACGCGAGAAGACGCGGCGCTGGCCGGTGCTCAGGTCATGATAGAAAATATCGGGATTGCCGAGTTTGTAGGAGGTGTAATAGAGAGCCAGCTTGTGCGGGACCCAGGCCGGCGCGGCCACGATGGTGTTGTCCGCGGTGACGGCCTGCCCGTCGAAGCCATCGAAATCGGCCACATGGATTTCGCTGTTGGCGCCGGTATCATGCTTGAAGGCGATTTTCGTTTGCGCAATGCCTTGGCGGCCAATGGCCCTGACGAATTCATCCACGAACGCATGTGTTTGCTGGAGCAGCGACGCGCCGGAATAGGCTTTGGAGAGCAGCGTGTTCTTGTTGTAACGGTCGGTCACGCGCCCTTGCAGATTGCCGCTGTTGCTGCCGATGATTTGATACTGGGCGTTCTCCGCGTTGGTGAAGTTGAAGCCCTGGACGTAAAGATCGAGGCGCAGCAGGGACTCGGTTTCGCCGGTGAAACCGGACACGGAGACCCAGGTGGGCGGCTCCGCGCCGGGTTTCATGGATTGCTTGACAATCTCGATCGATGATTCCTGCGCCAGCGCGCCAAAGCCCGCTCCGAACAGCGCGCCGGAAACAATTATACTTTTGATTAATGAATTGATTTTCATCCTTCTAGTTTTGCTTCAGTGTTGAAATTGATGGTTACAGTCCGTTGATCTTCCTTGGCGCCGTCCGGAAGTGGGGTGGCAAATTTAACGCGGTCGAGTGCTCGTTGGACCGAATCATCGGCGGCCGCAGTTCCCGAAGCGTCGGTGATGCGCGCGGAAATGACCGTGCCATCGCGGGCGATTGTCACCTTGGCCTTCACGGTGACGTTCGGAACTCCCTCCGGGACGATCCATGCGTCGAAATAAGCTCTTTTGACCTGGGCGAGAAAATTGCCATAGGGAACGCCGCCGCCCGGGCCTTCGAGTTTGATTTCCGTGCTGCCGGAAACTCCGCCCCGAATTCCGGCCAGCGCGCGGCTGACGGCTTCTGCCTCGCGCCGTTTCGCGGCGGCAGCAGCCTTGCGCGCCGCCGCCTGTGCGGCCTTGATGTCAGCGCTGCTGGTGGTCACCATCGCCAAATCCGGCACGATCTTGTGCTGCTTGCGGGGAGTTTCAATCGCTGGGGCATCGTTCTTCGGTGGCTTCACTTCCACCGGCGTTTCGCGCGGCCTCGGGCGGGATCTTTCGACTGGAGGCGTTCTTTCCGCAACTGGTGGCGGAGTGACGGGCGTGGGAGGAACCACTGGAGCCTGAGGTGCTACGGGTTCGGGCGGAGTGACCAGTTGCGCCGGCGGCTGCTTGACTGAGTTATCGCCGCCGCCGGAAATCGCCGCATCCACGGTTTGGGCGGCAATGAAGTTATCGACCGGGCCGGTATCGGTCTTTGGGGCCGAAAAGAATGCCGCGCCCGCGATAAGAATCCCCACCGGCAGCAGCAGGTGTATCCCCAATGACACGATGAAACATTTCTTTTGCAGGCGGTTCATCGCTGGTCCTGGGGTTGGGTGCGCAAGGAATAGCGCGTAATCCCATGCTGGTTGCAGCCATCGAGCAACGCCGCCAAATCCTTCGTCCTGCTGTTCTCATCCGCCCGGATGTAAATCAGCAGGTTTGGATTGTATTTATAATCCTGCACCAACTGACCGAGGATTTGGTCCAGGCGCATCGTTCGATGATTCATCACGTAGACGCCCTGCGCGCTGATGTCCACCGTGCGCACATCTTCCTTGCGAACCTGTTGCTTATCGGTCTGGCCGCCGCCGGGCAATTTCAAATCCAGCCCTTTTTCCAACAGCGGCGTCGTAATGACGAAAATAATCAGCAACACGAACGCGAGGTCGAGCAGCGGGGTGATATTGATATCACTCAGCGTCACCAGCGAATTGCGTTGTGAAAAACGGCGCATATTAACCGATTTAACTATTTAACTGATTCAACTAGTCTCCCAGATATTCCGTTTCAATTTTAGACACGATTTCCTGCGCGAAATTGTCCAGTTCGACGGTCAATACCCGCAAGTTATGTACCAGCCAATTATAGCCAAACATCGATGGAATGGCGACCAGCAGGCCGGCGACGGTCGTGATCAGGGCCGCGGAAACGCCCGGCGCCATGGCCGACATCGTCGCGCTGCCCTGCTGGGCGATGTGCCCAAACGTGCTCATGACGCCCCAAACCGTGCCCAGCAACCCCAAAAACGGCGCGCCGCTGACCGCAATGGCCAGCAGGATTAGACCGGATTCCAGCTTCAAAGACTCCTGCGCCACGGCGTTTTCCATGGTGCGTTTGACGTGTTCGATGCCTTTGATGGAAACCTGCGGTTTGCGGCTGCCATCAGGATTCTTGAGGCGCGCATCCAATTCGACACTCCCGGCGGAATATACCATGAACAGCGGGCAGCCCTCGGCTTGCACCCGGCGGTCAAAGACGTCCAGGACGGTCTTTTGGGCGCGGAATTCGGTGGTGAAAAATTGGTTTAGGCGCTTGGCTTGGCGCATTTGGATGGCCTTGGAGATCATCACGAACCAGGCCATGACCGAGAAGATGACGAGGCAAAAGATGATGGCCTTGGCTTCCGGGGTGGCTTGCTCCCAGATATAGACCAGCTCAAATTGGCTTTTGCCGGCAACAGCAAAAAAAATAGGCACTTTCATTCCAGCACGATCCTTCTCCGCAAACTTGGTCGTGAGGAACCGAAGCGCCCAGGCGGAATCTCAAACAATAGACGTCTTTTGCCGATTTCGAGAATCGACAGCACTCTTTCTAGCAATGTCTCTAAAAAAAGCAAAAACATTTTTAAACTAAAATGTACGTGAAATTTTGGCGTCTTGTCTAGCGTGTTATGGCTGGTATACTCTTTTCATGGCCACGCTGACAATAAAACTACCCTCGCAACGGGCGCAGACGGAGTTCAATCTCCGCCGATGGGATGAGTTGGCCAAAGATCCGGACCTTGCGAAGATCGAGGGCCGGGTCGAGATGGACCGCTTCGGCCATGTGATTATTAGCCCACCTCCTGCAGCCAATCATGGAAATCTGCAAGTCCGGATCGCCATTTTGCTCGATCGCCACATGGGAGTTGGCGACGTGCTGACTAAGTGCCCTATCTCCATTGCCGACGGTGTGGGCGCGGCGGACGTGGCCTGGGCATCACCGGAGTCCATGAACGCATTGGGCAATCGCGCGTGTTTTTCCCGGTCGCCCGAAATTTGCGTCGAAATCCTTTCGCGCGGCAACACCGATGCCGAAATTCAGGAAAAAATGGCGCTTTATTTCGATGCGGGCGCCGAGGAAGTCTGGCTTTGCGATAATTCCGGCGCGATGAAGTTTTTCGCGGCTACGAAACCGGTCGGGGCCTCAAAACTTTGTCCGGAATTTCCTGCAAAAATCCAACTGCGCTGATCACTGAGACATGATAACTCTCAGGCAAATATTGAAAAACGGCATGAGCTTCTTCGGACTTTCAGCCGCAGCGACCGCGGTTTTGGGGGTGCTCTGGGCCAATGACGGGAATTCGGCTTTATTCACTTTGTACAGTTCCGTGACCTGTTCTGTTTTGCTTGTCTTGACTTGGACCGTTTTGGCGCAGTCTGTGTGGCAAGCGTGTAATTGACGCGGCCTTAATGAGCCACAAAACACGAGCAATGATAGTGGCCACAGCTGGAATCGTGTGGATTATTGCCATGTGGCAGCTGATGTCCATTTAGCAATATCGAGCCTCAACGCTCAACCACCCAAATAAGCGCTCTTCACCTGCGGATTCTGCCGCAGCGCCGCCGATTGGTCCTGCAAAATGATCCGGCCGGTTTCCAGCACGTACCCGTAATGGGAAATTTCCAGCGCGAGATTCGCATTTTGTTCCACCAATAAAATCGTGATGCGGCGCTCGCGATTGATCTCCACGATTTTCTCGAAAATCGTTTTCACCAGCAGCGGCGCGATGCCGAGCGACGGCTCGTCCATCATCAAAAATTTCGGCCGGCTCATCAGCGCGCGGCTGATGGCAAGCATCTGCTGCTCGCCGCCGCTCAACGTCCCGGCAATCTGGCTCTGGCGTTCCTTCAACCGCGGGAACATCGCAAAGGCAAAATCCAATTCGTCACGAATGACCTGCTTGTTCTTTTGCAAATAAGCGCCCATGATCAAATTTTCCTGCACGGTCAGGTTGGCAAAAATCATCCGGCCTTCGGGAACATGAGACACGCCGAGCTTGACGATCTGATGCGGTTTCAGGTTCGCGATATTCCGGCCTCCGTAAAGGATTTCGCCGCCGCGGGTCTTGAGCAGGCCGGAAATCGTTTTCAACGTCGTCGTCTTGCCCGCCCCATTCGCGCCGATGAGCGTGACAATATCACCCTCCTTGATTTGCAAAGAAATCCCGTGCAGCGCGTTGATCGCGCCGTAACTCACGCTCAAATTTTTTATCTCAAGCATTCGTTTTAACGCAAAGACGCAAAGACGCAAAGACGCGGAGAAGCAGACCAATGGCCGCAAAAGAACGCAGAGAACGCAGAGTAATCTGATGTTCTTTGTGTTCTTTGCGTTCTTTTGCGGCCATAGTTTTTTGATTGGCTTTAAATCTTTTTTTCCTCGCCGAGATAGGCTTCGATGACCTTAGGGTTTTTCCGAACTTCCGCAGGCGCGCCTTCGGCGATTTTCAGGCCGTGATCCAGGACGGCAATTCTTTCGCAAATGCCCATCACGACCTGCATGTCGTGTTCGACCAACAGCACCGCGATTTTGTATTTGTCCTTGATGAATTGGATGAGCTTCATCAACTCAACTTTTTCGCTGGCGTTCATCCCGGCGGCGGGTTCATCGAGCAGCAATAATTTTGGCCGCGTGGCGAGCGCGCGAACGATTTCCAATCGCCGCTGGTCGCCGTAGCTCAGGCTTTTGGCCGGCGCTTCGCGGAGTTTTCCGAGGTGGAAAATTTCGAGCAACTCCAATGTTTGCGCCGCGATTTCGGTTTCTTCCTCGCGGAACTTGCGGAAGCGCGTGAGCGAATGCACCGCATCGTGCTTCAGGCGCAGATGGAACGCCACGCGCACGTTGTCAAAGACCGTCAGGCTCGGAAACAGCCGGATATTTTGAAACGTGCGCGCGATGCCGCATTTGGTGATGCCGTAAGGTTTGTGCCCGGCGAGCGATTCGCCCGCGAACCGGATTTCGCCCTCAGTAGGCGCATAAACGCCGGTGATGAGATTGAAGACGGTCGTCTTCCCCGCGCCATTGGGGCCGATCAGCCCGAACAATTGCTCCGGGCCAATGCTCATCGAGAGTTCGGATACCGCCGTCAAACCGCCAAACCGAATCGTGCAGCGATCCAATTCGAGCAACGGTTTGGTTTCGTCGGCAGGCATTGGAGCAGGTTAAATAATTTCATGGCCGCTAAAGAACGCAGAGAACGCATAAAAATAAAATCTTCTTTGCGTTTCTTTGCGTTCTTTTGCGGCCATGGTTTTGTTGGTTTGCTTAGGCGCTCTTTCGTTTCCACAACGGCCAGACAAACAACCCTTGCGGCCGCGTGATCATCAGGATAATGAGCAGCAGCGAATACAGCAGCATCCGCGATTGGCCGATCCATTCGAGCGATGGCGAGACATTCGCAAGCATGCGCAAGCCTTCCGGCAAAAACGTCAGCAACACCGCCGCCACAATCACGCCCACGTTCCGGCCCATGCCGCCAAGGATGACCATCACCACGATCTCGATCGATTTGTTGAAATCGAAACCGATGGGCGCGATGTATTGCTTGAAGTGCGCGTAAATCCCGCCCGCCGCACCCGCAAAAAATGCGCCCACGACGAACGCGATGATTTTATATCGCGTGGTGTTGATGCCCATGGCTTGGGCGGCGACTTCATCGTCACTGACCGCGATAAATCCGCGGCCATAGGTGGAATTGACCAGTGCCCAAACGACGTAAATGGTGATCGCCGCGAGGCCGAACGTCCAAAACAAATTGGTGTAATTCGGAATGTCGACCATGCCGCGCGCGCCGCCCACGGCATCGATATTTTGCAGGATGACCCGGATGATTTCGCCAAAACCGAGCGTGACGATCGCGAGGTAATCGCCTTTCAATCGGAGCGAGGGAATGCCCACGATCAGGCCCGCGAACGCGGCGACAATTCCGCCGACGCAAAGCGCGAGCGGAAACAAAATCCAGGTCTGCCCGCCCACGAGCGGCAGGAGTCTGGCGCCCAGATTCGTGGTGAGGAATGCCGACGAATACGCGCCGATGGACATAAAGCCGGCATGGCCGAGCGAAAACTGCCCGGTGAAGCCGTTGATGAGATTCAGGCTCACGGCGAGCGTGATGTTGATGCCGCAGGTGACGGCGATATCGAGGAAGTAGGGATTGTAGGAATTCGAAAACAGCGACAGCACAAACACCACCGCCAGCGTGGCGAGCAGGATGTATTGCGAGCGCGAGAGCATGGGGGAAATTAAAAATCAAAAATGCAAGATGGTAGGGACGGCGCGCTTGCGCCGTCCGCGCCGCGTCCAGCGGCGCAACGCTGGACATTATTTAGCTCGTTGGCGTGATTTGTTCCGCCCGCTAGTACGCGGGCGGGGACGCCGCGGCGCGGCTTCCCTACCACGGCGATGCGGCGCATTTCAAAATCGTGTTCTTCATTTTGCATTGGTCAGACTTTTTCCGTTTCCAATTTTCCCAGCAGCCCGGCGGGGCGGAACAGCAGGATCAAAATCAAAATGCTGAAAACAATCGCGTCCGTGTAGGTGGACCAATGGCTGCCGCGGACAAAGGTTTCCACCAGGCCGAGAATCAGCGAACCCAGCGCCGCGCCCGGCAGATCGCCGATGCCACCGAGCACGGCGGCCACGAACGCTTTCAATCCCGGCAACGTGCCCATGAGCGGATCGATCGAGGGATAATTGAGCGCATAAAGAATCCCGCCCGCGGCCGCCAGCGCCGACCCAAGCGCGAACGTGAATGAAATCACGAAGTCGTTGTTGATGCCGACCAGCGATGCCGCGGTGGGATTAAACGACAGCGCCCGCATGGCGATGCCGATGCGCGTTTTGCTGACGATATAATGCAATCCCCACAGCAACAGAATCGTCACGCACAGCACCACGATCTGGCTGCTCGAAATGGTGAGATTGTCGGGGAGTGAAATATTGCTTTCAGGAAACACCTGCGGATACGCCTTGGGATCCGGTCCAAAAACAATCTGCCCGAGATTTTGCAGGAGCAGCGAGACGCCAATGGCGGTGATGAGCACGGTGAGCGTGGAGCGATTCCGGAGGGGGCGATATGCCAGTTTTTCAATCAGCACTCCGAGCACTCCGCAAGCAATCATTGCAATAAGAATAATGATCGTCCCGCCCCAAATTGATTCACTCGGAATAACGAGCCACGCGGGAATCCAGTGGTGTCTAACAATCCCCCATTCTGGCATGCGCCCGAGGTAGTAGCCGACAAACGCGCCGACCATGAACACTTCCATGTGCGCAAAATTGATAAACCGCAGCACACCATAGACCATCGTGTAACCGAGGGCGATGAGGGCGTAAATCGCTCCGAGCGACAGGCCGTTGACCAATTGTTGGAGAAATTCCGTCAATTAAGGCGAAATGGTTTCGACGTACTTAAATTTGCCGTCCTTCACCGTGACGATCACTGCCGACTTCGTCGGATTGCGATCAGCATCAAGCGTCAGCTTGCCCGTCACGCACTGGAGATCTTTCGTCGCAGCGATGGCGTCGCGGAGCTTGGCGCTATCGGTCGTGCCAGCGCGTTCGATGGCGTCCGCCAGGACCATGGCGGAATCATATCCCAGCGCGGCCATCGCGTCGGGCGTTTCGCCGTCGAAGCGGGCTTGGAATTTTTTGACGAACTCCTGGACGATCGGCGAAGTGTTCTCGGGAGAATAGTGCGTTGAATAATACGTGCCTTCGAGCGCCTTCCCCGCCGTTTGGATCAACTCCGGCGCTTCCCAGCCATCGCCGCCGAATAGCGGTATGGTGATGCCGAGTTGCCGGGCCTGCAAAACAATTAATCCGGCTTCCGTGTAATAGCCGGGAACGAAAATCGCGTCGGGATTGGCGGCTTTGATGGCGGTGAGCTGCGCTTTGAAATCCTTGTCATGGCTGCTGTACTTTTGTTCCGCCACGATTTGTCCGCCGTCGGCAACGAAGGGTTCGCGGAAATATTTTGTCAAGCCCACGCTATACGGCGCGGCGACATCGCTCAAAATGGCGATTTTGTTTGCCTTCAGTGTTTTACGGGCGAATTGCGCCAGCAGCTTGCCTTGGAAAGGATCCGTGAAACAGACGCGGAAAATGTAATCGCCCGTCTGGGTCACCTTGGGATTGGTGGAAGACGGCGAAATCATCGGAATCTTGTCCTCCTGGCAAATCGGCGCGGCTTCGAGGGAACGTCCGGAGGCGACTTCTCCGAGAACGGCAATGACATGGTCGCGAGTGATGAGTTTTTTGACGATAGTGGCGGATTCGCCCGGTTTGGATTGGTTGTCTTCGGTGATGAGATCGATCTTTTTGCCGAGCACGCCGCCGTTGGCATTGATTTGCTCGACGGCGAGAAGCGTGCCTTTGTGGGAGGATTGGCCGAAGGCGGCTTCACTGCCGTGCAGCGAGGCGTACTCGCCGACCTTGATGGTGTCCGCCGCCGCGCCGGATTGCCCGCCTTGTCCGCAGCCGGAGACCCACACGAGACAGGAGAGTATTGCCGCCAGTAAGAATTGTCCGCGCCAGTTTTTCATATCATTATTCACTTTGACCACAATCCAGCCCGGTGATTTCAAATGTTTTGGAAATCGCTTAACCGTAAAGAAATGGCTTTCCGGTTTCAACTCTCAATGCAAACGTGCTGCCGGCCTCTCACCGGCAGTTTATGCGTTGGGGATCTGTCACCAAGATGCCGGCAGCACGTTGGCTCTTTTTAACGCAAAGGTGCCAAGTCGCCAAGGCGGGAAGCCGTTTCAGGTGGGGCGAGCGTCCTCGCGAGCCATAACCTAGAAACCTTTGACGGACGGCTCGCCGGAAGTCTCGCCCCACCAAAGCCGCCGATAGCCCGCCCCCTTTGCGCCTTTGCCTCTTAGCGTCTTTGCGTTAAAAAATTTAAACGTCAGAATCCGTTTGACGAACCGGGCAAACATACCTACCGTTCGGTAAGTTCCTGATGGCTATACACGCGCTCAATTCAGAGACGCGCGGCGGCATTTTGTCGGCCGCGCTCAAACGATTCGCCCACAGCGGCTATGCGGCCGCGTCGGTGCAGCAGATCGTCGATGACGCCAGGGTTTCCAAGCCGGCGCTGTATTATTATTTTGGCGACAAGGCCGGGCTGTTCCAGGCGCTGGTGGATGAGGCGCACGACGAGCGGTT
>Ga0134128_10002457_pt1 | contig 23018 bp, 14 predicted proteins | sample KB31754_FD_96462 | JGI IMG/M metagenome (GOLD analysis project Ga0134128, IMG submission 96462) | Terrestrial soil microbial communities with excess Nitrogen fertilizer from Kellogg Biological Station, Michigan, USA - KB3-175-4 | ecosystem: Environmental > Terrestrial > Soil > Unclassified ... | reverse complement strand
CTCGTCATTGCCATCCGGGCAGCCTGGATCCGGCGACTTTTCCGCCTCTGCATCTCCGCCAATCCGTGGCCGTCATGACGGCGGGATCGGATTGCCGCGTCGCACGCTGGTCCCCATCGGCGGCGGCAAGGATTCGCTGGTGGCGGTCGAGGCGTTGAAAGCAAACGGCATCGAGGCGACAGCCGTGTGGGTCGGGGCGTCGCCCTTGATTGCATCCGTCGCCGCGCGCACCGGCTTGCCGGTCCTGAATGTCGGACGCGAACTCGCGTCGGTGTTGTTCGACTACAACCGGCTCGGCGCTTACAACGGCCACATCCCGGTAACCGCGATCAATTCGGCGATCCTGGTGTGCGCGGCGGTACTGTACGGCTTCGATTCGATTGTCTTCGCCAACGAGCGTTCTGCTTCCAGTGCCACACTGGAATACGAAGGCCGTCAGGTGAATCACCAATGGAGCAAGGGTTGGGCATTCGAGCGCGCGTTCGCCGCCCACGTGCATTCGCATGTTGCCGCGGACCTCGATTGCTTCTCGCTGCTGCGGCCCTTCTCGGAGTTGGCGGTGACGCGCGCATTTGCCGGGCTCGGCGGCGCGTACTTCGATGCGTTTTCCAGTTGCAACCGCAATTTTCGCATTCTGGGGCCGAAGCCGGCCGATCGCTGGTGCGGGCAGTGTCCGAAATGTCATTTCGTTTTCCTGGCGCTGGCGCCGTTCCTGCCCAAGCCGCGGCTGCTCGCTATCTTCGGCCGCAACCTGCTGGATGATGAAGCCCAGGCGGGCGGCTTCGATGCGCTGATCGAATATCGCGATCACAAGCCGTTCGAATGCGTGGGCGAGGCGAGCGAAGCGCGCGCGGCTCTCGCGGCGCTCGCCGCCCGTCCCGAGTGGCGCGAAGATGCGCTGGTCGCACGCTTCCGCGAGGAAATCGCACCGCAACTGACTGCGGACTCGTTGCCAATTGAGCCGTGGCTGCGCGCATCGGATGAACACGGTGTGCCGGCGCGCTTCCATGGAGCTATCGATGTTATTCGCGGAGCTTGAATCGCGCGATGTGGCGATCTGGGGTTTCGGCCGCGAGAGCCGGGTCGCGCTGGATGCGTTGCGCAAGCGGTTCCCCACCAAGCCGCTGACGCTTTACTGCAACCATGAAGAGGCCGAATCCGCGCGCGCCGCGATCGATGACAAGGTGCGCGTGATCGAAGCGGCTCCCGATGCGAACGCGCTTGCCTCGCACGAGATCGTGGTCAAGTCTCCAGGCATCAGCGCCTACAAACCGGAAATGATCTCGGCGCAGCAGCGCGGAACGCGCTTCACTTCCGGCACCGCATTGTGGTTCGGCGAGAACCCGCATGCGCGCGTCGTTGCGGTCACCGGCACCAAAGGCAAGAGCACCACCACCGCAATGATCGCGCACTGCGCGCGCGCGCTGGGGGTGCGCACCGCGCTTGCCGGCAACATCGGTTTGCCATTGCTGGGGCTCGACGGACAGCGCGCGGATTTGTGGGCGATCGAATTGTCCAGCTTCCAGACCGGCGATGCGGGTGCGGTTGAACTGGGCGTGATCGTCAGCCTGGAAGAGGAGCATCTCGACTGGCACGGCACCCGCGAGCGCTATCTCGCCGACAAACTGAAGCTCGCGGATGTCTCCGGCAGCTTGCTGGTCAACGCGCATGCACCGTTGTTGATGCAGCGCACGGCCGCGCATCCGCAACGGCTGATTTTCGGCAATCCCGATGGCTGGCATGTCGCCGATGGTGTGATTCGGCATGGCAATTTGCGCGTGATCGAAGCCTCGGCGTTGCCCGTGCCGGGCGCCCACAACGCGGCCAATGCGTGCGCCGCGCTGGCCGCGATCGAGACGCTCGGATTCGATGCGCGTGCAGCGGCTGCTGCATTGCGGGCATTCAAGCCGCTGCCACATCGGTTGCAGAAACTCGGTGCGCGTGAAGACATCGACTGGGTGGATGATTCCATCGCGACTACGCCGACCGCCGGGCTGGCGGCGCTGCAAAGCCTGCATGGCCGGGTGGTCACGCTGATCCTTGGCGGCTTCGATCGCGGGCTGGAGTGGGAAGATTTCGCGCGCGAACTCAGCCTGCATCCGCCGCATGCGGTGATCGTGCAAGGTGCGAATGCGCCCCGCATCCTGGGCGCTTTGCGCACGGCGCAGGTCGCCTGCCAGATCGTGCAATGCGACGATCTGGTCGCGGCGGTGGATCGCGCACGCGCGCTCGGCGCAAAAGGTGGCGTGGTGCTGCTGTCGCCGGGGGCGCCCAGCTTCGATCAATTCCGCGATTACGCGCAACGCGGGCGAGCATTCGCCGCGCTGGCCGGGTTCGACGCGGCAGCGCTCGGCGAAATCGAAGGTTTGGGAATTGCCTGAGCCGGAGCGGCCATCCCTGGCCCGAAGTTCCGGAGGCGCATCGGCGCTGCCGATGCGCCTGGGTAATCAGCGCTTGCCGGTATTCGCGGCCGGAGCCGGCTGCTGCAAGGTGTAGCCGGAGACGCGCCAGACCTTGTCGCTGTCGAAGTGGTAGGAAACCAGTTCGCGGATCGGCTGTTTGTTGTTGCCGAACTGGCTGGCAAACACCACGTTGATGTAGTCGCCGGCCGGCAGCTTTTTGTCGCCCTTGGACACGCTGTGGGTGACCGCGGCCAGCTTGCGCGAAACCAATGTTCCGAGCTTGCTGCGCTGGCTCTGGATACCGGAGACGAATTCATTGCGCGAGACGACCTGCTTGGCCACGTTGGAAGCCTGGTCCCACACTTCGCCGGCCTTGCCCTGATCGACCAATTGCGCGATCGCTTCGGCCGAATTGGCCATCTGCTGGCGGAATTTCATGATCGCCTGCTGCTGCTCGGGGGTGAGCTTCTGCGCGGCGGGCTTGGCGGCCGTGGTGGCGGCAGCCTGGGTCGACTGCTGCGCGAACGCGGGGGTGACAGCCAGCAGCAGCGCCGCCGGTAGGATGAGTCGTTTCAACATGGGGTGCTCCCTGTAGGGTTGGTGGAATGCGGGATGCGCAACGTACCATGCGCATTATCCGAATGCAGCACCGCAGGCTGAACGGAAAAAGGACACGGGCGGTTCGCAAGGCGTGGCGAGCGAAGGTTCGGGTTGCGCAGGCAGCAGGATCCGGGAGCCGCCGCGATGATGCTGCGGCGGCCCGGAATGACGGTTTGTTGTGAGTCTCGGCTCCCGAGCCACGCTCCTACCAGATCTTCACCCGGTCCTTCGGCGCCAGATAAAGCTTCTGTCCGGGCTGTACGTTGTAGGCGCCGTACCACGCGTCGATATTGCGCACGGTTTCGGCACGGAAGGGCGCCGGCGCGTGGACGTCGGTGGCGAGCTGCTGGCGCATTGCCTGGTCGCGGGTCTTGGAGCGCCAGGCCTGGCCGAAGGCAAGGAAAAAACGCTGATCGCCGGTTAATTCATCCAGGCTCGGCGCGGGTTGTCCATCCAGCGACAGGTGATAGGCGCGGTACGCGGCGGTCAGCCCGGAGACATCGGCGATGTTCTCGCCCAGCGTTTGCTGGCCATCCACGTGCAGGCCGGGCAACGGTTGGTACTGATCGTATTGTTTGGCCAGCCGTTGCGTTGCCTGCTTGAAGTGCGCGAGATCCGCGCTGGTCCACCAGTTCACCAGCCGACCTTGCGCGTCGAAATCCGCGCCGGTGTTATCGAAGCTGTGGCTGATTTCGTGGCCGATGATCGCGCCGATCGCGCCGTAGTTGGCGGCCGGGTCCGCATGCGGGTCGAAGAACGGCGGCTCGAGAATCGCCGCCGGGAAATTCAGCGCGTTCTGGATCGGCAGGTTCACCGCGTTCACCGTCTGCGGCGTCATCCACCATTCGCCCTTGTCGATGGGCAAGCCGACCTTGGCCTTCTGGTATTCGTATTCGAACTTCACCGCACGCTCGTGGTTGCCGAGCGCGTCATCGGGCTTGATCACAAGCGACGCGTAATCGCGCCAGTGCTCCGGGTAACCGACGCTGACGCGCAGGGTGGTGAGTTTTTCCCTTGCCTTGGCCTTGGTGGCGGGTGACATCCAGTCCAGTTTGTCGATGCCCTGATTGAATGCGGCAAGCAGGTTCTTGACCATCGCTTCCGCCGCCGCCTTGGAAGATTCCGGGAAATATTTCCGCACATAAATCTGTCCGACCGCGTCGCCGAGATCGCTGCCGGTGGCCGACACCGCGCGCTTCCAGCGCTCGCGTTGTTGCGGTGTGCCGGTGAGGGTGCGGCCATAGAAATCGAAATTCAGATCGGCAAACGCCTTGGGCAGCAGCGGCGCGCTTTCGTCGAGCGTGTGGAAGATCAGCAAATCCTTCCACGACTCCAGCGGCTGGTTCGCCACCAGCGCCGACAACCCCGTGAAGGCAGACGGCTGCCACACGTCTACCCGCTTGAGGTGATCGAGACCGGCGGCCTGGAAGTAGGTCGGCCAATCCAGACCTGGCGCCTTCTTGCTGAAGTCATCCATGCTCCACAGATTGTTGGCCTTGTGTATGTCTTCGCTCATCACCAGGCTTTCCTGCGCCTGCGCGATCCTGGTTTCCAGATCGATGATCGCCTGCGCTTTCCTGTCGGCATCCGCGATGCCCGCCTGTTTCAACAATGCCGACACATAGGCCTTGTACTTGCCGCGATCCGCGACCATGTGCGGGTCGCTGGAAATGTAGTAATCACGGCTAGGCATGCCCAGACCGCCTTGCAGCATGTAGGGAATCTGCAGCGAGGCTTCTTCCAGACCCTTGGTCACGAACAGGCCGAACAGGTGCTCGGTATGGAAGTGGGTGGCGTTGATCGGGTCCACATCCGCGCGCAGCCGGCTGCCGAGCACACGTGCCAGATCCTTGCGCGAAGCGATGCCGTTGATCAGGTCGAACTCGGGCTTCAAGGGGGTCAAGCCGCGTTGCTCGATGGTGGTCTCGTCCATGTACGCCTTGTAGTAATCGGCGACCTTGCGCTGGCTGCTGTTGGCCGGCGGATTGGCCGCGCCCGCGGCCTTGATGAGGTCGGCGGTGCGTGCTTCCGCTTTCTTGAACAACTGGAAGAAGGTGCCGGTGCTGGAACGATCCGGCGGAATGGTGGCCGTTTTCAACCACGTGCCATTGGCGTACAGGAAAAAGTCATCGCCGGGCTTTACCGCGTGATCCACACCGGACAGGTCCAGGCCAATATCCGGCGCGCTGCTCGCCGAAGCGGGCCTCGTGCCGCCGGCGTTGTCCACCGGCGCGGCGTTGCCCGTGTGCATTGGCGGCGTCGCCTTGGAGGCCGGGTTGTGCACCGCGGCCCCGGCCGAGATGTCGGCCTGCTGATCCAGCGACGACGAGCATCCGCCGCACGCGCAGGCGATCGCGGCGGCGAGCATCCAGTTCAAGCGTCTCATATCGGCATTCCCTTGTAGTGGGAGAAAATGTAGTGGAGAGGAAATGATGCACCAGTTTGTCGGCCGGTGCAGGGTGGAGGGAAGGGAATCGCGGAATCGGGGAATCGGGCATCATCAACCAAAATGTCGTCATTCCGGGGCCGGTCCGGCTTCATCGGCCGCAACCGGGAACCCAGCGCCTTCGCTTTCGAGTCCGAGAATCAAAGTCGCTGGGTTCCGGCTTTCGCCGGAATGACGAGAATGTAAGATCCTTTCGATAGCCGATAGCCGATAGCCGTGACGTCGAACATGCCTACCAAGGTTTGGGATATGCCCACCCGCGCGTTCCACTGGGCGCTGGCGGTCCTGATCCTGCTTCAATACGGCACCGCCGACTGGCATTGGTTGAACATGCAGTGGCACGTGCGGTTTGGCTACGCGACGCTGGCGCTGATCCTGTTTCGCATCATCTGGGGTTTCGCCGGTTCGCAAACCGCGCGCTTTCGTGATTTCGTGCGCGGCCCGCGGCGGGTGATCGGTTACGCGCGCGATCTGCTGGCCAAGCGCGCCGGCTTCAACATCGGTCATAACCCGCTCGGCGGCTGGTCGGTGTTGGCGATGCTCTCGTGTCTGCTGCTGCAAACCTTCACCGGTCTGTTCAGCAGCAATCGCCGGCACACCGAGTTCGGCCCGTGGGCCGCACATATTCCGGAAGCCTGGACGCGGCGAATGACGGAAATTCACCAGATCAACCAGAACGTGCTGCTGGTGCTGATCGGATTGCACATCGCAGTGGTGCTGGCTTACTGGATCGGCAAGGACGAGAACCTGATCGGGCCGATGCTGCACGGGCGCAAGCCGCTCGCGCCGATGGTACCGCTGCGTTTTGTCTCCTTGCGGCGCGCGCTGATGATGATTGCGCTGGCGGCAGTCGTGGTGTGGGCGATCGTGGCCTCGGCCGGTGTCGGCTAATACACGGGCGCGCTCCTGCAATGAACGACATGGAATCAGATTCAATTTTTCGGGTCGAACGTAAGCTGTAGTGGTGCCCGAAGAAAAAATGAACCGGATCCCTGTTCGCATTGATGAAGCACTGCCGATCGCGCAGCGCGCCGAAGAGATCATCGGGCTGATCGGCGCCCATCAGGTGCTGGTGATCGCCGGCGAAACCGGCTCGGGCAAGACCACGCAATTGCCGAAGTTGTGCCTTGCCGCCGGGCGCGGTACCCACGGCATGATCGGTTGCACCCAGCCGCGCCGGCTGGCCGCCCGGGCAATGGCGCGCCGCGTCGCCGCGGAACTCGGCAGCGAGATCGGCGGCAAGGTCGGCTTCCAGGTGCGGTTCACCGAGCAGGTCGGCGAACACACGCTGATCAAGTTCATGACCGACGGCATCCTGCTGGCCGAGATCGCGCGCGACCGGGCGCTCATGGCTTACGACACCATCATTCTCGATGAAGCGCACGAGCGCAGCCTCAACATCGATTTCCTGCTCGGTTATCTGAAAACCCTGCTGCGCAGACGGCCTGATCTGAAACTGATCGTCACCTCGGCCACGATCGACACCGCGCGCTTTGCCGCGCATTTCGAACGTGCGCCGGTGCTGCAAGTGGAAGGCCGCGCATTTCCGGTGGAAATCCGCTGGCGAAAATGGGGTCAGGTTCATTTTTCGGACAAGGCAGGAGCCGAACGCGATGACCGGAAAAAAAATGAAGCTGAGCCCATTGCCCTGTCCGAGCAGATCATCGCCGCGCTCGACGATGTGACGCATGAAGACCCGCGCGGCGACGCGCTGGTGTTCCTGCCGGGCGAGCGCGAAATCCGCGATCTGCATCTTGCGCTGAACCGCCGCAACTATCGGCATACCGAAGTGCTGCCGCTGTATGCGCGTCTTTCCACCGGCGAGCAGGATCGCGTGTTCAAGCCCGGCGCCGCGCGTCGTATCGTGCTTGCGACCAATATCGCGGAAACCTCGCTCACGGTGCCGCGCATCCGCTATGTGCTGGACAGCGGCAGCGCGCGCGTGAAGCGCTATTCGCAGCGCAGCCAGATCGAGCGCTTGCACATCGAACCGATCTCCCAGGCCGCGGCCGACCAGCGCGCCGGCCGTTGCGGTCGCGTCGGCCCGGGCATCTGTGTGCGCCTTTACGACGAAGCCGATTATGCATCGCGCCCGCGCTACACCGATCCGGAGATCAAGCGCTCGGCGCTGGCGAACGTGATCCTGACCATGCTTGCGCTCGGTCTGGGCGAAGTCGAGCGTTTCCCTTTCATCGAACCGCCCGAGCCACGCGCAATTGCCGACGGTTGGCGCAGGCTTTCGGAACTCGGCGCGATTGGCGAAGCGCGCAAGTTGACGCGCATCGGCCGTGAACTCGCGCGCATTCCGATCGACGTGCAACTGGCGCGCATGCTGATCGAAGCAGGGCGCCTGAACGTATTCGAGGAAGTGCTGCCCATCGTGGCGTTTTTGGGAATCCAGGATCCGCGCGAGCGTCCGCCGGACAAGCGCGGCGAAGCCGACGCCGCGCACAATGAGTTCGCCGATCCGAAATCCGACTTCATCGGAATTTTGAATTTGTGGAACGCCTGCCGCACGGCGCACGCGGAGCTGACCCAATCGAAACTGCGCGACTGGTGCGCGCGGCATTTTCTTTCCTATCTGCGCATGCGCGAGTGGCGCGAGTTGCACCGGCAGTTGTTGTTGGGAGCTCGGAAACCGGGCCAGGTCGATTTTTCCACACAGCCCGAGAAGGAACGCGACCCGCGCAATAAAAATGAATCTGACCCCTTTCCGCCGGGAAAATATGAAGCCATCCATCTCGCTCTGCTCGCCGGCTTGCCGACCAATGTCGCGCGCAAGGACGAGCGCGGGGAATACCGTGGCACGCGCGAGCGGCGCTTCCGCATCTTTCCCGGCTCCGCGCTGGCCAAGGGTTCGCCGCAATGGCTGTTCGCGGCGCAGATCATGGATCTTGACGGGCGCGTGTACGCGCTGCATTGCGCGCGCATCGAGCCGCGCTGGATCGAGCGACAGGCCGCGCACCTGGTGCGCAGGAGCTGGAGCGAACCGCATTGGTCGCGCGCGCGCGGCGCGGTGATCGCCTACGAACAGGTGACGCTGTTCGGATTGATCCTGGTCGAACGCCGTACGGTCACTTTCGCCAAACAGGATGCCGCGCTCGCGCACGCGATCTTCCTGCGTGAAGCGCTGGCGCGCTGCGAACTGGACGCGCGTGCGGATTTCGTGCGCGCCAATGTTCGTGTGTTGCGGCAGGCGCACGAGATCGAGGCGCAACAGCGTCGTGCGGACCTGCTGAAATCCGACGAGGAACTTGCCGCTTTTTTCGCCGCCAAATTGCCGCAGGACATCGCGAGCGTGGCCGCGCTGGACGCGTGGTATGGCAACGCCGCCCCTGCGCAACGCGCGGGCTTGCGCTGGTCGCTTGCGGATGTGCTTGCCAATGTGGCCGATCAGGATTCCGGTGCGTTTCCACCCTCGCTGAATATCGCGAGTCAACGGCTGCGATTGGAATATCGCTTTCTGCCGGGAGATGCCGCCGACGGCGTGACCTTGCACGTGCCGTTGGCGCTGTTGAACGCGATCCCCGGCGCGCGTTGCGAATGGCTGGTGCCGGGCATGCTGGCGGAAAAAGTGGCAACGCTGATCCGCGGGTTGCCGAAATCGCAGCGCCGCAATTACGTACCGGCGCCGGATTTCGCGCGCGCTTTCGCGGAGGCCGAAGCGCCGCGCGACGAACCGCTTGCACAGGCGCTGGCAAGCTTTCTGACCCGCGCAACCGGGGTGGCCATTGGCGCGGACGATTTCGCGAAAATCGAATTGCCGCAGCATCTCACCATGCGCTTCGTCGTGCATGAGGAACACGGCAAGGTTCTGGCGGAAGGGCGCGATCTGCGCGCGTTGCGCGACGCATGGCAGGCCCGCGCGCGCGAGGCGTTCGCGGAGCGGGCCGACGTCGAGCTGGCCCGTGAGGACGTGCAGGCGTGGGATTTCGAAACGATACCGCGGGTGTTGCGTTCGCAGGCGAATCTGCCGGCCTACCCGGCGCTGGTGGACCTCGGGTCGGCGGTGGCGCTGCGCGTATTCGAGGATGCGCGCGAAGCCGATGTCGCGCACCCGCGCGGCGTGCAGCGTTTGCTGCGATTGTCATTGGCCCAAGAAATCAAGCGCGCGCGCCGACAATTGCCGATCGCATCTCGGCTGGGTCTGCAATATGCACCGCTGGACAGCATCGAGGCACTGCGCGCCGATCTGGTCGAGGCCGGCATCGACGATCTGCTGGCGCAACATGATCTCGACGTGCGCGATCGTGCTGCCTTCGACGCCTTGCGCGAGCGGTTCGCGCGTGAGCTGTTCGCGGCGGCGATCCGGCGCCTGCAATTGGCCGAACCGGTGATCGCGGCACAGGCGGAATTGCGGCCATGGCTGGAACCGCCGCTGCTGGGTTTCGCACGCGCCAGTTACGACGATCTGCGCGAGCAATTGCAGGAACTGCTGGCGCCACATTTCCTGCGCGAGCTGTCGTCATCGCGATTGGCGCAGTTGCCGCGCTATCTGCGCGCGATGCGGTTGCGCGCGGAAAAATTGCGCCAGGATGCCGCACGCGATCAGTCGCGATTGCTGCAGGTGCTGCCGTACTGGAGCGCGTGGCTGGAGGCGAAGGCAGCCGGCGCTTCGGGCGAGGCGCTGGATGTGCTGCGCTGGTTGATCGAGGAATGGCGCGTGTCGCTGTTCGCCCAGGAGCTGGGCACCGCCGAAGCCGTATCGCCGAAGCGGCTGGTCAAAGCAGCGGAGAGGGTGAAGAACGGAAATGGGTAGCCCGTCGTCCCTGCGAGCCGGGTTCCATTTTGCTGGAGAAAGCAAAATCAAGCTGGATTAGCCGCGCCATCCCGGCGTCCTTCGGGTCGCCTTCAGCGTTCTGCTTCGGCATCCAGCTTCGCAGTGCCGGATCGGGCCCCGCTTCCCGAATGGTGAAGAAGGAACTACGCTTCTTCGAGTTCCGAGCCCCGAATTACTTCACCCGTTCCACGCGCACGCTGTCATTGCAGCCTTGCACGTACATCAACCAGCTGCCAAGCAGCATCGGTTTGATGGTGACGGTCGGATTCTGGATGGTCGGGCAGGAGTACGCGCCGGATTCCGCCTGTTTCCAGACCTGGCCGTTGTTCAAGGTGAATTCGCTGCTGCCGCTCCAACCGCTGAAGGTGCCGACCAGGTGCGTCTCGAATTTCTCGCGATCGGAATCGTCGGCGTAGAACACCGGCTTGCCGTTGCTGCCGACCATCTTCACCTGCTGATGGGTTTGCAGCCAGTTGTCCAGGTTCTTGAGCTCATCGGGCGAGAGCTTGTCGAGGCCGGCGGCCTTGAAATCGGCCGAGGACATGCGCTCTTCCAATGACGAGAACTGCTGCGCGAACGCGGGCAGGGTCGCCAGCAGCAGTAACAGGATGGACGGCAAAACGATTCGGGTACGCATGGGTGGCGATCATAGCAGCGGGCTATGCCGCTTCACAGAGGACATTTGACCGATACACTGCAACCCTTTCGCCAAGCTTTCCCGCACTGGCTGCCGACACTCCGGCCAACGTGAGCGCACCTGTTTCCAATCAGCAAACCGCCGAGCAGTTGCCACCTTTTGTGCGCGACCTGCCGGCGGCCGAACGTACCCTGGGCATTGCGGTTTGCGAGTTGCTGGATCAGCTCGGCTGCGACGAGGATACCCGCGCCGCGGCGTGGTGGTATGCGCTGGCGCGGACGCGTCCGCAAACCTGGGCCGAACAATCCGCGGCGCTGCCCGAAGCGGTGCGCCGGCTGGTGGAAGGCCAGCGCGAAGCCGAGCGGGTGTGGGCGCTGCATGCCGAGCGCGGCGGGCAGGGCGGAGCGGAAGGACTGCGCCGGTTGTTGCTGGCGATCATCCGCGACTTGCGTGTGGTCTATCTGTTGCTCGCGCGGCAACTGGCCACGTTGCGCGCGGCCGTGGGTTGGCCGGAAGCACAGCGGCGCGCGCTGGCGCAACTCACGGCCGACATCCACGCGCCGCTTGCCAATCGGCTGGGCATCTGGCAATGGAAATGGGAGCTGGAGGATCTCGCCTTCCGCTATCTGCACCCTGATACCTACAGGCGCATCGCCGGGCTGCTGGACGAGCGGCGTGCCGATCGCGAGGCTTATATCGCGCAATGCGTGGGCAGCTTGCGCGAGGCGTTGCAGAAGGAAGGCGTCGACGCCGAGGTCGCCGGGCGGCCCAAGCACATCCATTCGATCTGGAAAAAGATGCAGCGCAAGCACGTCGAGTTCGGCGAGCTCTACGACATCCGCGCGCTGCGCGTGCTGACCTGCAGCGTGGCCGATTGCTATGCCGCGCTCGGCGTGGCGCATTCGCTGTGGCCGAATGTGCCGGGGGAATTCGACGACTACATCGCGCGGCCCAAGGGCAACGATTACCGCTCGCTGCATACTGCGGTCATCGGCCCGCAAGGCAAGACGCTGGAAGTGCAGATACGCACACGCGAAATGCACCGCGCGGCGGAACTGGGCGTGGCCGCGCACTGGCGTTACAAGGAAGGTGGCGGCGCGGACGCAGCGTATCAGGCGCGGGTGGCGTGGATGCGCAAACTGCTGGAGCCGCGCGAAGGCGAGGACGACGGCGCACTGCTGGCCGGCTTGCGCTCGGAACTGGCCGAGGAGCGCGTCTACCTGCTGACCCCCAGGGGCGAGGTGTTCGATCTGCCGCAAGGCGCAACCGTGCTGGACTTCGCCTACCACGTACACACGATGGTGGGGCATCGCTGCCGCGGTGCCAAAGTCAACGGCCGCATCGTGCCGCTGACACATCAGCCGGTGAGCGGCGATCGGGTTGAAATTCTCACCGCGAAAGAACCTGCGCCCAGTCGCGACTGGCTGTCGCCGCACCAGGGATTTCTGCACACCGCCAGCGCCCGCGGCAAGGTGCGCGCGTGGTTTCGGCGTAGCGAAAACGCGGCCAACCTCGCCGCCGGAAAACAGATTCTCGAGCGTGAGGTGAAGCGGCTTGCGTTAGCCGAGCGCCCGCTCGAGCGCTTGCACGCCAAACTCGGCCAGAAATCGCACGAGGAATTGCTGATCGCACTCGCGCTCGGTGAGGTCAGCGGCGGACAACTGGCGCGTGCCCTGGCCGAGAGCGAGGCGCCGACGCAAGCATTCGCGCCACCGCGTGCAGCGCGCCCCGCGCGACGCGAACCCGGCGCCTTGCAAATCCAGGGGGTCGGCAATCTTCTCACCGTACTGGCGCGCTGTTGCCAGCCATTGCCGGGCGATGCGGTGGCTGGCTTCATCACCCGCGGACGCGGTGTGACCGTGCACCGCGCTGACTGCGCCGCGCTCGCGCGGCTGCGCGCGCGTGCCCCCGAGCGCGTGATCGAGGTGCACTGGGGTGAAACCGGCGAGCGCGCCTACGACGTCGAGATCGCGGTGTCCGGGTACGAACGCAAGAACCTGCACCGCGACGTCACTACCACGATCGCCAATGCCGGCGCGCATATCATTGCCTCCGGCAGCCGCAGCGATCCGCGACAAGGCGAGGTGCAGATGCGCTTCACCTTGCGGGTGCGCGATTTTGGCGAGCTTGCGGCGCTGCTGGACAAACTGGCCGCGTTGCCGAATGTGATCGACGCGCGCCGACTTGCCGGAAGCTGATGCATGAGACTTTGCCTCGAAGCCAAACGCACCTGTCCGTGAAGAACGCGAAAAGAGAACTCAAACAGAGGCGCATTGGGCTTTGCCCTTCTTTGCGTCCTGCGTGCTGCGGATCCAGCGCGCCGGTTTGCAGGCGAGGCTGTTTTTCCACCCGGCTTGCCGGAGGCTGAACCGCACGCGGTCGTGTCCGATGTCGGCGTGGCCACGGTGCTAAGCTGATCGCGGTTCAAAGCCCCGAAACTGATGACTGGACGAAACGACCCACCACCGCGTGATCCGCGCGTGCGCACCGAGCCCAAGCTCGGCGATCTCGACCACCTCGATGTGCCGCCGCGTCGCGCAGGCAAGGACGATCTGCCTTCGTTCAAGGCCGATCCTCCGCTGCGCGATCCGCGTGCGTCCGCGCCGCCGCCCCGGCGCTCGACGTGGCCGTGGGCGCTGGCTGCCCTGATCGCAATCGTGGTGATCGGTGGCGCTTGGGTGTGGACGCATCAGAACGCCCTGCGCGCAGATTTGCCGCGCACCCAGTTGAATGCGGTTCTGGCGCGTGGTGACAACGCGCTCGCGCAGGGAAGATTGTCGGGTTCACCCGACAGCGCACGCGATCAATATGAAGCGGCGCTGGCGCTCGATCCCGACAGCGAGCACGCAATCGCCGGTTTGCGCAAGGTCGGCGCCGCGGAGCTCGGGGTCGCCGATGAAGACATCGCGCACGGCAATCTGGATGACGCACGCGCGGCGCTGGAAGAAGCGCGAGGCTTGCTGGGCAGCGGCGCGGTCGCTCCCACCGAAGCCGCGTTGAACAAGGCCGCTAATCGCGGCACCAGCGTGGACACGTTGCTCGATCAGGCGCGCGCTGCGCTCGCGGCCAACGATATCGAAGGTCGCAACGGCGCGGCGGAATTGTTCCATCGCGTGCTCACCAGTGACCCGGACAACGCGGTCGCTCGTCACGGGATGGATCAGGTCGGTCAGGCACTGGCGGGTCAAGTGCAGGACCAGTTGAAGAATAATGATCGCGCCGGTGCCCAGCGCACACTCGACAGGCTCGCCGCGCTGTCGCCCAATTTCGCGGCACTGCCCAGCCTGCGCGCGGGCGTCGCACAGGCGAACCAGGACGCGCAGGCACATCGTGATCAGGCGCTGGCGCAAGGGGAGGAAGATTTGCGCGCGGGCAAGATCACGGGTTCCGGCGACGACAACGCGCTGGCGCAATTCCAGGCCGTGCTTGCGGACGATCCTGGCAACGCGCGGGCCCGTGCGGGGCTGGGGCAGGTTGCGCAGGCACTGGTGGTGCAAGCCAATGCCGCGCTGGACGGGGGCCATCGGAACGACGCGCGGCAATTGCTCGATGCCGCCGCCAGGCTCGCACCGAAATCGGCCGATCTCGCCGCGGCGCGCTCGCGTCTGCACGCGAAATCCGCTGTGCAGAGCACCGACGACACGGCGGAACTGCCGCCGCCGTCCGTGCTCACGCCCGAGCAATCGGCCAAGGTTGCGCAGATGGTGCGGCAAGGCGATGCCGCCGCGCGCGCGGGCGAACTGATGTTGCCGCCGGGCGACAGCGCCTACGATTTGTACCGCGGCGCGCTCGCGATCGACGGCGACAATGCGGCGGCGCAGGCCGGGCTGCACGCGTTGCCGCAGATCGCGCGCGAGCTGTTCGCCAAATCCATGCGCAACGGCCGGCTTGCCCAGGCCAGTGATCTGATGTCCACGCTGGCCGAATTGAGTCCGGGCGACGCGGCGCTTGGCATCATGCAACGCAATCTCGGCGCCGCGTGGCTCGATCGCGCGCAACGGCTGGCCGGGCAGGGCCGCTACGATGACGCACGTCGCGCGCTCGACGAAGTGCGTAGGCTGACCCCGGATGATCCGCGCATCAATGAGGTGGATAACCAGATCGGTTATGGAAATTGAGTGCAGGATGCACTCGTCCCGTGCAGCACGGGACGTGCGATGACCCGGGATCAGGCGTTTCCATCGCTGCTCGTTTTCGGCGCCAGCAGCCAGATCGGATGTTTCCTGTTGCCGTTGCTGACCGGGCAAGGTATGCGCGTGCTGGCAGTGTCGCGCAACGCGCGCGGCGATGCGGAGGGCGTGACATGGCTGCGCGGGAGCCTGCCGGATCACGCCCCGACCAGCGAACTGGAGCGGATCGAAACGATTGTCAGCTTCGGGCCGCTGGATGCGCTGGCCGCATGGCTGCAGTGCGCATCACTGCCGAATCTGCGCCGCGTGATCGCCACCAGCTCGATGAGCGCGGAAAGCAAACGCAACTCGCCGGTGGCCGCCGAACGCGCGTTGGCGCAGCGGCTGCGCGATGCGGAAGCGGCGCTCGCCGCCATTTGCGAAAAGAGTGGCGCGGCCTGGACGATCCTGCGACCGACCCTGATCTACGGCGCGGGCATGGATTACAGCCTGACGCCGCTGGCGCGCCGCGCCGCGCGTTGGCGCGTGTTCGCGTTGCCCGCGGGCAACGGCCTGCGCCAGCCGGTGCACGCGCAAGATATTGCGCGCGCGGTAATCGCCGGGCTGCAACGGCCGCAGAGCGCGGGCCATGTAATTCCGATCGGCGGTGGCGAACGCCTGCGCGCGGCGCAGATGTTCGCGCGGGTGCGCGCCAGCTTGTCGGTGCGCTCGTTGCCGCTGCCGGTGCCGCGCTTGGCGATTGCCATCGCGCAAAAAGTGCTGCCGGCGTTGCGCGGTCCGTTGTCGCGGCTGGAACAGGATCTGGTTGCCGACAACACCGAGCTGGAACGCCTGCTGGAGGTGCATCCACGCGGCTTCGCGCCGGACGCATGCATGTGGGAGAGCCGACGCGCCTGGCAGTCGCGTGAGTGATATTGGCCGTGTTGGCGAGCGCCCGAAACAGGATGCCGAGGGTGGGTTGCTTGGCGAGCGGCGTATGCGCGAGCCTGGCAAGACGAGGTTGCCACATCTACGCTTTACACTGTGCGCCAATGACACGGGGAACCGATGTCCGTTTCGATCGTGCTGTGCACCTACAACGGTGAGCGCTGGTTGTCGCAGCTCTGGGACAGCTTGCTCATGCAGACGCGCGCGCCCGATGAGATCGTGGTGCGCGACGATGCCTCCCTTGATGGCACGTTCGAACTGCTGACCAAACTGCGGGATGCCGCTGTTGCCCGTGGCATTCGCGTGACGCTGGCGCGCAACGAACGCAATCTCGGTTTTGTCGCCAATTTCGAAGCCGCGCTCGCCGATGCATCCGGCGAAATACTGTTCCTGTGCGATCAGGATGACATCTGGCACCCTGACAAGCTCGCGACGATGCTCGGCGAATTCGGGCGTCGCCCAAACCTGTTGTTGCTGCACTCCGATGCGCGGCTGGTGGATGAAAACGGCAGCGACATGGATTGCGGTCTGTTCGAGGCGCTGGAAGTCACCCGTCGTGAATGCATGCTGATCCATTCGGGTCGCGCTTTTGATGTGCTGCTGCGGCGCAATCTCGCCACCGGCGCCACGCTCGCGTTCCGGCGTTCGCTGTTGAACGAGGTGAAGCCATTCCCGCGCGAGTGGGTGCATGACGAATGGCTGGCGATCATCGCCGCCGCGATCGGTGAAGTGGATTGCCTGGAGCAGCCGCTGATCGATTACCGCCAGCACGGCGGCAACCAGATCGGTGCGCAAAGGCGTTCCGCATGGAGCAAGTTCGAGGACTTGTTTATGTCGCGCGCGCAGGCGCTACGCCGCGAGTTACAAAGAATGCGTGAGCTCCTCAGCCATTTTGCGAGACTTGACGCAGCCCGCACGCAACTGCCGCACGCGAAGCTGGTGGCTCGAGCCGCCCATTTCGATCTGCGCCTTGGCCTCGGTCGTGTTTCGAAGTGGAGGCGTTTGAAGCCGATCCTGCGCGAGGCGCGCAGCGGCAGTTATGCAGTCTGGGGCAACGGTAAACTGTCCATGTTGCGGGATCTGTTGCGTCGAGATTAGATCGACGAGTGATTAAGGCGGAGCGTCACGGTGACGTTTGGAGAAATAGCGCGCGAAGTGCCGTTGCCGACGCAATACGCCGATGAAATCCCCCGGCGCGCGATACAGCGAAGTGATCTTGCACACGCCGATCAATTCTGCCGCAGGGAAATAGCGCTTCCATAGATCCCAATCCTCCAACCAATCCAGCGATTCATCGAAGCCGCCAAGGGTTTCGTAGAGCCGTCGCGAGAACAACACACTTTGAATGGGAAACGGATTACGCCAGGCGACATGCTGTACTGCGTATAGGGGATGCGGTGCACGTACCGGCTTCAACGTGACCGCGAGATGGTGTCGATCAATCGGTACTTCCAACGAATCCGCATACGCCAAGCCATTCCCGCCGCAGCCTGCGAGTGCATCCATTAAAACCTCGACATGATCCGGAAACAGCAGATCGTCGTCGTCGAGAAACATCAGGTAATCGCCGCGCGCGGCGGCCATCCCCGCATTGCCGGCCGCGGCGCGTCCTTTTTTCGGCTGCGGCAAATACCGGATCCGGTCATCCCACGCGCCTATATCGGCGAACGAGCGTCCACTGCAACCATCCTCGATCAGCAGGATTTCCAGATTGCGCCAGGTCTGATGCAGACACGACACGATTGCCTGTTGCAGCAGTGGACGCCGCCCGGAATAGGTGCGCACGATGATGGAAACTACTTGCTGGGTGGCGGGTAACGCCGGAATGGCAAGCCAATCGCCAGCGCGCTCCAGTGCATAACGATTGCCCCGGATGCCGAACGTCGGGCGACTAATGCGACCGCAGAGCAGGCGCACCCAGTCGCGACCCGGCAAGCGCAGCAACTGATGCAGTACCCGCGCTCGTTGCATGGACGCCGGCGGTTTGCGCAGCACGTTGGCCAGAGCCATGGGCAGCGCGCAAAGGCGGCTCCAGATGCTGCCGTATCGGCAGCGAATCAGCAGATTGGCATACGCGGAGCCAAGATGTTGTAATGCTTTCGGCGTGCCAGGTTGCTGATGTGAATGGTGCACGACCACCGCATCCGGTACATAGCATAAGCGATAGCCCGCAGCACGCAACCGATACGACAGTTCCACGTCTTCGCCATACATGAAAATCGATTCATCGTACCCGCCCACCACTCGCAGCGCCGCGCGTCGCAGCAAGCAGCAGGCGTGCGAAGACCACGGCGTTTCTTTGCTCACCGGATCGCAATATTTGGGATGTTCGTACGGCTTTTGACGAAATTCCCAGCTTGCGATTTCTGGGACATCTCTGCTCGCTTGGCCGAGAGCGCATTGAATCGCATCGCGTTCAAATTCGAGATCCGGGTTGCTGACCAGGAAAAAATCCGATCGCGCATGCCGCAACGCCAGATTGTGGCCGGCGCCAAAGCCGTGGTTGGGCTGCTCCAGCAGATTTATACTTGCGAACGCCGCAGTGTTGCGCGAGCTGAATTTTGCGGACAATTCCTGCGTGTGGTCTGCGGAACCATGATCGATCAACCATACGTGAATTTTCTGAAGCGGGTAGCTTTGCGCGAGCAGGCTGTCGAAAAAACCGGGTAGCCACCGCGCACTGTTGTATGTGACCACTGACAAATCGAGTTCCGGGGACATGCCGTCATAGGCGTAGTCCCGAACGCGGAGCATGAAATGTTCGCGATTTGAATTGAGATGGTTGACGTCGCGGATGAGCGACTCGCCTAGGCGTTCGCGAGAAATCCGGATGTTGAGCCAGGTTCGGATTGCGCCTACCCAGGTGCGCACCCCAAGCGGCATTGCGCGTAGCACTCTGAGCAGGATTTTCCGCGGCAAGGAGAGCGAATCACCCCGTGCCGGCGGCGTTTGCGTGGCAGTGCGGTCGCGTTTGCTTTCCACTTCCCCGATTCGCCCCGTCCACGACGCAGTGATCGCGCATTGGTGACGGATTCTAGATGCAAAACATGTCGCGGGTCGGCTGAACGCCGGTTCGATGTGTGCATGGCTTCATCGTTGTGGCAGACCGGCATGCCTTACACTGCGCCCCTTTGAGTCTCCGGATGAACACGTTGTCGGCTTACCTCCAACGTCTGCGCGATCAATGGCTGCGTGCCTGGCCGGTCACCCGCTGGCCGTTGCTGATCGGCATCGGCTTCGCGATCGGTTTTCTGCTGCCCTACACGCTGGTGCTCGATGCGCGCGTGCGCGCGCGGGTCGGCGAAATCGCGTTCTCCCAACCCACCCGCGTGTTCGCGATGCCGGTGACGCTCGCCGCCGGCGTGGCGATGAACGCGGATGCGCTGACGCTTGAGCTCACCAGCGCCGGTTACACGCAGGAGCAGGGTGAAGCGCATGTGCCCGGCACCTTCAGCCGCGATGGCGATCGCTTCATCATCGCTTCGCGCGGTTATGCCGATCCTTCCGGCGGCGAACTGCCGCGGCGCGTGCGCGTCACGCTTTCGCACGGGCAGATTGATTCGGTGAAGGATCTCACTTCGGGCCGGGTGCTGCACGAGACGCATCTGGATCCGGCGCGCATCGCCACGCTGTACGGGGCGGAACAGGAAGAGCGCCAGGTGGTGCAGCTCGACGAGTTGCCGCCGCTGCTGGTCAATGGGTTGCAGGCGGTCGAGGATCGTGATTTCAAGCATCACTGGGGTGTTGATCTTTCCGCCATCCTGCGCGCGGCGTTCGCCAACCTGCGTGCGGGCCATGTGGTGCAGGGCGCGTCCACGCTGACCCAGCAACTGGTGCGAAATCTGTTCCTGGATCGCAATCGCAGTTTCATCCGCAAGTTCAATGAAGCGCTGCTGTCGGTGCTGATCGAGGCGCACTACACCAAGGCGCAGATACTGGATGCCTACTGCAACGAAGTGTTCCTGGGCCAGCAGGGCAATCAGGCGGTGCATGGCTTTGCCGCGGCCAGCCAGTTCTATTTCGCGCGCCCGGTGCAGACCCTGCGCCCGCAGGAAGACGCGCTGCTGGTCGGAATGATCCAGGGGCCAAGCATTTATGATCCGCGCCGTTATCCGCAACGCGCGCTGGTGCGCCGCAATGTCGCGCTGGACATGTTCCACGGCACCGGCCTGCTGAACGACGCGCAATGGGCGCAGGCCAAAGCCGCACCGCTGGGCGTCACCGCCACGCCGCAACTGGTGGCGGACCGCTTTCCCGCCTTCATGGAAACGGTGCGCGCGCAACTGCATCAGGATTTTTCCGACGCGCAACTGCGCGGCGGCGCATTATCGGTGTTCACCACGCTCGATCCGGCCGCGCAGATCTACGCCGAGAATGCGTTGAACGACACGCTCACCGCGCTGGGCAAGCGCGGCCGCCCGCTGGAGGGCGCGGTGGTGATCACCGACGCCGACGATGGCAGCGTGCTGGCGATGGTCGGCGGTCGCCAATCGGATCTGCACGGGTTCAACCGCGCCTACGATGCGCGCCGGCCGATCGGTTCGGCGATCAAGCCGTTCTATTATTTGATGGCGCTGGCGCAACCGCAGCGCTGGAACCTGGCCTCGATGCTGGATGACACGCCGATCGCGTTGCACCAGCCCAATGGCACCGTATGGTCGCCAAGCAACGACGATCACATTGCGCACGGCGAAGTGCCGATGGTCGAGGCGCTGGCGAAATCCTACAACCTGGCCAGCGTGCATTTGGGCATGCAACTAGGCGTGGAACGGGTGGCGAAATTCCTGCGCTCGTTCGGGCTGGACGATGTGCCGGCCAATCCGTCGCTGCTGCTGGGCGCGGTGGATCTGTCCCCGTTCCAGGTGACGCAGCTCTATCAATACTTCGCGGCCGACGGCCACGCGCTGCCGCTGGTTACCTTGCGCGGCGTGACCGATGCGCAAGGCAAGGCGATCAAGCGCTACACCGTGCAGCCGGGCGAAGGCGAATACCAACCCGCGGAACGCCTGACGCGCTGGGCGATGCAGCAGGTCGTCGAGTACGGCACCGCCGCGTCGCTTGGCGAGTCGTCATTGTCATGGCTGCATGTGGCCGGCAAGACCGGCACCTCGGACAGCCAGCGCGATTCGTGGTTCGCCGGGTTCACCGGCCAGCATCTGGGCGTGGTGTGGGTGGGGCGTGACGATAACAAGCCGACTGGCCTGTGGGGCGCCACCGGCGCGCTGCGTGTGTGGAAGGACATCTTCGAAAAACTGCCGACGCGGCCGCTGCCGGCCTCGCCCGGGCCGGGTATTGATTTCGCCTGGGTCGATCCGGGCACCGGCCAGGGCACGCAGCCCGAGTGCGAAGGCGCGCGCCAATATCCGTTCATCGCCGGCTACGCGCCCGCGGTGCAGGATCATTGCTTCCTGCAGCAGTTGAAGAACTTTTTCGGCGCGGGCGCCGGCAGTGATGGCAATGCGCCGCCGCCCTTGCCGGCCAATGCACCGCAGGTGCAGCATTGAAGAGGAGCGGGTGCCGGAACCGGTCATTGATAATTGCCGTCATTCCGGGGCGCCACGGGCTTCATCACGGCGCAACCCGGGATCCATTTGATCTTGCTGTCCCCACGAAGATCGTTGGATACCGGCTTGCGCGGCTTGCGCCGGAATGACTGATCAGTAGCCATCCGCGTTGATCTGTGTCAAGAATTTCAGGAGTACGGGTTTTGTCGAAAGCTGCACTTTTGCGATTTGCGGTTTTTTGTTTTGCGGCCGCTTTGCTCGCCGCCTGCTCGCAGCCGCCGGCGCCCAGCACGCAGAGCATGCGTGTGCCCGATCACGACATGGTCGCGGCGATTCGCGCCGCGGGTTCGCGCGACAGTTCGGTGGTCGAGATCGCGCCGCTGCGCAACCCGGCGATCGACGGGTTTCTCGATGCCGCACACGCTGCCGAACGCGCCGGCAACATCGCGCAGGCGATCGCCAAGACCGATGCGGCGTTGAGCCTGGCGCCGGATGCGCCGGACATCCTTCAGTATCGCGCGGAACTGGCGGTGCGCGCCAAGGATTACGCCAGCGCCGAAACCGACGCGCGTCGCTCGTACGAACTCGGTCCCAAACTCGGCGGCCTGTGCGCGCGCAACTGGCAAACCGTGCTGGAAATCGAACAGCTCAAGGGCAACGCCGCTGCCGCGCAGAACGCGCGCGTCTCGCGCGACAAGTGTCACGTGGACGGACCGGTTCGGATGTAGAGCTGCTGCCGTTCTAATGCCCAGGTCTGCTACCGGTAAACACCAGCAGCACCGCCAGCAACGCGATGCCGAACAGCGCCACCAGCACCGCGAAAGCGCAGGCTAGATATGGCGCGTGTGCCGGCGGCCATGCGTGCACGCGCCGCCACGCGCGCGCGTAGACGAGGTAGCGGGCGCCGCAGGTCAGCACCACCAACACGCCCAGCGCAATCAGGATCACGCCGCCCAATGTGGACAGCGGATTCGGCAGCAGCGGATCGACCATGCGCGGCCGCCACGGCGCGTGGCGCAGCAGCAAGCCGAAACGATCAACCGCGATGCCGAAGATCATCAGCGACAGCGCGGTGCGCGTCCACACCGACAGGGTACGCTCGGCATTCATGTACGAGCGTTCTGCCGATTGTTCCGTGCGTTCGGCGGCCAGCCGCGTCTGCCGTTCGGCGAGCTCGACCATCCGCTGCATCAGCACGATGTGTTCCGGGTCGTGTTCGGACACGGCGAACCTCCGCGTTCACGATAACCCAAATCCGATGAAAGGTGCGCAAGCAGCAATGCGGTTGTCGCCGTGCGTTATCGCGAAATCACAACGCCCTGTGGCGCAAGTCCAGGCGCAATCCTCAGGGTTTCGCTTCCTTCAAAGTTTCGACCTGCCGAAACTATTGAGCGCGCGAGCGCTCCACGAACGAGCGACTTGAAAGCGCCGCGTCAACTCGTTTTCCCGCTTGGGTGTCGATCGCGACGCCGCTCGACCGAGTAGTTGGTTGCATTTATTGGGCGAGATACGCACGCACCCGCGGATCATTGAGCAGTTTCATCACGCTCTCCGCAATGCAACCATTAAGATCCTGCGCAAGAACACCGCTG
>Ga0134128_10002456_pt1 | contig 23029 bp, 21 predicted proteins | sample KB31754_FD_96462 | JGI IMG/M metagenome (GOLD analysis project Ga0134128, IMG submission 96462) | Terrestrial soil microbial communities with excess Nitrogen fertilizer from Kellogg Biological Station, Michigan, USA - KB3-175-4 | ecosystem: Environmental > Terrestrial > Soil > Unclassified ... | reverse complement strand
CGGCACGGGCGAGCTGGTGGAGCAGTTCCTGGGCCAGGTCTACGGCGACGACGCGGTGGCGGCCGACCGGGCGGTCGGCAGCCCGCCCCCCGACAGCGCGGCCCCCGACAGCGCGGTGCCGGGCGGCTCCCGGCGCGGCGGCCTGCCCGGCGCCGGCGCGGGCGCCGCCCGCCGGAGCGGCCTGGTGCCCCGCGAGGTGCTGGTGCCCGAGCTGCCGCCGGACGCGGACGCGGTGGAGGAATGGCTGTCGGAGCGCCGCGGCGGCCGGGTCAGCCTGCGCGTCCCCCAGCGCGGCGACAAGAAGAACCTGCTCGACACCGTGGCCAGGAACGCGGCCGAGTCGCTGGCGCTGCACAAGACCCGGCGGGCCAGCGACCTGACCACCCGCAGCCTGGCGCTGCAGGAGATCCAGGACGCGCTCGGGCTGGACGACGCGCCGCTGCGCATCGAGGCCTACGACGTCTCCAACCTGCAGGGCACCCACGTGGTGGCGTCCATGGTGGTGTTCGAGGACGGCCTGGCCCGCAAGTCGGAGTACCGCCGGTTCGCCATCAAGGGCCTGGACGGCACCGATGACGTGGCCGCCATCCACGAGGTCATCACCCGCCGGTTCCGGCGCTACCTGGAGGAGCGCGAGGAGGTCCACGAGACCGGCGGGCCCGGCGCCGACGTGGACGACGGGCAGCCGCGGCGCAAGTTCGCCTACCCGCCCGGACTGGCCGTCATCGACGGCGGCCCGGCCCAGGTGGCCGCGGCGGTCCGGGCGCTTGAGGAGCTGGGCGTGGTCGACGTGGCCGTGTGCGGGCTGGCCAAGCGGCTGGAGGAGGTCTGGCTGCCCGGTGAGGATAGCCCGGTGATCATGCCGCGCACCAGCGAGGGCCTGTACCTGCTGCAGCGGGTGCGGGACGAGGCCCACCGGTTCGCGATCACCTATCACCGCAAGAAGCGGGCGGCCGCGCTGACGGTCAGCGAGCTGGACGGGGTACCGGGCCTGGGCCAGGCCCGCCGGGCTACGCTGCTGCGGCACTTCGGCTCGGTGCGCAAGCTCACGGCGGCGACGGTGAGCGACATCGCTGAGCTGCCGGGCTTCGGCCAGCGGACGGCCGAGGCGGTCTATGCCGCCCTGCACCAGCAGGACGAGGGCCAGACTGATAACAGCAAGAAGAATCGGATTAAATCTGATAACAGCAAGAAGTCGCCCGAGTCTGGGCCTGGGCCTGGGCCTGGGTCTGGACCCGAGTCTGAGTCTGGACCTGGGTCTGATAACAGCAAGAACCAGCCGGCTGCCGCCGGATACACCGGATATGCGGGGGGACAGACATGACCCACGGCGGTGACGCGTGACCGCGGACGAGGGATCACCCGAGATCGTCATCATCACGGGCCTGTCCGGCGCCGGGCGCAGCACGGCGGCCAAGTCGCTGGAGGACCTGGACTGGTTCGTGGCCGACAACATGCCGGCCGACCTGCTGCCCACCATGGTCGACCTGGCCCGGCGGGCCAAGGGCGCGGTGCCCCGGCTGGCCGCCGTGGTCGACGTGCGCAGCCGCGCGTTCTCCACCGACCTGAAGTCGGCCATCAGCGACCTGCACGCCAGGGGAGTGCGCCCGTTCGTGCTGTTCCTGGAGGCCGGCGACGACGCGCTGGTGCGACGGTTCGACAGCGTGAGCCGGCCGCACCCGCTGCAGGAGGGCGGCCGGGTGGTGGACGGCATCGCGGCCGAGCGCGAGCTGCTCCAGCCGCTGCGGGCCGAGGCCGACCTGGTGCTGGACACGTCCACGCTGAACGTGCACGAGCTGCGCTCGCGGATGCAGGGCACGTTCGCGTCCGAGGGCGAGACGGGGCTGCGCGTGACGGTGGTCTCGTTCGGCTTCAAGTACGGCCTGCCGGTCGACGCCGACATGGTGGCCGACTGCCGGTTCCTGCCCAACCCGCACTGGATCGCCGAGCTGGCCCCGCTGACCGGGCAGGACCGGCCGGTACGGGACTACGTGCTCCGCCAGCCGGGCGCGGCCGACTTCCTGGACGCGTACGTGCGGGCGGTGCGGATCGCGCTGGCCGGCTACGACCGGGCAGGCCGGCACTTCGTGGCCCTGGCCGTCGGCTGCACGGGCGGCAAGCACCGCAGCGTGGTCGTCGCCGAGGAGATCGCCGCCCGGCTGTCGGGGTCGTGGCCGGGCATCAAGGTGTCGCACCGGGACCTCGGGCGAGAGTAGGCCGATGTCGCGGGAGCACAGCCAGCAGGGCGGGAACAGCCAGCAGGGCCACAACAGCCAGGACGGCAACGGCGATTTCAATGGCCGCCCGCCCAGCCGTCGCGTGGTGGCGCTGGGGGGCGGGCACGGCCTGTTCGCGTCGCTGTCGGCCCTGCGCCGGGTGACCCGTGACCTGACCGCCGTGGTCACGGTGGCCGACGACGGCGGGTCCAGCGGCCGGCTGCGCCGCGACTTCGGCGTGCTGCCGCCGGGTGACCTGCGGATGGCGCTGGCCGCGCTGTGCGGCGACGATGCCTGGGGCACGACCTGGAGCCGGGTGATCCAGCACCGGTTCACCGGCGAGGCCGAGCTGGGCGGGCACGCGGTCGGCAACGTGCTCATCGTCGCGCTCTGGGAGCTGCTCGGCGACTCGGTCCAGGGGCTGGACTGGGTGGCCCGGCTGCTCGGCGCGCACGGTCGGGTGCTGCCGATGGCATCGGTCCCGCTGGACCTGGCGGCCGAGGTCGAGGGCGCAGATCCGGGCAGGCCGGACGAGATCAGCACCGTTCGCGGGCAGGTGGCCTGCGCGACCACGCCCGGGCGGGTACGGTCGGTGTCACTGATCCCCGCGGACCCGCCCGCCTGCCCCGAGGCTGTGCAGGCGATCGAGTCCGCGGACTGGGTGGTGCTCGGGCCCGGATCCTGGTTCACCAGCGTGCTGCCGCATCTGCTGGTGCCCGAGCTGGCTCAGGCCCTGCTCGGCACCCGGGCACGGCGGATCGTCGCGCTGAACCTGGCTCCGCAGCCGGGAGAGACGGAGGGTTTCTCCCCGCACGCGCACCTGGAGGTGCTGGCGGACCACGCGCCGGACCTGGCGGTGGACGTGGTGCTGGCGGACATCAACGCGGTAGAGGGAACTAAGGCAGAGCTGGAGAAGGCGGCCGGGCTGCTCGGCGGTCGTCTCGTGCTGGCTGACCTGGCCATGGGGGACGGGTCGCCCCGCCATGATCCGCGGCGGCTGGCGGGTGCATTCGCGCAGATATTTGAGGGGGAGTGAAGCCCATGGCGCTGACCGGCCTGGTGAAGGACGAGCTCAGCCGTGTCACCGTGCTCAAGCCCTGCTGCCGCAAGGCGGAGGTGTCCACGCTGCTGCGGTTCGCCGGGGGGCTGCACCTGGCGGCGGGCCGCATCGTTATCGAGGCGGAGCTCGACACCGGGATCGCGGCGCGCCGGCTCCGCAAGGACATCGCCGAGGTCTTCGGCCACGCCTCGGAGCTGGTGGTGGTGGCGCCCGGCGGGCTGCGCAAGGGCAACCGCTACGTGGTGCGGGTGAGCAAGGACGGCGAGAGCCTGGCCCGGCAGACCGGCCTGGTGGACGCCAACGGCCGCCCGGTCCGGGGCCTGCCCCGGCAGGTGGTGGCGGGCACGACCTGTGACTGCGAGGCGGCCTGGCGGGGCGCATTCCTGGCCCACGGCTGCCTGACCGAGCCGGGCCGGTCGATGTCGCTGGAGGTCACCTGCCCGGGCCCGGAGACCGCGCTGGCCATGGTCGGGGCGGCCCGGCGGCTCAAGATCCACGCCAAGGCCCGAGACGTGCGCGGGGTGGACCGGGTGGTGGTCCGCGACGGCGACGCCATCAGCGCGCTGCTGACCCGGCTCGGCGCCCACGACAGCGTGCTGGCCTGGGAGGAGCGGCGGATGCGCCGCGAGGTCCGGGCCACCGCCAACCGGCTGGCCAACTTCGACGACGCCAACCTGCGCCGCAGCGCCAGGGCCGCGGTGGCGGCGGGCGCCCGGGTCGAGCGGGCCCTGGAGATCCTCGGCAGCGACGCGCCTGAGCACCTGATCGTGGCCGGCGAACTGCGGATCAAGCACCGCCAGGCCAGCCTGGAGGAACTGGGCCAGCTGGCCGAGCCGGCCCTGACCAAGGACGCCATCGCGGGCCGGATCCGGCGGCTGCTGGCGCTGGCCGACCGGCGGGCGGTGGAGCTGGGAGTGCCCAACACCGAGGCGACCTTGACCCCCGACATGCTCGTGCCCTGAATTCCGGTAATCTCAAGTCGCCAGCCCGAACGTGGCAACGGGGCCAGCGGCCGGGGCCAGCGCCAGAGCACCTCAGCTCCACAAAAGCGCTTCAGAACATGAGCGTCACGCAATCCGAAGGAGATCGTGCAGTGACTGTCCGCGTGGGCATCAACGGGTTCGGCCGGATCGGGCGGAACTTCTGGCGTGCGGTGCACGCCGGCGCGGGCGGTGCCGCTGACATCGAGATCGTCGCCGCCAATGACCTGGGCGACGTGGCCACCTGTGCGCACCTGCTCAAGTACGACACCCTGCTCGGCACGCTGCCCGAGGAAGTCTCGGTCGACGGCGACACGATCAAGGTCGGGGCCAAGGAGATCAAGATCCTGGCCGTGCGCGAGCCCGCCGAGCTGCCCTGGGGCGAGCTGGGCGTGGACGTGGTGGTCGAGTCCACCGGCCGGTTCACCAAGGCCGCCGACGCGGGCAAGCACCTGGCGGCCGGCGCCCGGAAGGTGATCATCTCCGCGCCGGCCTCGGGCGAGGACATCACCATCGTGATGGGCGTGAACGACGACGCCTACGACGCCGCCAGCCACCACATCATCTCCAACGCCTCGTGCACCACGAACTGCGTGGCGCCGCTGGCCAAGGTGCTCCAGGACAGCTTCGGCATCCAGCGCGGCCTGATGACCACCGTGCACGCCTACACCAACGACCAGGTGATCCTGGACTTCCCCCACAAGGACCTGCGCCGGGCCAGGGCGGCGGCGCAGAACATCATCCCGACCACCACCGGGGCGGCCAAGGCCACCTCGCTGGTGCTGCCCGAGCTCAAGGGCAAGCTGGACGGCATGGCCATGCGGGTGCCGGTGATGGACGGCTCGGTCACCGACCTGGTCGTCACGCTGGACCGCGAGGTGACCAAGGACGAGGTCAACGCGGCCTACCGGGCCGCCGCGGACGGCCCGCTCAAGGGCTACCTGCACTACACCGCGGACCCCATCGTGTCCTCCGACATCGTCGGCACCCCGTACTCCTGCACCTTCGACTCGCTCCTGACCATGGTGTCGGGCAATCAGGTCAAGGTCATCGGCTGGTACGACAACGAGTGGGGCTACTCCAACCGGATCGCCGACCTGACCGCCCTGGTCGGCGCGTCGCTCCCGGCGCGCTGATGCTCAGCGTCGACGACCTGGACGTCAGCGGGGCCACGGTCCTGCTGCGGGCTGATCTCAACGTGCCGCTGGACAAGGCGGGCACGACGATCACCGACGACGGCCGGATCCGGGCCAGCCTGCCGGTGATCAGGAAGCTGACCAGCCGGGGAGCACGGGTGCTGATCGCGGCCCACCTGGGCCGGCCCAAGGGAGCCGACTACGCCGAGCGCGCCGCGGGCGGCCCGTCGCTGGCCCCGGTGGCGGCCCGGCTGGCCGAGCTGCTCGGCCAGCCCGTCCCGCTGGCCGGCGACGTGGCCGGACCCTCCGCGGCCGAGGTCGCCGCCAAGCTGGCCGACGGCGACGTGGCCCTGCTGGAGAACGTCCGCTTCGAGCCCGCCGAGACCAGCAAGGACGACGCCGAGCGGGCCGGGCTGGCCCGCCGGCTGGCCGCCATGGCCACGCTGTACGTGGGCGACGGCTTCGGGGCCCTGCACCGCAAGCACGCCAGCGTCTACGACGTGCCCGCGCTGCTCCCGGCCGCGGCCGGCGACCTGGTGCTGGACGAGGTGGCGGTGCTGCGGCGGCTGACCGGCGACGCCGAGCGGCCCTACGTCGTGGTGCTGGGCGGGGCCAAGCCCTCGGACAAACTGGGCGTGATCGCCAGCCTGCTGGGCCAGGCCGACCGCATCATCATCGGCGGCGGCATGTCCTACACCTTCCTCACCGCCCAGGGCCATGAGATGGGCAAGTCGCTGCTCGAGGCGGACAAGGTCGGCGAGGTCCGCCAGGTGCTGGCCGACGCCGCCGCGCGCGGGGTGGAGATCGTGCTGCCGGTCGACCTGGTCGGCGCGACCGATTTCGCCCCCGACGCCCGCGCCGACATTTACGACGTGACCGCGTTCCCGGCCGACCGCGAGAGCCTGGACATGGGCCCGGCCACCCGCGAGCTGTTCGCGGCCAAGCTGGCCGACGCGGCCACCGTGTTCTGGAACGGCCCGGTCGGCGTGTTCGAGTTCCCGGCGTTCGCGGCCGGCACGCTGGCGGTGGCCCAGGCCATCGCCAAGGTGCCCGGGCTGACCGTGGTCGGCGGCGGCGACTCGGCCGCGGCGGTGCGCCAGCTGGGTATCCCCGATGACGCCTTCAGCCACATCTCCACCGGCGGCGGGGCCAGCCTGGAGTACCTGGAGGGCGCCACCCTGCCCGGCCTGCAGGCCCTGGACGACGCCCAGGCCCGTGCGGAGAAAAGCCATGGCGAATAACAAAGGCCGCAAGCCGCTGGTCGCCGGCAACTGGAAGATGCACAACAACCACTTCGAGGCGCTGGCGCTGACCCAGAAGCTGGCGTTCACCCTGAACGCCAAGGACTTCGCCGCCGCCGACGTGGCCGTGCTGCCGCCGTTCACCGCCCTGCGCAGCGTGCAGACCCTGATCGAGGGCGACAAGCTGCAGATCCAGTACGGGGCGCAGGACATCTCGGCCCACGACGACGGCGCCTACACCGGCGAGGTGTCGGGCCGGATGCTGGCCAAGCTCGGCTGCCAGTATGTGCTGGCCGGCCACTCCGAGCGCCGCCAGTACCACCACGAGGACGACGCGCTGGTCAACACCAAGGTCAAGCAGGCGCTCAAGGCCGAGATCACGCCCCTGCTGTGCATCGGCGAGCCGCTGGCCGTGCGCCAGTCCGCCGACCACGTTGCCTACACCCTGGGCCAGCTCGACGGCGGCCTGGACGGCGTCAAGGCCGCTCAGGTGGCCGGAATGGTCGTGGCCTATGAGCCGGTATGGGCGATCGGCACCGGCGAGGTGGCCACCCCGGAGGACGCGCAGGAGGTCTGCGAGGCTATCCGAGGTCGCATTTCGGCCGTTCACGGGGACGAAGTGGCCGCTGGTATGCGTATTCTGTATGGCGGGTCTGTGAAGCCCGACAACATGCCCGCGATCATGGCCCAGCCAGACATCGACGGGGCGCTGGTCGGCGGGGCCAGCCTGGATGCCAGCGATTTCGTGCGGATCTGCCGGTATCGTGAGTTGACCCGCGTTTCCTGAATAGCAGAGCCTGACCGGCGCAGGACCCTGGCGGACCCGGCACACCAGACGAGAGACGAGAAGCAGCAGTGACTATCGCGATCTCTATTGTCCTGATTATTACGAGCCTGCTCATGGTGGTACTGGTGCTGCTGCACAAGGGCAAGGGCGGCGGGCTCTCCGACCTGTTCGGCGGGGGCGTCTCGTCGACCCTGGGCTCATCATCGGTGGTAGAGCGGAATCTGGACCGGATCACGATCTTCACCGGCGTCCTCTGGTTTGTCTGCATCGTCGCGCTCGGGCTGCTGACGAATCGCTGACGTAGCCATCTGGCCAGCATCGCTGGCGGTTAGTCCGGCCTGAAGTTGAAGCAAGGGGTGAGCAGTGAGTAGTGGTAACGCCATCCGTGGCAGCCGGGTGGGAGCTGGGCCGATGGGCGAGGCGGAGCGCGGCGAGGCCGCGCCGCGGGTCCGGGTCTCGTTCTGGTGCAGCAGCGGGCACGAGACCGTGCCCAGCTTCGCCAGCGACGCCGTGGTCCCGGACCTGTGGGACTGCCCGCGCTGCGGCCTGCCCGCCGGCCAGGATGAGGCCCACCCGCCCGCGCCCCCGCACACCGAGCCGTACAAGACCCACCTGGCGTACGTGAAGGAGCGGCGCAACGACACCGACGGCGCCGCGATCCTGGCCGAGGCCCTGGAGCGCCTCCGCAAGGGCGCCTGACCGCGTTAGTCGGCCCCTCCGGCCGCGCCTGACCGAATCCTCCCCGCTAGCGCGTGCTCGCGCCTGACACGGGCTCAGTCCTGCCCGCCGCTACGCCGTGCGCAGGTAGCGGCAGAACAAGCTGCCGTCCTCGGCCAGGACGTGGGCCAGCGTGAGCGGGACCGGGCCGCCCGGCAGCGGCGCGCCGGCCAGGATCCGGCTCTCGCCGCCGCCCGCCAGCAGCGGGCCGATGGTCAGGCACAGGTCGTCAAGCCGGTCGGCCGCGGTGATGTGGCCGAGCAGCCGGGGGCCGCCCTCGGTGAGGATCCTGGTGTGGCCCAGGCCCGCCAGCGCGTCGATGGCCAGGTCGGCCTCGACCCGCTTGTCGCCCGCCTCGATCACCGTCGCCACCCGGGCCAGCGCCGACCGCCGGTCGGCGGGCGCCGCGGCGGTGGTGAGCACGATCGTGCGGGCCCAGCCCGGCGCCTGCGCCAGCAGTGGGCTGTCCGGGTCCAGGTCCAGGCTGGCGCTGACCACGGCGATCGGCGGGGTCGGCGGGCGGCCTTCGCGCAGCGCCGGCACCGTGACCGACTGCCGGGCCGGCTTGTACTTCTCGGCCCTGGCTGTGCCGCCGCCGACCAGGATCACGTCGGCCAGGCTGCGCAGCACGTAGAACAGCTTGCGGTCGGCGGCGCTGCCCAGGCCGCCCGAGCGCCCCTCGACCGCGGCCGCGCCGTCGGCGCTGGCCACCATGTTGGCGCGTACCCAGGGTCGCAACCAGGGCTGACCGCCGGGCGGAGCGGGCGGGTAGGCGTAGCGGCGGGCCAGGAGTTCGTCGTCAGTAGCCGCGGCGTCCGCGTCCGGATAGATCTGGCGCACGCGGCTCAGTGAATCAGACCGCGTCCCGGCCGGGAGGACCGGCCCGGCCGGCCGTGATCTCAGCGGGACACATTTGTTTGTGATGCGATCGCAATTGGGATTGCATGGCGAACCGACGGACTTCTAGGGCAGGATGTGGCCAGGTCAGCGAAAAGCGGGCCAGCCTGGTCAGACAGTTCTGATCAGGCCGAGCGACCCAAGTGCGAGGCGATTCGATGGACCTGGTGGCCCTGGGCGTGTGGGCCGGAACGGCGTGCTTCGGCTTATACCTGCTCGTCGTCTGGCTCTCGCACGGCGGCCTGCGCCAGCAGGCGACCCGGATCACGGTCTTCCCCGCGGCGCTGATCTTCGCTCATCCGGTGCTGGCCACCACCGGGCTCACGTTCTGGGTCGCGTTCATGCTCACCCACCGCGTGATCTACGCCTGGTGCGGGTTCGGCGTGCTCACCGCCTCGGCCATGCTCGGCTTCGTCATGCTGACGCGCTGGCTCGTCGGCCGGGGCGGCAAGCACGCCAGGGGCGCGGAGCAGCACTTCCCGGCCCGCGTGGTGGCCGTGCACGGCGTCGTGGGACTGTCGACCTTCGCGCTGGTGCTCATCGCCTCGACGTTAGCCACTCGACAGCATTGATCGGGCCCCGGTCAGGTCCCGGCGGACTCAGCCCGGAGCACGATGGTGGTGCGGGCCGGCACGTCGGCCGCGGTTCCCGGTCGCAGCACCGGCGCCTCGCGCCGCCCGGAGGTGTCCACCACCAGCTCCCAGCCCGGCGCGTAGGCCGGGCCCGGCAGCCGGAAGGTCACCGGCTCGGCCAGGGCGTTGAACAGCAACAGGAAGCTGTCGTCCCGTACCGGCTCGCCGCGCGGCCCCGGCTCGCTGATGGCCTCGCCGTTGAGGAACACCCCGACTGAGGCCAGGTGCCCGTCCCGCCACTCCCGGTCGGTCATCTGCTCGCCCGCGGCCGTGAGCCAGATGATGTCGCGCAGCCCGCCCGCGTCGCCCGCCGCGGGCTGGCCGCTGAAGAACCGGCGGCGCCGGAAGACCGGGTGCTCGCGCCGCAGCTGAGCCAGGACCCGGGTGAACTCCAGCAGGTCGTCGTGCTTACTGGCGTCCTCCCAGTCGACCCAGGAGATCTCGTTGTCCTGGCAGTAGGCGTTGTTGTTGCCGCGCTGGGTGCGGCCCAGCTCGTCGCCGGCCAGCAGCATCGGCACGCCCTGCGAGCAGAACAGCGTGACCAGGAAGTTACGCACCTGCCGGGCCCGGACCTCGGTGATGGCCGGGTCGTCGGCCGGTCCCTCGGTGCCGTAGTTGGCCGACCGGTTGTCGTTGGTGCCGTCGGCGTTGTGCTCGCCGTTGGCCTCGTTGTGCTTGTGGTCGTAGCTGACCAGGTCCTGGAGCGTAAAGCCGTCGTGGCAGGTGACGAAGTTCACCGACGCCACCGGCCGCCGGGCGCTGGTCTCGTACAGGTCGCTGGACCCGGTCAGCCGGGAGGCGAACTCGGGCAGCGTGCCCGGCTGGCCGCGCCAGAAGTCCCGCACTGTGTCCCGGTACTTGCCGTTCCACTCGCTCCACAGCGGCGGGAACTTGCCCACCTGGTAGCCGCCCTCGCCCACGTCCCACGGCTCGGCGATGAGCTTGACCTGGGACACCACCGGGTCCTGCTGGACCAGCTCGAAGAACGTGGCCAGCCGGTTCACCTGGAGCAGCTCCCTGGCCAGCGCCGAGGCCAGGTCGAACCGGAACCCGTCCACGTGCATCTCGATCACCCAGTACCGCAGCGAGTCCATGATCAGCTGGAGCGCGTGCGGGTGGCGGACGTTCAGGCTGTTGCCGCAGCCGGTGTAGTCCAGGTAGCGGCTGGGGTCGTCGGCCGCGAGCTGGTAGTAGGCGGCGTTGTCGATGCCGCGAAACGACAGCGTCGGCCCCAGCGCGCCGCCCTCGGCCGTGTGGTTGTAGACGACGTCGAGGATCACCTCGATGCCCGCGTCGTGCAGCGCCCGGACCATGGCCTTGAACTCGGCCACCTGGCCGTGCGGCTCGGCCGAGGAGGAGTAGGCGTTGTGCGGGGCGAAGAAGCCGATGGTGTTGTAGCCCCAGTAGTTGGACAGGCCCCGCTCGGACAGCCGCTGCTCGGGCACGAACTGGTGCACCGGCATCAGCTCGACCGCGGTCACCCCGAGCCGGGTCAGGTGCTCGATGACCGCGGTGGAGGCCAGGCCCGAGTAGCTGCCGCGCAGGTTCTCCGGCACGTCGGGGTTGCGCAGCGTCAGGCCGCGCACGTGCGCCTCGTAGATCAGCGTCTCGTGGTAAGGCGTGCGCGGGGCCCGGTCGTCGGCCCAGTCGAAGTACGGGTTGATGACCACGCTGCGGGGCATGAACGCCGCGCTGTCGGCGCGGTTGACCGCGCCGGGGTCGGCGAACCGGTAGGAGAACAGCGCCTCGTTCCAGCGCAGGCTGCCCTCCACCGCCTTGCCGTAGGGGTCGAGCAGCAGCTTGGCCGGGTTGCACCGCTGGCCGCGACGGGGGTCGTAGGGGCCGTGCACGCGGTAGCCGTAGCGCTGGCCGGGCCCGATGCCGGGCAGGTAGCAGTGCCAGACGAAGCCGTCCACCTCGGTCAGCTCGATCCGCTGCTCGGCGGCGCCCGCCGCCCCGGTCCCGCCGTTGCCGCTACCGCTGCCGCCGTGCCCGTTGCCCTCGCCGCCGCCGAACAGGCATAGCTCAACCCGGTCAGCGACCTCGGAAAACAAGGCGAAGTTGGTGCCCGACCCGTCCCAGGTGGCACCGAGCGGGTAAGCGGTTCCCGGCCAGACTTGCATTGGGAGACTTTACCTGGACGTGGGGACCGAAGATCGCGCCAGCACGCCGGCCAGCGCCAGCCCCTCGGGCAGCGTGCCGAACGGGCCGCCGGGTCCGCCCAGGCCAGCGGCCGCCTCGGGGTCCAGCCGCGAGGCGCAGAAGGCGTCCGCGACCGGCGCCGGGGCGTGCCGGGTCAGCAGCGCGGCCTGGAGCACCAGGGTCAGCAGGCCGGCCAGCCGGCGGGCCTGGTAGCCGGCCTCGGCCTGGCCTTCGGCCCCGGATGCAGCCGCCTTGGCCGCCGCGGCCAGGTCGTGGCGCAGCCGGCCGGCGGCCCGGTCCAGCCGGCGGTCGGCTCCGGCCGCCTGGTCGATGTCGGCCAGCACCGCCTCGGCCGCCTGCGGCATGCGGGTCAGCGCCCGCAGCACGTCCAGGGCGGTGATGTTGCCCGAGCCCTCCCAGATCGAGTTCAGCGGGGCGTCCCGGTACAGCCGGGGCAGCCCGGAGTCCTCCACGTAGCCGTTGCCGCCCAGGCACTCCAGGGCCTCGCCGACGACCAGCGGGGCCCGCTTGCACACCCAGTACTTGGCCGCCGGCAGGGCCAGCCGCAGGAAGTCGGCCTCGGCGGCGTCGCCGCGGGCGGCGCGGTCGGCCGCCCCGGCCAGCCGGATGGCCAGCGTGGTGGCGGCCTCCGACTCCAGGGTCAGGTCGGCGACGACGCTGGCCATCAGCGGGTAGTCGATGAGGCGGGACCCGAACGCCAGCCGCTCAGCCACGTAGTCGGCCGCGGTGACGCACCCCAGCCGCATCTGCGCGGCGCTGCCCAGCACGCAGTCCAGCCGGGTGGCGCTGACCATGTCGATGATCGTGGCGATGCCCCGGCCCGGCTCGCCGACCAGCCAGGCCAGCGCGTCGTCGTACTCGACCTCGGACGAGGCGTTGGACCGGTTGCCCAGCTTGTCCTTGAGCCGCTGGATGCGCATCTCGTTGCGGCTGCCGTCGGGCCGGACCCGGGGCAGCAGGAAGCACGACAGGCCCTCCGGGGCCTGGGCCAGGACCAGGAACAGGTCGCACATGGGGGCCGAGCAGAACCACTTGTGCCCGGTCAGCCGGTAGCCGCCGGGACCGGCCGCCGGGTCGGGCACGGCCCTGGTGGTGTTGGCCCGGACGTCCGAGCCGCCCTGCTTCTCCGTCATGCCCATCCCGGCCAGCAGGCCCGCCTTGCCGTCGGGCACGGCCAGAGGGGGCTGGTAGGTCCCGGAGGCCAGCAGCGGCTCGTAGCGGGCGGCCAGGGCGGGCTGGTGGCGCAGCGCGGGCACGCTGGCGTAGGTCATGGAGATCGGGCAGCCGTGGCCCGCCTCGGCCTGAGTCCAGACGAAGAACCGGGCCGCCCTGGCCACGTGCGCGCCGGGCCGCCGGTCGGCCCAGGGCGCGGCGTGCAGGCCGTGCCGGACCGCGGTGGCCATCAGCTCGTGCCAGGCCGGGTGGAAGTCGACCTCGTCGATCCGGTGGCCGCGCGCGTCGTGGGTACGCAGCACCGGCGGGTAGACGTTGGCCAGCCGGGCCAGCTCCTGGGTGCCCGCCGCGCCGGCCAGGGCGCCCAGCTCGTGCAGCTCGGCGCGGGCCCAGCCCGCGCCCTCGCGCTCCATCCCGGCCAGCAGGGCCGCGTCGGCGGCGACGTCGTAATCGGCTAGCGGGGGAACCTGATTACGGACCTCATGGGTGTCAGGCAGCTCGGTCAGCCCTCAGTGTTGGAAACCTGGTGTCTCGAACTCAGGTGTGCAGGCCGCACTCGGTCTTGCCGGTCCCGGACCAGCGGCCGCTGCGCGGGTCGGCGCCTTCCTCGACCCGGACCGTGCAGGTCTGGCAGCCGATCGACGGGTAGCCGTCGTAGACCAGCGGGTTGACCAGCACCCCGTGCTCGGCGATGTAGTCGTCAACCTCCTGCTGCGACCACTCCACGATCGGGTTGACCTTGACCATCTCGCGGCGCGGGTCCCACTGCACCACGCGGGTCTCGTTGCGGGCGCCGGTCTCTTCCCGGCGCACGCCGGTGATCCAGGCGTCATATGGGCCCAGGGCCTGCTCCAGCGGCACGACCTTGCGCAGGTAGCAGCACAGGTCGGGGTTGCGGGCGTAGAGCTTGGGGCCCAGCTCGGCGTCCTGCTCGGCCACCGTGGTCGGCGGGGTGACGTTGATCACGTTCACCGGGTACACGGCCGAGACCGCGTCCCTGGTCCCGATCGTCTCGGCGAAGTGATAGCCAGTGTCCAGGAACAGCACGTCGATGTTCTCCACCTGCCGCGAGGCAAGGTGGACGATGACCGCGTCGGTCATCGAGGACGTGATGCACAGCCGGCGCCCGAAGGTCTCGCTGGCCCAGGCGATCACGGCCTCCGCCGGCGCTCCGGCCAGCGTCTCGGCGGCCTCGATAGCCAGGCGCTCCATCTCGCTGGAAGATTCGCTGGAAGATTCGCTGGAAGATTCGCTGGAAGATTCGCTGGGAGATTCGCCAGGCTCGGCGGCAGGGGCGGGCCCGGTAGCCGGCTGGGGGAGTCCCAGCCAGGTGGGCCTGGCATCGGCAGCGTTCACGCGGTCACTCCAGCTTCGAGGGCTCGGTGTCCACAGTAGGGGCAAAATACGTGAACCGCACGCCCTGTTATATAGATCACGGTAACCGAGGACACGGTCGTGAAACTCACGAGGGCGGCCTCCCGGGCTATACACAGAGCGCGCGGCTACTCCTCTGGCGCAACTACCTTGCCGCTGAGCCTATTCCTGGCCGGGCCGACGATTCCACCCGCAGCGCCGGAGGACCGCCTGACCTCGGCGATCAGCCCTGGCGTACCCAGCCCTGGAACGGCTCGTTTGGCTGCGCCGGCGGCTTGTGCTGGCAGTCGCACCAGGTGCCACCAGGGCAGTCCTCATGGAGTTGTTCCCGGCATGCACAGCAGACCATGTGCCCATTATCGGACCGCGTATCCGCGGGCAGGCCGGGAACTCCGGGGAAAATCGCAGGCTGGCGACGTCGGTGCGGGCCCAGGCCCGCGGATCAGGCCGGTCAGGCCGCGTTGGCGCGGCGCATGCGGCGGCGGCGCTCCGAGGACCGCTCGTCCTCGTTCAGGCCACCCCAGGTGCCGTACTTCTCCGGCCGGCTGAGCGCGTAGTTCAGGCACTCGGTCCGGACGGGGCAGGCGGCGCAGACGGCCTTGGCCTGCCGCTCACGGACGTCACGCTCCGGCTGGCGCTCGCCGTCCGGGCCGAAGAAGAGCACGACTTCACGGCCGCGGCACGCCGCGTCATCCTGCCAGCCCCAGTTCGGCCGTTGCATCAGGGCGGCCTGACGACGTACCTCAGACATGATTTACTCTCCTCAACCAGTTCGCGCAGACCCAGGACCTGCGGACGCAGCGTTCTTGAAGCGTTTCTCAAGCAATGCGTTTCTCAAGCGATGCGGCATTCGCCCCGTCGCATGTCACAACGCATGGCAAAGCCGTGGTGTTCCCTGCATGGATCGCGGCGGAACTGAGGTGCTCAACCGAGCAACGCGTCAAGTCCGATCCGCGCACACAATGATGCCACTCAAGAACGCCGCCGCGCAGGCAGGATGACGAATTTGCCGGCTCGCTCGCAGTGGGACAGGTCACAGCATGATGATCATTAACTGGACAAGTCAGCTCGTTGCGGGTCACCATAGGCATCATGTCGTCGAATGACGCTGCCCCCCTGCCTCGTCTTGGCGAGGTCTTTTTCGACGTCAGGGGCGATTCGCGAAGTATGCGGCTGAGCTGGTACGGGGACACCGGCGTGGCCGTTTTCAGCATCTGGCAGGGCGGCCGGTGCACCGGCACGTTCCGCCTGCCGGTGGACGAGCTGCCCAGGATGATGGCGACCCTGCGCGGCGGCCCGGACGGGAGTGACGCTAGTCACGATGTCAGCGGCGCGCACGACGTGACGCGCGTCCGCGACTTCGCCGACAGCGCTCCCAGGGACCTGCCGCCGCGGGACCTGCCGCCCAGGGACCTGCCGCCCAGAGACCTGCCGCCGCGGGACCTGCCCAGGGACCTGGGGCCGCGGGACGTCGCGCCGAGAGTCCTGGCACCCAGGGACCTGCCCGTCGGCGATCCGCTGGGCGATCCGCTGGGCGACCTGCCGCCCAGGAGCAGCGGCGGTCATGGCGCTGGCCCGCGCGATGCTGGCCCGCGTAGTGCTGGCCCGCGCAGTGCTGGCCCGCGCGATGTGGGCCTGCGCGACGTCGGCCTGCCCGCTGACCGCCTGCCCGCTGACCGCATGCCCGCCGACCGCGACGAGGCCGACCGGCCGGTCAGGGATCGCCCGCGGCGGGCCCTGTCGGACGCCGTCACGAGCTACCGGACCGACCCCGCGCCCGAGGGCTACGCGGGCGAGCGCACCGCTGCCTTCCCGGTGCCGGGACCGGTGCCGGGACCGGCACCAGGACTGGCACCGGGACCGGCCGCGCGGCCGTCCCGGCATGCCGACCAGGACCTGCCGCCCGCGGGCCGGGGCCGGGTCTCTGACCCCGGCTATGACATTCCCTCGCCCGCCCGCCTGTCGGCGGAAGAGAGCGATCCCCTCGGGATGGGCTACCGGGGCGCGGAAACGGCCGGCTATCGCGACAGCGGCCGCGGCTCGCGCGGCTCCTACGGCCCCGGCGACGACAGCCGGACCGATCCGGGCGCCGGAGAGCCGCCGAGCTATCGGCCCGGCGAGAGCCACGGCTACGGCCAGGCCGATGCGGCTGACTATCCGGCCGGCGATCCGCTCGGATATCGGCCCGGCGACGACCGCGACTATGCCGTCGGCGAAGGCCGCGATTATCGGGGCGGCGGCGGCCGTCACTATGCGGCCAGTGAAGGACCCGGGTATGGGGCCGAGGAAGGCCGGGGATATCCGGGCGACGACGACCGCGGCTATGCGGCCGGCGATCCGCACGGCTATGCCGCCGACGATGGCCTGGGGTATCGGGGCGCCGAAGGCCGTCACTATGCGGGCGGCGAAGGCGCCGGGTATCGGGGCACGGAAGGCCATCACTATGCGGGCGGCGGCGAGCCGGGCCCGGAGGGCTATCACTCGTGGAGCGAGCAGGAATCCGCCGGCCACACCTACCCGCCGGCCTGGGCCGGTGACTACGCCGATGGCGCTGAATTTCCCCCCGATAGTGGCGAGGACCCCTACGGCCAGGAGCCGCGGGCCGGCCGCCGGGACCGGCGCTTAGCCGGCGGAAGCCACGGCCCAGCCGGGATTGGCGAACAGCGGGCGGGTGACGCCCGGCACGCCCGGCTGGGCTGATTGGGTCTATCAGCATCTCCCCGCGCATCTCCCCGCGTATCTCCCTGAGCCCTGGCCAGCGCGTCCGTCACGCGTGCGAAAGCATGGCCAGAACTTGGTTCAGCACCGTTTACCCTGGTGAGCGTACTGGGGATACATTTACGGCGGGGGAAGGGGGAGACACAAGTGGCACAGAAGGTCTCAGTCACATTCGCTTGTGACTACGACTCGAAAGAGATTCCAGACGGGGAGCACCTGACGCGGTCGTTCAGCCTTGACGGCCGGGACTATGAGATTGACCTATGCGAGAAGCACAGCCAGAAGTTCGATGAGACACTGACGCGCTTCGCGGAGAAGGCACGGCGGGTTACCGGCCGGGTGGGCCGCCCTAAGCGCCGTACCGCCGCGCACCGTCAGCGCAGCGCCGATATTCGCGCATGGGCCAAGACCAGCGGCATCAAGGTAAGTGACCGGGGCCGTATCCCGGCTCAGGTGATCTCCAAGTACGACGCGAGTCACTAAGGACTCGCGCGGCCGGCTAAGGAGGGCCTGGCGCGGCCGGGGGCGGCGGGGACGGCGCCCCCGGCGCCGGCGCGAGCACCGGCTCGGCGACCGGCGCCGGGCTGGCGGGCGCGGGCGCCGGCAGCGGCCCGACGGTGGCCGCCAGGGCCTGGGCGTTGGGCACGAAGACCACGCCTTCGGCGGTCTCCAGCCGCACGTAAGTGATGCTCACGTCGGTCACGGTGCCCTCCAGCGTGCCGCCCAGCGCGCCGGCCCGGAACCGGACCCGGTCGCCGACCCGGAACGGCCGGGCGAACAGCAGCACCATGCCGGCGAACAGGTTGGCCAGCGACTGCTGGGCCGCGATGCCCAGCAGCACGCCGGTCACCGCCCCGCCGAGCACCAGCTGACCGACCGGAAGGCTGCTCACGTTCAGCGCCACGACCAGCACGGTGAAGATGCCCATCAGGACCAGCGCGTACCGGACAACTCCGGCGTGCGCGGCCCCGATGTGCGGCTGGATCAGGTTCCTGGCCTGGCCCGACAGGCCGAAGGCGGCAGCCACCCCGAGCAGGAAGAAGCCGGCCGCCCCGCCGAATTGCAGGGCTCCGGCCGTCAGCGTGTGCAGGTCCCCCTGGTGTCTGCCCATGAACCGGCCGTACTCCGCCGCGCCCAGGCAGGCCAGGGCCAGCACCAGGGCGATGATGGACCGCCAGGGGCGGGCCCGCGCCCTTACCCTGGCCACCTGTGTCGCCATGTCCAGCTGGCGCCGTTCGTGTAGATCCACCACCCCACGCTATCCGCCGATCGCGGCGGCAGCGCCGGACACGGGTGAGCCCGGCGGCCGACGGCCGCCGGGCTCACGATGACATATGTCTCAGGCGCGACCCATGGCCATCAGGGGCTTGCCGACGGGCAGCACGATGGCGCCCTTCATGCCGTTGATGACGCCCGCGGCCGAGGTGTACCAGGCCACCAGCGCCGTCAGGACGCCGATGTAGCCGCCCACCTTGACGATGTTGGCATTGCCTGCGAAATTCCCGATGAACAGGAAGATCTCCGTCAGCTCCAGCGTCAGGAAGACGCCGAACACGGCCGCGTTCACCTGCGTGCTGAAGATCAGCATGTAGGTGTTGAAGATGGCGAAGGCCAGCAGGATCCAGCCCAGGTCCTTGCCGACCGCCGTCGCGGACAGCGCGTGCGGCGCGACCAGCACCGCCCACAGCCCCAGGCCAATCCAGAACCCGCCGTAGGTGGAGAAGGCGGTTGAGCCAAACACGTTCCGATTCCGGAACTCCCACATCCCCGCCAGCAGCTGGACCAGGCCGCCATAGGCGAAGGCGTATCCCACCCAGTCGCTGCCGGTTGAGCTCTTGGCCCACCCGGCGTTGACGGCCGACAGTAGGAACGTGGTCAGGGCGAACGCGGCCAGCCCGAGCGGTGCGGGATCGGCAATGCCGGTCACCGCCTGAGCGACCGGAGCCGGAGCCTCATCGGTGGAGCTCAATAGCTTTCCTCCTGTGCGGATGGCCCGCGCAGCTGCGGGGTCACGGCAGCGCAGCCGGGCAGGCACTCGGATAGGCAGGACGGCGCGATGGCCCGACCAGGGCGACGGCCGGCGTTTGCGACATATGCGCGGTTGCCGGAAACGAGCAATCCGTAGCTCGGAGTACGAAAACGGCCATTCTCAGCCTTCCCGTGTCTTCGCACCGGGCACTAGCCCGGATAGAAGATCTTGCCTTGAGAGAGTAACTCTGGCCACCTCGATTTGGGGAGACCCAGTTTCGCCCGGCCAGGCCAATGAATTAACGCGCCGCCGGGGCCGGCGCGGGGTCCTGCGGGGCGGCGCGGCCCAGCACCGTGCTCAGCCCGGCCCTGGTGGCCAGCACGAAGATCCGGTCCTGGGCGGCCAGCTTGTAGTCCTGGCGGGGCGACCAGTCGACCAGCTGGGCGCCCTGGGTGCGCAGCGCGATGACCCTGGCCGTGGCCCGGTCGTGGATGTGCCCGATCGCCCAGCCGACTAGCTCCGCGCCCGCGCTGACCGGGACGTCGGCGATCATCAGCACGTGCCGCCCCACCGCGATGGTGCGCATCACCTGGTGGTCCAGCATGGCCGCCGCGAAGACCGGCGCGGCCAGGTAGGACACCGACCGGGAGATGGTGTTGCTGATCGTCTCCTGGACCCGCCGGGCCAGGTCGTCGTCCAGCAGCCGGACGATGACCCGCGGGCTCTCGGCCAGGCCCCTGGCGTGCAGGGCGGTCTCCAGGTTCACGATGTCGCTGTTGGTGACCGAGACCACGGCCTGGCAGGTGTCGATGCCGGCCGCGCGCAGGGTCTCCTCCCGGTGCGTCTCGCCGATCACCACCTTCAGGCCCAGCCGCCGGGCCATGGCCAGCCCCGCGGCGTGCTCGCTCTTGTCCACGCAGACCACGCCGACGCCCAGGTCGTGCAGCTGGCCCACGACCCTGGTCCCGACGCTGCCCAGGCCCGCGACGATCACGTGGTCGGTCATCGGCCGGTCGGGCCCGCGGGCCGGGCCGGTCAGCCGGGCGCCCACGATGGCGGCGGTGACCAGCGGCAGCGCCGCCAGCCCGGCGAAGGTCTGCAGGAACTGGGCCCACTTCTCCGGGGTGGGCAGGCTGGGCTGGGTGACGGCAGCCCCGGCCGCGTCCAGCAGCGTGAGGTACAGCGAGTTGCCCGCGGAGATATGGCCGGAGACGTGCAGCAGGACGAAACCGACGAGGAGCACGCCGACCAGGACGAGGAAAGCGACCACCGTCCAGTTGCGCAGGAGCGTGCGCAGCATCGCCAGCGCCGCGGCCAGCGGGCTCGACTGGCGCGCCAGGGGGTTACGGGGCGTGCCGTCGGCCACCGCCAGCACCAGGCCGGCGCTGGCCGCCTGGGGAGAGGTCAGGTCGGGCCGACTGGCGTCGTCGCTGGCCAGGCCGCAGACCACGTGGCCCGCGTCCACGTCCTCCCGGCGCGCGACATACAACGTGCGGCCCGACAGCCGGACGTGGGAGGGCGCGGGCTCGCCGAGCGCGGCGGCCACGAACGACGGCGCGGCCATGGCCGACTCGGACAGCACCGCGCAGTCGGCGAAGAAGGTCCTGATCCGCTCGCCCAGGCTGGTGTTGAAGATCGAGATGACCAGCCGCAGGCCGGGATTGATCTCCTGGGCGCGCAGCGCGGCGTGAAAGTTGCCGAGGTCGTCCTGGTCGAGCAGGGCCAGCCCGCGGGCGCCGGCCAGGTCGGCCTCCAGGAACGCCCGCCGGTCGGTCTCCGGCCGCTCGACCACCCGCACGCCCGGCAGCCGGGCGATCTGCGGCCCGTGACCGTGCTCAGCTGAGCGCAGGATCACCGTGACCTGCTCGGAGTACCGGACCGCCAGTTCCTCTACCATCCGCAGCGCCAGTGAGTCGCTGCCGCACACCACGAGATGATCGCGCCGGCCACGCTGGCGCATGGCGGAAAGCGGGGCGGGTGACATGGCGCGATCCTAGCTAGGACGAGTCCGGCAAAGCGCGCAGAAAGGCCCGTTACGGCGAGGCGATCCGGCCGAGCTGGGCCGGGACCTGAGCCGCGGCCGCCCGGTCGAGCAGGAACAGCGTCTGCTGGCGCCCGCGGGCCCCGGCGGCGGGCACCTGGACCGGCCCGGCGCCGGACAGCGCCAGCCGCACCGCGGACGCCTTGTCCGCCCCCGAGGCGATGATCCAGACGTCCCTGGCCGCCTGGATGGCGGTCAGGGTCAGGGTCAGCCGGGTCGGCGGCGGCTTGGGGGCGCCCCGGACGGCGACCACCGTGCGCTCGTTCTCGTACAGCGCGGGCAGGCCGGGGAACAGCGAGGCAACGTGCCCCTCCGGCCCGATGCCCAGCAGCAGCACGTCGAACGAGGGCACGTCGCCGTGGTCCTCGGGCCGGGCGGCGGCGCGCAGCCAGTCCGCGTAACGGTCCGCCGCGGCCTCGGGGTCGTCCCCGTCGGGGCCGTCGGAGGGCGGCATGGGGTGCACCCGCGCGGCCGGGATGTCGATGTGGTCGAGCAGCGCGGCGCGGGCCCCGGTCTCGTTGCGGTCCGGGTCGCCCTCGGGCACGAACCGCTCGTCGCCCCACCAGATGTCCACCCGGCGCCAGTCGATGGCGTCCCTGGCCGGCGCGGCGGCCAGCTCGACCAGCACCTGGGTGCCGATGCCGCCGCCGGTCAGCACCAGCGACGCGGACGCGCCGCCCGCGCAGGCGTCCACCAGCCGGGTCACCAGCCGCGCGGCGACGGCCTTGGCCAGCAGCTCAGCGTCGTGGTGCACCAGCACCTGAGGCGTGCTCACTGGGCTCGACCTACCGCCAGTCGGCGGACAGCGCCGTGCAGGCCGTGGCCAGGGTCTCGCCGTAGACCTCGTCCGGGTTCAGCCGGCGCAGCTCCTCGGCCAGCAGCTCGGCGGTGTCCCGCCGGTGCAGGGCCACGTGCCGGTCGGGCTGGCCCTCACGGCTCAGCGTGGCCGTGCGGCCGTCCGGGCGGCTGATCGTGACCTCGCCCTCCTCGGTGGCGAACGTCACGCCGGTGATGCCGGGCCCGCCGGTGACCTCCCGGCCGAAGGGCGCCCGCAGCCTGCTGGTCAGCCAGGCGGCCAGCAGGTCGGCGGTGGGGTTGCCGGCCTCGGCGTAGACGTGCCCGCCGGTGACCGCGCCCTCGGTCTGGTCCAGGGTGGCGGCCAGCAGCGAGCGCCAGGACGTGGCCCTGGTCCAGGCCAGGTCGGTGTCGCCGGGCCGGTAGGCGGTGGCCAGCCGCTGGAGCGCCGCCACCGGCTCGGGGCAGGCGGCGGCGTCGGTCACCCGGCGCTGGGCCAGGGCCCCGAGCGGCTCCCCGGACGGCACGTCCGGGGCCGTGCCCGGCCACCAGGTGACCACCGGGGTGTCCGGTACCAGCAGCGGCATGACGACCGAGTCCGGGTGCAGGCTCATCGGGCCGTACAGGCGCAGCAGCACCGTCTGCCCGGCGGCGCCGTCGCCGGACCTGATCTCCGCGTCCAGCCGCGACGAGCCGCCGGTGCCCCGGCTGATGACCCCCATCACCCGGCACGGGTGCTCGCGGCCGGCCTGGTTGGCCGCCCGCACCGCGTCGTGCTGGCGGGACTCGTCGGTCATGATGATCAGGTTGAGCACCACGCCGGTGGTAGGACCGCCGAGCTGGTCCCTGGCCCTGGTCAGGGCGCTGCGCACGGCGCTGGTGGTGGTGTCGGTCAGGTCGATGAGCATGAGGCCTTTCCTCAGCTTCCGTAAATGCGTCCCAGCGGTCCGGAGGGGTTACAGGCGGCGCCAGGCACGGCCGTCCCTGGCGATCAGCGCGTCGGCGCCCGCCGGGCCCGCGGTGCCGGCCGGGTACTGCTCGGGCTTGTCGTGGGTGGCCCAGAACTGCTCGATGGGGTCGAGGATCTCCCAGGACAGCTCGACCTCCTCCTGGCGCGGGAACAGCGGCGG
>Ga0134128_10002454_pt1 | contig 23037 bp, 21 predicted proteins | sample KB31754_FD_96462 | JGI IMG/M metagenome (GOLD analysis project Ga0134128, IMG submission 96462) | Terrestrial soil microbial communities with excess Nitrogen fertilizer from Kellogg Biological Station, Michigan, USA - KB3-175-4 | ecosystem: Environmental > Terrestrial > Soil > Unclassified ... | reverse complement strand
TCAGGGGGCGCCTGATTTTCCTCGGCCATACTGTTATTATATACGTATAGTGCTTGTGGTAACAGAGAAATGAAAAAACTATTACGGATATTGCTGATCAGCGCGCCCTTAGTGCTTGGCCTGGGAGCGATTGCCCATGCCACCTGCAGCCCCGACTTCCAGACCTGCTCCTCAGGCTACGGCGTCAACGAAGTCTTCATGGGCAGCGGCGGCGAGCTCAACGCCTGCTCAACCAACTTCTGCTCCAAACAATCCGCCGGCGAAACCGCCGTTGGCAACACCTCCAGCCCCAGCTACCAAGCTCAAGCCGGCTTCAACACCGACCGCACCCCGTACATTCAGTTCAACGTGAACACCACCAACATCAACCTCGGCACCATAACCTCTACGGCGACCCAGACTGCCACCGCAACCTTCTCAGTTAAAGCCTATCTCTCTCATGGCTACGCAGTAGTAAACGCTTCCGACCCACCCACCAACGGCGCCTACACCATGCAAACCATGACGACCCAAGGACCTTCCGTAGTAGGCACCGAGCAGTTCGGCATAAATCTAGCAGCCAACACCAGCCCTACCACCTTCGGGGCAGATCCGGTTCAGGTACCAAGTCCCAGCTTCGCAACCGGCTTTGCCACGACGGAATACAGCTTGGCGAACAACTACAAATACGTAAAAGGCGATACAATCGCCGAATCAGCCGCCAGCACCAGCGAAACAGACTACACCATCTCTTATATATTCAACATCAGCAATGTAACCCCCGGCGGCACCTACAATTTCCACCACGTCTTAGTGGCTACCGCGACGTATTAGTGATAGTGCTGGGTGTGGATAACTACTTATTATTAGGAGAAGCAAAATACTTGCTAGGTTACCACAAGCGTGATACGATTACTGCGTATAGTTTAAACAAAAATTACTACCTCATATGAATAACCTGTTTTCGTTCGACGTTCGCATGGCCCGCAGAGTCATCTGCGCCATGCTGGCTGCCTTGCTGTTCGTGTCTGCAGCCCCTGCTATATTTATGGGTAAAGCGGCAGCCAACCCTAACCAGCTCCAGAGCCGCAGTATACAGATGAGTGATTCGGCGCCGAGCGGCAACGCATCCATTACTAGCGGCGTGGGTAGCGGTACCAGCGTGACGTATCGAGTCAGTTTTACGACTACGCAAGCTGCCGCAAGCTTGGTAATTGATTTCTGTAAAGAAGATCCAATTATCGGCGATACCTGTACTGGGCCGACGGGTATGAACGCGGCGAGTGCGGCTATCTCGACCGTTGCAAGCGGTGGTAACGTACAAGGTGGTGGGGCGTGGACAGTAACAGCTGGAGCGTCTCAGGTGAAATTGGCACAAGGTTCTGGCTCGGCAATGACAGCCGGTGCGCAACAGTTCGACCTTACCGGTATTACTAACCCGAGTTCTTCTAACTGTACGAGTCCGGCCTTGGCGTGCACCTTCTATGCCCGCATTTATACCTATAGCGGAACAAGCTGGGGCACTTATAGTAGCGCTACCAATGTCGGAGGCGATGAAGACTACGGCGGCATTGCCCTCAGTACAGCCAGTGCCATTCAGATTACGGCCCGCGTCCAGGAACAGTTAACATTTTGTGTCAGTGACGCTGACCCTGCTACATGGGCGACGCCTAGTAATGATGACTGTGCTGATCAGCAAGTGGGTCAAAACCCGCCTGTTGTTACCCTTGGTGTTGCAGTAGGTGCTGGGCAGCCGGTCTTGGACCCGTCGCGAGTTGATACTGGCAGTATATATTCGCAGGTATCAACGAACGCTACGCATGGTGCGGTAATTGATATGCGAAATAGCAATTTGCTTTGTGGCGGCCTGAGCGCTGATAGTGGCACGACGTGCGCCATTCCTGCAGTGAATAGTGGAAACTCTACTGGCGCCCCCATTGCTGCGGGTACAGCAGCATTTGGTATGTGTTCGGTGACATATACGCCTTCTTCGCCCGTTGATAGTACAATCGTGGGCAGCATGACACCGCAAGCGCCGTACTTCCACTCAGGCAATTCCTGCACCGATGCTACCCCATGGTATGGTATGGACACTACCACGGCAGCTGCTAATGGTGGTGCGCCCGCCTCCAATGTCGGTAACGTCGAGACCACCTTCGGTAGCATCGTTGCCGCTACAACCACGCCGGTGCACCATGCTGACAACCACTATGTCTTTGCGGCCACGCCTTCCTTGACGACTCCAGCTGGTATTTACACCGCTAACCTCAACATGATCGCCACGGGCACCTTCTAGGGGGTTCTCCCCTATGTCTCGGAGTACTCAGAAATCTCGGCGATTTCTTGTTGGGCTGGTTGTGGCTATGTTTGTGTTGGTAGGTGTCGGCCACTATCTGACGGTGCCGGTGGCTGGGGCGCAGATTGGGCAACGGGCTATGCAGCTGAGTGATAATGAGGTGAGTAAGACGAGCGATTATCTCTTGACGTTTAATTTGACTACGCCTGGGACGCTGGGGTCGATTGTGGTGCAGTTTTGTTCTAATAGTGCCTTGCCGGGGGATCCTTGTACGGCCTCGAGCGGTTTTGATGATAGTGCGGCGGTGTTGGCCAGCCAGACAGGGCAGACTGGTTTCACGATCAGTGGTGCCTCGACGCCAAATGAGATAATTTTGACGCGGGCGCCGGCTGCTGCCACGGCTGGACATGTCGAATATCATTTCACGAGTGTTACTAACCCTAATGCGTCCGGTTCGTACTTTGTGCGGGTGCAGACGTATGCGACGGCGGATGCCACGGGTCCGGAAACAGATGAGGGCGGTATTGCTTACGCGATCGTGAATGGTCCGGTACAGCTGAATGCTGAGGTGCCGCCGTATCTTATATTTTGCACTGGCGTTACCATTAGTGGCCTGAACTGCGCTAACGCCGAAGGTGACTTCATTGATTTCGGCGAGCTCTCTTCCAGCTCGGCGCGCAGCGGTTCGTCGCAAATGCTGGTGGCCACCAATGCCGGCAACGGCTATAACATCACGGTTGACGGCACGACTATGACGAGCGGTGTCAATGTCATCGGTGCTCTGACAGCTAATGACGTTTCTCGCCCGGGGACCGACCAGTTCGGCATGAACCTGCGGGCTAATTCCACGCCGGCTGTCGGCATTAATCCCACCGGCCCCGGCACTGGCGTTCCGGTGGCTAATTACAATCAGCCTAATTTTTACCAGTTTAATCCGGGTGATACCTTGGTCTCGAACCCCACGACCGACAATTACCGTGAATTCACCGCCAGCTACATCGTCAACGTGCCCAAAGGCCAGGCATCGGGCATCTATGTCTCGACGCTGACCTACATCGCTCTGGCCACCTTTTAATGGCTACTAGGTGCAAGGCCATACAGTTTATGCTATATTATAGGAATTAAAGAGATGAGAAACACACACGTACGCCGAAATATCCGGTTAACGCTGGCGAGTATAGGGACAACCTTGCTGGTGGTCATGGGTGGCTTGATGCCGACTGCTACTGCTGCGGGTGGTAATGGTCTTCGTGTTTCGCCGGTTCGCAGCGACCTGACTATCAATCCAGGCAAGTCACAGACAATTAATATCAATGTGACGAATGTGACCACCGTCTCTGCTACCTTCCAGGCTATTGTCAACGACTTCGTAGCCAACCCTGACGAAAGCGGTAATCCGGCCATCATTCTTGACCCGAACCAGTCCGCTCCCAGCCACGGCTTAAAGCATTATGTTCAGCCAATCAAAAATTTTACCTTAGCAGCCGGCCAGCAAAAATCCGTGCCGGTAACGGTCGCGATTCCCGCTAATGCGCCCGGCGGCGGCTACTTCGGCGCTGTTCGTTTTGCCCCGGCCAACGTCTCCGCCGCTCCCAATCAAAATGTGACTCTGGCCGGCAGCGTCGGCTCCCTAATCCTGGTAAAGGTGCCGGGGAACATTACCGACAAGCTCAGCCTAGCCAGTTTCGACGTGCGCGACAAGAAGGGTGATGCCAGCAGCTTCTTTACCAGTAATAAGGATATTACGGCGGCGGTGCGCTTCCAGAACGAAGGCAACGTCCAGGAAGAACCGTTCGGTAAAATCTTGCTTAAAAACCATAGCGGCAAGATCCTAGCTACCTATGAGCTGAATAACACCTATCCGCCGGGGAACGTGCTGCCCGATAGCATCCGTCGCTTTAACATTGCCCTCAACAAGGTCGGCTCGTTCGGCCAATACAAAGTCGAAGGTAATTTCGGCTATGGCTCGGGCGGCCAATTGCTCAGCGCCAGCACGACGTTTTATGTCATTCCTATCTCAGTGATTATCGGCTTCGTGCTGCTCGTTTTGCTGCTGCTGTTCCTGGTCTTCGGTTTGCCGCGGCTCATCCGGGCTTACAACCGGCGTATTTTGCGCCGGGCTGGTCGCCGCTAACGCTACCAACTCTATAGCCTTTTAGGTTATGCTTATATACATGAAGAGACGGACTCAGTGGTTGCTGGTTTTAGGCCTGTCCTTCTTGGCATTTGGCTCGCATAGTTTGGCTTCACCCTTTCCACCGCAATCCTCGTCCGGCTCGATTGGTTTGCAGGGCGAGATTTCGTCTGCTGCGCCGACCCGAGGCGCAACGATTGCTGTGCCGGGGAACGGTGCCGTCTTCACCAATGTCCCGATTACCGTCAGCGGTCTGTGCCCGACCGGACTGCTGGTGAAGATTTTCTCTAATAACGTCTTTGTCGGCGCGACGTATTGCGCCAGCGGCAGCTATTCGGTGCAAATCGATCTTTTTAGCGGTCAGAACGACCTCGTGGCGCGCGTCTATGACTCGCTCGATCAAGCGGGGCCGGACTCGAACACCGTGACGGTGACTTTCAATGATGCGCAGTTCCTGCAGTTTGGTACCCATGTTGAATTGAGCAGCGCTTACGCTGAACGCGGCGCCCCTCCCAGCCAAGAGATTGATTGGCCGATCTTGCTCAGTGGCGGCACGGGCCCCTACGCTGTTAGTGTCGACTGGGGCGATGGTTCGCCGACAGACCTGATGAGCGTCGCCTCCGCCGGAACCATCACGATCAAACACACCTACAAAACCGCCGGTATCTACAAGGTGATTGTCAAAGCCACCGATAAAAACGGCGGTACAGCTTTCCTGCAGTTGGTGGGCCAAGCCACGGGCGCCATCCAGAATAACGCTAAGGGCGGGAGCGGCAACGCCGTCATCGAGCATGACGTGCTCTGGTGGCCGGCCCTCGCCATGTTCCCCCTGATCTTTGCAGCTTTCTGGATCGGCCGCCGCCACGAACTCTACAGCTTACGTAAACGCTTGGAAGCCAGCCGCGACGAAGAGCGCGCCTAAACCGTGGATATTTGATAAAATAGTATAGATATGGCAAAGAAAGTTTACGTCGGGATGTCCGGCGGTGTTGATTCGTCGGTCACGGCGGCCCTCTTGCAGGAGCAGGGTTACGACGTCACCGGTGTGTATATGAAAAATTGGAGCCAGGACTTGCCCGGCTTTGTTTGCCCCTGGAAAGAAGATTATCAGGATGCCAAGCGGGTAGCGGTACAGCTTGGGATCGACTTCAAAATGTTCGATTTCGAGACAGAATACCGGCAAAAAGTTGTCGACTACATGGTGCGCGAGTACCAGGCCGGCCGCACGCCGAACCCTGATGTTATGTGCAATCAAGAGGTCAAATTCAAGCTTTTTCTGGAAGCGGCGCTGGCCGAAGGCGCTGATATGATTGCTACTGGTCACTATGCGCGCATTAAAGATGGACAACTTTTCGCCGGACTCGACCCCGCTAAGGACCAATCGTATTTCCTCTATCGAGTGACCGAAGCGGCTCTGCAAAAGTCCCTGATGCCAATCGGCGAACTCCACAAAACCGAAGTCCGCAGGCTGGCTAAAAAGCTGGGACTGGCCACCGCCGACAAAAAGGACAGTCAAGGTATCTGCTTCGTTGGCAAAGTTGGCATCAAGGAGTTCTTGCTGAACGAGCTTGGGCCTCAGCCGCGTGGTCCGATCATCGACCAAAAAGGCGGGGTTATCGGCGAGCATGACGGCGCCATCTTTTATACCATCGGGCAGCGGCGCGGACTCAATGTTGGCGGCGGCTTGCCATACTACGTCAGCCGCAAAGATATGAAGGCGAATACCATTTATGTAACTACAAATCTTGATGATAGAGGGCTGTGGCACAAAGAGGTTCATTTACAGGATCTGCACTGGATAAACCAGCCACCTGCCGAAGATAAGCCCTACCAAGTGCGTTTGCGCTACAGCGGACCCCTTGTCGAGTGCACTGTAAAAGGCACCATACTCTTTTTGAAAGATGAACAACGGGGTCTAGCTGCCGGTCAATCGGCTGTGCTATATAAAGACGGTTGCGTTCTGGGCGGCGGAATTATTTCGTAACCAGGCGCTTAGAGATACCAGGACGTATTGTCTAGGCTAATGTACTCGTCTGGTAGCGCGTTGTCTAAGAGTTTGCTGCATAGTTCTTCCGAGTTGGTCAGTGCGGCATAGGCGGAGTCGGTTTCGACGTAACGCCGGTCTTCACGAATGATGTCATCAGATAAATACTCATGCGGTCCCAAAGACTGATCGTCATGTAATTCATTGACGAACTGTAAGATGGAGGCGTGATCATCGACAGACATGACGAGTGCTCCATAAGTCGCCTCCCCTTTAAGCGGAAAATCAACGGTTGTATAGACAACAAAACCGTCGAGCTTCAGGCTATGAATGCGTTGTTTTAACAGATCGAGACTGAAAGCGTTTTCCAGTGTTTTCATCTATATTAAGCTTACTGTTGGCGCGCTATTTGTCAATCTGCTACGCTGTAACCCACATGATAGAGACGGCTTTGATCAGGGTGGCAACGCTCAATATTCAGCATGGTTCGAGAGGCAGTTACAGCGACCCAGGAAATCCGGAGCTGGTGGCCGAAGCTTGCCGTCAAATAAATGCGGACGTCTTGGGGCTTCAAGAAGTTGATGCGGGCGTGCCGCGCTCGCGCAAAGAAAATTTGGCAGCCTATGCTGCGAAAGCTTGTGGTATGGATTACCGTTTCGCACCGACGCGCACATTTAGGGCGAGAGGCAAAGTTGGTAATGCCTTGCTGGTGCGAGGTGAAATCAAAAGCTACGACAGCCTGAAGCTCACTGGTGATTGGCAAAGAATCACAGTCGGAAATCACAAAATCCCAGTGATACGTGAACCGCGCAATGTTCTCATTGGTGATGTCTGCGTCAATGGCTACGACCTAGCCGTCGGCGTGATTCATGCTGGTGGCCGGCGGCGCCGAGAAATGCTCGAGCATGCAGCTACGGCCCTGCTGTTTCGGCCAGGCCCGCATATATTACTGGGAGATTACAATGTTCGCTTGCCATACGCCCACGAAACCCTAAAACCATTTGCTTTTACAGTGCTCGAAGGCGGCCCGACCAGCAAGTCGGAAGGAGCCGATGAGTACGATCAGCAGATCGACCACATCGCAGTACACGGCTTGCGTGCTTATGGAGTAGAAGTAATGCCGGTTCCTGTCGGGGATCATCAGGCCTTGGTGGCGGAGGTTAAGCCAGTAACGTTGTCGGTGTTGTAAATTAAATGTAGCCTTGTAATTTTTCTTCAAATAAGGCATATTGAGGCTAACGATGAGTCTTCCGCAAGAAGTTTTGAGTCAGGGTCAGGTAATAAGACCCATAGTTAATACGTGAGGAATTAAAGAGAACGAAATGGCTGCTTCATCAGAGATATCATCTGTAGTAGGACACATGTGGCCCCTGATTGCAGGTGCCGGTACTCTTGGCGGCGCCAGCAAAGTCGCTTCCAAAACAGGGATTGTTCAAATTATAGATGCTGACTATCGGGGAGTGCGCCTGAGACGCGGCCAACCGAGCATGGTTCCCCTAAATCACACTGAAGTAGAAAAATTTTTGCACGGAATTGCCCAGCCTGGGCTGCGAGGCCATTTACCCTTCACTCGCAATATCTTATTAGTGAATATAATGAACCGCCGCTCAATCATTTCTACACCGGTAGACTGCAGCGACGGTAAGCAACGTAATGAAGGTGCCCAGGTTATCTGGGGCGTTAAACCAGAAGCACCTCATCCCTTCCGGGCAATTTTTAAACCGGCCAGGCCCGATGTGAAAAAGGGTGAGCCGAGCACCGAGCCTTTAAAGGACATTGCCGATGGTATTTTTACCGGTGCTTTCCGAAGCGTCATGGGCGAAGTCCTGCGCGACCCGCATGGCCAGCCGGTAGTAGAAGGTGAATTTGACCAAAAAGGAAACCTTCTTGACGAAGACGCGGTATTACAAAAGCGGATGATAGAGAAGTGTGCCGGCAAACTGCTTTTGTATGGTTGCGAGATACGAGAGTTCAGCCTCATAGAAGATGCACGTTCTCTCGGCCAATTTATTGTAGAGGGGTGGGGGCCGCAACATAATAGCGGTAGCAATGGTGCGAATGGCCGGGAGCCGATGCACAGCGAGGCGGGTAAACTAGCCTATTTGAGTGAAATAGCACCTGAACTGGGGCAGGCAAGGGCTTCTAGCTCGTAATAATACGAGACATCTGCCCCTTGAGGAATCAGCCTATAAAATTTGTGGACATGAAAAAGCCGCGGTAAGTCAGGGGTGGGAATGATCCGCGGGGATCAACATCACTTGTAAGCTTACTGCGGCCGAAGGCTCGTCGAAATCTATTAGCCGTATGCTCGGTGGCCATCGTCGTTATCCACCGAGGTGTCTCGTCTACATGGGGCCGGGTAATCATCCGATCGTCAAAACCGGGTTGCCGTACACGATGTAAAGGACTGCTATGAGGGCGGCGGAAAGTGCCGCTATGACAACAACTCTCCTCATGGTTTCTCCCCATTTGCCACTCACGATCCCATTTGCTAGGACGATGCCAACAGCCAGCATACAGACAGCCCAGGCCCATTCGTAAAGCGGTATTCCGTCAAATGTCATCAGGGGCTTCCTCTAGGTAGCAGCTGTCTAGCTTGGTGCCGGACCGTTGGGCTTTGAGGTGGCATGGACAGTGCGCCACTTCAGGTAAATCTTGCCGGCCTGCCCGAAAAACAAAATCGGCACCAACAAGTCCGCGATATACACCCAAACTGGCAGGTCTCCCGACACGAGTCCAGAAACAGCCACGTACGCAAGCGCCATCCCGATAAGTCCCAAGACGCCTACCCTGGAGAACATCTGGGTGCGTGAACCAAGATGACCACTCCCGAGCCATTTAAGCCACGCGCGTAAGCTGATAGCACTCAGGATCAAGACTGATGCCAGCCACAGCAGGGCGAGGATTACCACGCCAACCCCGCGGAGCACATTCTCCCCGAGAGTGAGACTGGACAGTTGTAGAAGGCGAACGTCGAGATACGATGTGACCATATAGCCCGCCAGCGCGACGTAAAATAGACGGCGTTTCATTTGTTAACGAACTCCCTTCACGGGTTGAGTTTCGACGAACTGAGGTAATTATATAATTTTGGCTATATTAGTCAATGTGCTGACATCTGTTACAATAGAGGCGATGACAGCGCAGGAAATCCGTAAGGCTTATTTAGATTTTTTCGTGGCTCGCGGGCACAAGGTGATCCCGCGGGCGCAGCTGGTACCGTATAACGATCCGACGACTTTGTTTACCGGGTCGGGCATGCAGCCATTGATCCCATATTTGTTGGGCGAACCGCATACGGAGGGCCAGCGGCTGGTAGATAGTCAAACTTGCTTGCGGGCGCAGGACATCGAAGAAGTCGGCGACAATCGGCACACGACATTTTTTGAGATGCTTGGTAACTGGTCGCTCGGCGATTATTTCAAGAAGGAGCAGATTCCGTGGCTGTTTGAGTTTCTCGTTGACCAGGTGGGACTCGATCCCAAGCGTTTGTATGTGACATGCTATCTTGGCAACAAAGAACTGAATATTCCTAAAGACAACGAGTCGGCCGCAATCTGGCAGGATTTGTTTGCAGACAAAGGCTTGGAGACGAACACTGCCGACATTGGCTCAGAGGCCGCCGGTTATGAGCGCGGGATCAAGCCCGGTGAACGCATCTTTTTTTATGACGGCAAAAAGAACTGGTGGAGCCGCAGCGGGGCTGAAGCTGACACGCCGATTGGCGATCCTTGTGGGCCTGACACTGAAGTGTTTTTTGAGTTTGAGCACGTGCAGCACGATCCGAAATGGGGCGCACACTGCCATCCTAACTGCGACTGCGGCCGTTTCCTCGAGATCGCCAACAGTGTCTTCATGGCTTATAAGCGGACCGAAAGTGGCTTCGAGCCGCTGGCTAAACCGAATGTCGACTTTGGCGGCGGTTTGGAGCGCATCGCCGTGGCAGTCATCGACGACCCCGACGTTTTCAAAATCAGCTTACTGCGGCCGATCATCATCAAGCTGGAAGCAGTCTCCGGCAAAAACTATGGCAGCCACACCGAGAGCATGCGCGTCATCGCCGACCATCTGCGGGCAGCCACCTTCCTCGCCGTCGACGGCGTCAAACCCAGCAACAAAGAGCAAGGCTACGTCATGCGCCGCCTGCTGCGCCGGGCCATTCGCTTCGCCTTCGAGCTCGGCATCGAACAAAATTTCTTGGAGCAGATCGTACCGGTCATCGCCGATTTGTACCACGACGATTTTCCCGAAGTCGCCAGCAAGCGCGAGGAAGTAGTCGAGATATTAGTGAAGGAAGAAAAGGTTTTCCGTCAAACTTTGCGCAAAGGCCTGCAGACCTTACCTAAAATTTTAGGGGCGAGTGCTGATTTTTCCGAAAGAGGCGAGTCAAATCAATCATTTGTTGTTGGTGGAGACGAAATCTTCTTAATGTATGACACCTACGGCTTTCCAATAGAGCTTACAGTTGAGGAAGTATTTAAACATCCTGACTGGAATTTAGATCCGGACTGGCAAAAGCACTTCAATATTAAAATGGAAGAGCAGAGGCAGCGCTCGCAGACGGCGGCCAAAGGAACATTCAAAGGCGGGCTCGGTGGGCATACCATGCAGCACAAAAAGTACCACACGGCGACGCATTTGATGTATCAAGCGCTACGGGATGTACTCGGTGATCATGTGGTGCAGCACGGCTCAAACATTACTGAGGAACGACTACGTTTCGACTTCAGCCATTCGCAGAAGATGACGCCGGAGGAGATCAAGCGAGTTGAGGAAATTGTGAACGAGCAGATTGCTAAGGACCTGAAAGTAACGTTTGAGGAATTTCCAACGAAAGTAGCTATTGAAGAAAAGGGGGCGCTCGGCCAGTTTGGCGATCGCTATGGCGACACGGTGAAAGTTTATCGCATGCAAGCGGAAGGAGCGGATAAACCTTTCAGCTTTGAAATCTGTGGCGGCCCGCACGTCGATCACACTGGCCAGCTCGCCGAAGATGGCAAAAAATTCAAAATCATCAAAGAAGAGTCGTCATCGTCCGGTGTCCGTCGGATTAAAGCCGTGCTCGCCTAACTACTGACCACACTGGCCAGCCTTTTGTTGCTATTTATGGTATAATAGTAGTTATGAATGGAGCTGAGGGTTCTCATCTGCAATTGGTTTGGGACAATTCGAAGGGCGATGCCTTTTTCCCTGATCCTGGCTCACCTAAGCTACCGGCTGGCGGAGCTTTAAGCGAGCAAGAGCAAAGGCCTTCTAGGCGGCCGGAAGACATGAGTGCCGAAGAAATAAGGCTGTGGTGGGTCTTTCCGGGAGACTTTGATGAGGTTATCTCTGATCCTGGCCGGCGTGGTCGGGCAGGACGTGCCTACCGTATTCTCAAACATCTCTTCGAGCCGCAAGCGACAATTATTGAGGGGGAAGTAGCTTTGCCTTTAAGCCAACTTGCGCAAGCGGTGGTCCCGCGCGATCCTGAAAATCCTCGGTCTACACTGTTAGATCAATTTGTGGGAATTAATGCTGTTTCCACGGTCGTGGAAGATGCGCAAAAAGTTGTTGATTACAAAGCGAGCCAAATTGAAGCGGCCGACAATTCATCCGGCTAGCGATCTTTGCATTGAGCAGTTTCCCAGCCTTTTCTAAGGTAGTAATATGCTAAAATAATGCATATGCTTGATAAATTTAAAAGCGTGGGCCTGAAAGCGGTCCAGCAGGCCCGCGAGGGTGCCGGCAAAGCGGCGGCCAATGCCCGGGCTAAGACAGGCAAGCCGGACGAGCAGTACTTGGTAGCGCTCGACATCGGCACCGAGTTTGTCAAGGCTTTAGTTGGTAAAGTCGGCGAAGATAAGACGACCGTCGAGATTATTGGTGTCGGTCGTTGCCATCAGGCGCTGACTGACATGCAAGCGGGCGCTATCGCTGACATTGCCGCTGTAGTTGAGAATTGCGACAAAGCTCTCAACCAAGCGGAGGAGCAAGCAGGTGTCAGTGTGCGGACGGCGATTATCGGTATCGCTGGCGAACTAGTGAAGGGCACGACCACCACGGTACGCGTTGCGCGCAAGGAGTCGTCGAAGCCGCTGGATATTGCTGAGATGGAGAAAATTATCAATTTGGTTCAGGAGCGCGCGCAGAACAAAGCCAAGCAGCAGTTGGCTTGGGAGCTCGGTGGCAAAGAAGTCGATGTGCGGCTGGTGAACAGTGCGCTGGTGAGCATTGAAATTGATGGCTATCCGGTGACAAATCCCATTGGATTCCAAGGCAAGGATGTGGTCGTTCAGCTCTATACGGCGTTTGCGCCAATGATTCATATTGGGGCGCTCGAAAAAACTGCTCAGGAGCTTGACCTTGATCTGTTAGCGGTCGCTGCCGAGCCCTTCGCCGTGGCCCGCGCGGTAATTGGCAACAACCCCAACCAGAATTTAAGCGCTATCCTGATGGATGTCGGCGGCGGCACGACGGACATTGCCGTTATTAATGACGGTGGCGTGCAGGGGACAAAGATGTTCGGCATCGGCGGCCGGGCTTATACCAGGGCCGTGGAACGCGACATGGGCGTAGAATTCGATGAAGCCGAGCAACTCAAGATCGGTCTTAGTACCAATCAAGCCCCGACTCAGAAGCGCCCGGCAATCGAAAAAGCCCTCGGTAAAACGGCCGACGTTTGGATTGGCGGTATCGAGTTGGCACTGAGCGAATTTACTAAGCTTGACCACTTGCCGCATCGGATGTTTCTGTGCGGTGGCGGCTCCTCGCTTGATCTGTTGATGGATAGGCTGGAACATACCGAATGGTACCGTAGCCTGCCGTTTACCCGAAAGCCCAGCGTGCACCATATACGCCCAGAGCAGGTGGCTGGTATCGAAGATCACACTGGTGACGTGACCGATCATACCTTTATCACGGCCATGGGTTTGCTACGGGTCGGCATGGATACTATGCAATTTTCAAGCGGTGGTGGTACGATTCGAGATAAAATTGATAAAATGTTAAGCGTATAACATGGCAGCGACAGACAAAGACACCATCTACATTGATATCGACGACGAGATCACCGGTATCATCGATAAGCTGAACGCCAGCCCCGGCAAAGTCGTGGCGCTGGTTTTGCCCAAGCGGGCCGCCGTCTTTCAGAGTATCGTGAATATGAAGCTGCTGAAGCGGGCGGCTGATGAATCCAAGAAGCATTTGGTCCTGATCACTTCTGAAGCCGGCCTTTTGCCGCTGGCTGGTGCGGCTGGCGTTCACGTTGCTAAAACACTGACTAGTAAGCCCTCGATCCCCTTGGCGCCTCAAGCGTTCGATGATGGCGAGGAAATGGTAGCTGAAACGGATGAGCCCGAGGAAATCACCACCGAAACTGCCGGCGATCAGCCGGTCGGCACCTTGGCCGGTCTCGGAGCCGCTGCCGCGGCTGATGACGTGGAGACGGTGGAGCTCGATGACGATGAAACGCCCGAAGATGTCGCCGCCACACCAAAGTCTAAAGATTTTGCACCCCCGACCAAAAAAAATAAGAAGCTCAAAGTACCGAATTTCGAACGTTTCCGCCTGCTACTCGTAGTCGGCGCCCTTGTCCTTCTCCTCCTTATCGCCGGCCTCATTTTTGCTCTTACTGCGCTCCCGAAAGCCACCATCAACGTCAAAACCGATGCCACCAACGTCCCGGTGAACTTAAACGTCAACCTCGCGACCGACACCAGTTCGGCTGACCCCACCAGCAACACCATCCCCGCAAAACTCGAGTCCCAGGTCAAAACCTACACCCAACAAGTCCCCACCACCGGCCAAAAGAACGAAGGCAACAAAGCCAGTGGCACCGTTACCATCACCAACTGCGGGCCTTCGGACGAAACTATCCCCGCTGGTACAGGCTTTAGCGCTAACGGGAATACGTACATTAGCCAAGATGACGTATCAGTTCCTCAAAGCAGCTATAGTTTTGGCGGCCAAAAGTGCCACAACGACGGCAAGGCTACCGTCAATGCTACTGCCCAGAGTGGAGGTAGCTCTTATAATCTTCCTTCGGGCGCCTCCATGAGCATCGCCAGCCAACCAGCCTATACTACGGCCACTAGTGGCTCGATTTCTGGCGGTACGGATAATGTCGTACAAGTCGTGAACCAGAATGACATTGCGACCGCCAAATCGAAGATCTCGACCAATAATGACACTACGCAGAAGCAGGCGCTGGCCAATCAGCTCCAGCAGGAAGGCTACTATGCGATTACGAGTACCTTCAGCTCGGGTACTCCGAATATTACCTCCAGCCCGGATGTTGGCGCAGCGGCCAACAGTGTGACGGTGACCGAAACAGTTACTTATACGATGTTTGGTGCCCACGAGAATGACCTGAAAACCTTGATTGACAATGCCGTAAAAGCTCAAATCGATACCAGCAAACAAAGTATTCTGAGTGAGGGTTTGGATACGGCGACCTTTGGTGTCAACAACTCCAGCTCGAGCAGTGCCCAGCTGACCATGCAAGCCACAGCCGAAGCCGGGCCGCAGATTGATGTGAACACGCTGAAAGAGCAAGCAGCCGGCAAGAAACCGGGCGATGTGAAGAGCACGATCGGCAATGATCCGGATGTGACCGGCGTCGAGGTCAAGCTCAGTCCTTTCTGGGTGAACAGTGTGCCGAAGAAAACCAGCCGTATTACGGTCAATATTGCTAAGCCGACTACCACCACCAAGAGCAATGCCACTAACCCGTAGTTCCATCCTGGCGTTGGATGTGGGAGAAAAAAGGATTGGTGTCGCTGTAGCCTCGGTTGTCGCACGCTTGCCGCGGCCACTGACAACTCTCGCCCGGGATGACAGGTTTTTTGTAGCGCTCGAAGATCTCGTCAAAACCGAAGACGCCGGAACTATTGTCGTGGGCCTGCCACGTGGACTGAGCGGGCAAGAGACGCGGCAAACAGCGGCCATTGAAGAGTTTGTAACAGAACTCAAACAACATTTCGATTTGCCAATTCACCTGCAGGATGAAGCCCTGACCAGCGCACAAGCTGAGGCCGAGCTTGAAAAAAGCGGTAAAATGTATAATCGGGGGGATATAGATGCACTGGCCGCCACCTACATCCTCGAAGATTTTTTGTTAGAGCATAAGGAGTTATGAGCTTGGCACAGTATCTAGCTGGTAACAAAAAAAGCCACTCGCACTTGCCGCGGCGGGTATGGTGGTTGCTTGCCGCTCTCTTGCTTGTTCTGATAGCCGGCATATTTATTACTCGGCATATTTATTACACCGATCTGCAGCCGGTAAGTACCAATCAAAAAACCCAGATCTTTACCGTGCAGACCGGTAGCTCGGTGAAAGATATAGCCAGCAATTTGCAGAAAGCGCATTTGATTCGCTCGGCCTGGGCGCTCGAACTGTATGTCCACAGCAAGGAGCTGGGCGAAAAAGTACAGGCCGGTAGTTATGCTTTGGCGCCAAATGAGAGTACTCCCGAAATCGTAGCGATTATGACCAAGGGCAGGGTGTCGACGCAGCTGGTGACGATTTTGCCCGGCCGCCGTATCGATCAGGTGCGCGCTGACCTTATTAATGATGGCTTCGCGCCGTCAGATGTTGATCAAGCCCTTGACCCGGCACAGTATGCTGATTTGCCGGTTATGGCCTTTAAGCCGGCCAACATAAATACCCTCGAGGGGTTGCTGTGGCCTGATTCGTGGTACAAAGACGCCAGCACGCCGCCCTCGTACATCATTCGCGAATCTCTGGCCGCCATGGGCGATCATTTAACCCCGGACGTCCAGGCTGCCTTCACGGCTGAGGGGCTCACAACGTACCAGGGGCTGATTCTGACTTCGATTGTTGACCAGGAGGTCAGTAAGCCGAGTGACCAGCCGCAAGTAGCCCAAGTTTTCCTGACTCGTCTTAAGAATGGCTCGACGCTCGGTTCTGATGTCACTGCTCTGTATGGTTCCGTTGCGGCCGGTAAATCGCCCAGTCTGACCTATGATTCGCCGTATAACACCTTGATCCATCCTGGCTTGCCGCCTACGCCGATCAGCACGATCACCAATAATGCTCTGACAGCGGCGATCCACCCGGCTAGCACTAACTGGCTCTATTTTGTCGCCGGCGACAACGGTACCACCTATTTTTCGACCACCCTGCAAGAGCATAATGCCCAAACCCAGCAATATTGCCACAAATTGTGTCAGTAATTGTTCGCCGGAACAGGGGTCATTTAAACATAAAAGCCTTGCGTAGCAGCCCATTTTTGCTATAATTGCTTGGTAATATTTGTGAGAGGCTAGTATTAGTACCAGCACCCCTTCAACAATCGCAGAACAACTCGCCAGACCACGCACCGCCGGGTCGTCGAGATTATATCATCATCTTCAGTCCAAAACCCGGCGCAAAACGGCGCGCCGGCGCGCTATTCGCATTGGCTTATTGCTGAGTAATGCGCTCATTCTGGCCGTCATCCTGGTTTTTGTGCTGCAGAGCCCGAATGCTACTAGCGATAGCAAAATATTGAGCGCCAACAGTGCTTCAGAGCCGGCGGCCGTAGCCAATCCACTCGATCAGCTTTCTTCTGCCGACATTGCCTTGACAGTGGCTCGCATGAGAAATTTGCCATAAACGCCACCAATCTCGAACCAAGCTGAATCACAGGCAGCCGATCTGACGATAGCTTCCACGGACGACAACGTCATCAGTAAACCCCAGGTCGTTACCACCGCCCTGAAATCGCGGGCCGATATACAGAGCTACACTTCGGCAACTGGCGATACTATTTCGAGCGTCGCCGCCAAGTTTGGCGTTACTTCCGATAGCATCCGCTGGTCGAATAATCTGACAGGCGACAATCTGGCAGCTGGCACCAAGTTGGTTATCCCCCCGGTTAACGGTCTTGTCTATCAGGTCAAAACCGGCGACACCGCCGATAGTCTAGCCGCTAAATATCACGCGAGCAAAGATCAGATCATTGCTTACAATGACGGCGAGTTGTCCGGTTTGCAAATCGGCGAACAGATTATTATCCCTAACGCGACGGTGGCTACGATACCAAGTTACAGCAGTAGCGGCGGTGGCGGCTTTCTCTGGGGCAGCGGCCCAATGTACGGTTATAATGGTTACGACTTTGGCTACTGTACCTGGTACGTGGCGACGCAAATCAGCGTGCCGGGGAACTGGGGTAACGCCAGCAGTTGGGCCTACTACGCCCGCTTGAGCGGCTGGAACGTCAGCAAAACACCCACGGTCGGCTCGGTCGCCCAAACCGCACTCGCAGCTGGCGGCGAAGGCCACGTGGCCGTTGTCGATGGCGTTAATGGCAGCATGGTGCACATCAGGGACATGAATAATTACGGTGATGGTGGGGGCTGGGACCGCGTCGGCAGCGGCTGGGTACCGGTCGGAGAATTCCAAAATTACATTGCTCGCTAAGTGCTACTCTACCAACTGCCAGCCAAAAACTATACACTAAGAGCAGCATGAGTTTTGTTGATAAGGTAAATGTTACGGCGGTCGCCGGCAAAGGCGGTGACGGCAAGCTGAGTTTCCGGCACGAAAAGTTCATCGCCAAGGGAGGTCCGGACGGCGGTGATGGTGGTGACGGTGGTGATGTCGTGCTGCTCGCCAGCCGCAATCAGAACACTCTAGCAGCCTTTCGCTATCAGAAAGAGCTTCGGGCTGAGCCCGGCCAGCCGGGGGGCACAAGCCGAAAGCACGGCCGGAGTGGCCCGGATTTGATCGTCGCAGTACCCGTCGGAACAGTGGCCTCTAAGGCTGATGGGTCAGTAGTGGCCGACCTCGTTGAAGATGGCCAGCGCGCAGTCGTTGCCAAGGGCGGTAAGGGTGGTTTTGGCAATGCCCACTTCGTGTCTTCCAGGCGGCAAGCACCGCAGTTTGCCGAAAAAGGTGAGCCGGGGGAGCAGTTTGATTTGCAACTTGAGCTTAAAATGATTGCTGACGTGGGTTTGGTGGGGTTGCCGAACGCCGGTAAATCGACTTTACTTAGCAAGTTAAGTAATGCGCGCCCGGAGATAGCGGACTATCCTTTTACTACTTTGACTCCCAATTTAGGGGTCGTCGACATTGATAAAGACAATGCGGTGCTTTTTGCTGACATTCCGGGCCTGATCGAAGGGGCTGCTGCCGGCAAAGGTCTAGGCCATGACTTTCTCAGGCACATTGAACGTACGGCCGTAATCTTGCATCTGATTGATGCCTATAATGATGACGTAGCCGAGGCTTATCAAACAGTCAGAGCCGAGCTAGAGGCTTACCAGCCTGAGTTGATCAAGCGGCCGGAGATTATTGCCCTGAACAAAGTCGAGGGCTTGGATAATGAAATCGTTGATGAACTGATGAAGCAGCTACACCAAGTTAAGCCGCTTGAAACACCAATTTTCGCTATTTCAGCCCAGTCCGGCGAAGGTCTGCAGCAGCTTCTTTTTATCGTCAAAGAGACGGTTCAAGCGGTACGGGCAATGCCTCCGGAAGAAACGGAGGAGCCTTCGTTGCCAGTTCTAACGCTAACAGATACCGCGGAGGAGTGGCACGTGAGCCGGGAAGGCACCAAGTTCGTTGTCACCGGCCCCAAAATCGAGCAATTCGCCCGCCGTACCGACTTTTCCAACGACCAAGGCGTAAGACGCCTCCGCGACATTATGAAACGTATGGGCATTCTCCATGAGCTCGCTCGCCAGGGCATTGAAGCTGGCCAGGTTATCCGGATCGCCAATCACGGGGAATTCACCTACTAAAGGTGTTACACTGGTAGCTACTGATGGCGGACAGCTTTTTCTTTTACGATCTAGAGACATCCGGATTTAACCCACGGACGGCGCGGATTATGCAGTTTGCGGGGCAGCGGACGGATATGGAGCTGCAGCCGATCGGCGATCCGGTCGACATCCTCATTAAGCTAACGCCCGATGTGTTGCCGCAGCCGGATGCGGTGCTGATTACCGGCATCACGCCGCAAAAAACGCTCGCAGACGGCATTAGCGAAGCGGAATTTTTGAAATTTTTCTATAAGGAAGTGGCGAAGCCCGACACGATTTTCGCTGGGTTCAATAACGTGCGTTTTGACGATGAATTTATGCGGTTTTTGCACTACCGTAATTTTTATGACGCTTATGAGTGGCAGTGGCGATACAATAGCTCCCGCTGGGACTTGCTCGATGTCGTGCGCATGACACGGGCTCTGAGGCCAGAGGGTATCATCTGGCCGTTTGCGTCAGATGGCAAACCGACCAATCGGCTCGAGTTCCTGACTACCGTCAACAAGCTCGACCACCTCAAAGCTCATGACGCGCTCAGCGACGTGCATGCTACTATCGCCGTGGCGCGGTTGATCCGCGAAAAGCAAAAAGACATGTTCGATTATCTGCTGAGCATGCGTAATAAAAAGAAGGTGCTCGAGCTGGTTAGCAATGCTACACCTTTTGTCTACACTTCGGGCCGCTACAGCAGCGATTTCATGCATACGACAGTGGCTGTATTGCTGGCTAAACACATCGAACAGGATGCGGCGCTGGTGTATGACTTGCGCTACGACCCCACCCCTTTTCTCGACATGGATGTCAAACAATTAATTGAGGCCTGGCGATTTACCAAAGACCCCGAAGCCGTACGCTTGCCAGTTAAGACGCTGAAGTATAATCGTTGTCCAGCTGTAGCGCCACTTGGGGTTATCAAAGATCAAGCGACCCAAGATCGTCTGCAACTCGACCTCAAAACTGTTTCTAAGCACTTCAATATTTTGAAAAAACACCACGAGTCCTTTGCTACTAGGGTTGCGGAGGCTGTTTCAGAGCTCGACAAAGAACGGGCCAAGACTCAGCAAACGGCCCTGATCGACAACGAACAGAACGTTGACGAACGGCTGTACGAGGGCTTCATGCCGGACAATGACAAGGCGGTGATGAGCAAGGTGCGCGCTGCCAAACCTGACGAACTCCCTAAGTTTGTCAGCGAATTTCATGATCAGCGTCTGCAAAGCCTACTCCCGCTCTACAAAGCCCGCAACCATCCCAAGCAGCTGACCCAAGAAGAGCGAGCGGCGTGGGATGCTTTCGTTGCCCAGAAGCTCCTGAGTGGCGACCAAGAAAGCCGCTTAGCCCAATATTTTGCCCGTCTGCAAGAGCTAGCTAGTGGCAAGCTTACCGAGCAACAGCAATACCTGCTTGAAGAGTTACGGCTCTACGGGGAATCTCTGGTACCCACCGACGCCGGTTAAAAGTGACCGTGTTTGGGGTGACGAAAGGCCGAACACATAGCTGAAAGCGAGATAACGATACTCGTTACTGAATTTAAAAAGCTTGTGGTTGTTCGCGAAAAATATTGATTTGATTTATGATGTCGTGTTGCGAGATGGACCCAGGATGTATGCTCCCCTGGACGTGCGCCCGAAATTTTTTGTAACGGCAATTCTTGACGATAAGAGCAATGTCAGCACCTGTCATGCCATCGGTAGATTTGGCGAGGGCAGCAAAGTCAAATTTTGCAGTTTCATCAAATTGTCGTGTGCCCTGAGCTTCATCAAGAGTAATATGATCCATGAAAATTTGGAGTCGAGTGCGTTCATCAGGATGCTTCATATATATTTTGACATCAAATCTGCCAGAACGAATAAAGGCTTCATCAAGATTTTCGGCATGGTTAGTAGTGCCAATCACTAAAACATTAGGTACTTGATTTGCCATGTATGCTAGGTCTTTTTTGAATTGTCCCAGTACAGACGCTCTTTCAGCATGCATATCTTTACTGACTACCACGCTGTCTATTTCGTCAAATAGAAGTACTAGCGGGCCGAGCTTTGATACCTTCACTGCATTTTCAAATAAAGCCGCGGTATATTTGGCAGAGTTACCAACGTACATGTTGACAATATCTGGCCCATCGACTTGCCAAATTCGTGCGCCAATCTTGTTACAGATGGCTGCCGCTGTCATAGTTTTGCCTGTACCGGCGGGCCCTAGTAGCAAAATTCCGCCGCCAGATTTCACGTTCCACTGCTTGGCTAGTTCGGGATTAGAGAAGACTAAAATACGTTCCTCAAGTTTTTCCCAGTCATTCGGATCGATACCATGAATATCTTCAAGTCGGGCATTGGGGTTAGGTAAACGTGGAGCATATTTTTCATTCAAGCTGGTGGCTAATTCACGAAGTTTAGTATTAGCTTGTGCTTGTTCGCTTTGATTCCCTTCTGGTTTGCTTGCGTGTTGATTTTTGCTGCGTTTTGATGAAGTTCTCTGCTGTTGGCGGGGACTTCTTTGTTCAATAAAATCAATTGTATATTTCGACGATGATCCGCCGAGGACCCTGTCCACTACAGAGAGAAGTCTCATATAATTGGCGAGGTCTTCTTCTAAGGTAGCACGCTCGAACTTTGGCGGGGATGAAGAGATTCGGTTATTGTTGAGCCCATCCCTTCGGTTATTGGAGGCATAGAAATGATAAGGTGGCACTCCCCCTCGAGAAAACCAAGTTGTTATACTAGTTTTCCCGTCATCAAAAGCTAGGCGTAGGGATTTCTTTTCATTTCCAACATAGGTTGCCCCTATGCCGGCGCTGCCCAGAAACAGCCCCTTAATCTCCGGCAAGTATCTTTCTCGTAAGGTGGCAATTTGAGAGGGGATAACGGTTTCATTAAAAGCGAACGAAGCATGTAGGCTTAAGTGTCCGACATCATTAGCGATGTGTCTTGTCGCGGTAACTTCAACTTCATACGGCTTCTCCATCGTAGCATGACGATGAACCACCGCAATCTTTCCGTCGTCAAGGCACTCGGCAATCAAATCAGGATTATTTACCTGCACATGCGGTAACTCTAGTGCTCTCCCGGCGATTGTATCACTCATAAAATTAATTTTAAAGTCGTTTCAGTTGAAGTATACGATATATATGTTTTTGCGGCAAAAAACATTTGTTGTGTTTTTCATGCATATACTCAAGCTATATATTATTTTAAAAGCGAGTAGAGTTGTTGACTGGCAATCAGTGGTATGATATAGCTAATTTATGAATCCCAGACACGAGCGTAGAGTTGGCCGGCGAACCCAAGCGGCAGGACCACGTCCACCCGAATTATTACCGCGCTTTAATCGGCACGCCCGAGAGCAGCAAGGGCAAATGTATATGCCAGAGCCCGTAACAAGCAAGGAAAGCACGCGAGCCTTTGGTATACGGCGCGGCGTTGAGGCCATGGCGGCCCGGGTAATTTGGGATGAGCTAAGACGCATGAAGATTGCCAAAGAATTGCCCGAAGCCATACAGCTTAGCACGCAACCAGCACTTCATTTAGAGCTTTTGCCAGTTGAGGTACTAGACCGTCGGGCTCGACGTTTGCAGCGCGAAAGCTCGGATGAACAGAAGATTAAAAGTGCACTGGAAACAAAGTGCCGACGCACTAAAGATACGCCTCGAACCGCGGATATTGTGGACTTAAGGTTTACGCGCGGCACTCACTTGAGCCTTATCGTTAGTTGTCCTAAAATTACGCAGGAAGGGGTTGGGATTGGTGAGGTGCTTAGGCGGCACGACATTCGTCCTAGGCAAAGGACATGGGATGCGCAGAAGCCTTTACTGGCGGTTGATTTGGGGCGCACTAATAAAGCTCTGCCTTTCGCTGAACGGCAAGATAAAGGCTTCTTGGCAACTGTTTTAAGCACCGTTGA
>Ga0134128_10002453_pt1 | contig 23037 bp, 21 predicted proteins | sample KB31754_FD_96462 | JGI IMG/M metagenome (GOLD analysis project Ga0134128, IMG submission 96462) | Terrestrial soil microbial communities with excess Nitrogen fertilizer from Kellogg Biological Station, Michigan, USA - KB3-175-4 | ecosystem: Environmental > Terrestrial > Soil > Unclassified ... | reverse complement strand
CTCCTGATCGGCGGCATCCTCGCCGCGTTCCTGGCGACCGCATTCGCGTGAGATGGGAATGGATGCAGGGTGGGTTAGCCCTACTGCGTCAAGACCCTCATAGTGAGGAGCCGCCAACGGGTCCGCGCGAAGCGTGGCCCGATGACAGGCTCCGCGGCGTCGCCGGACGAGGCGTCGCATCGCCGGGAGAACCATGAGGCCCCAGACGGGCCTACATCCTTCGAGACGCGCGCAAGCGCGCGCCTCCGGATGAGGTGTTAGTTCTGCTTGTGACGCAGGAGGACTAACCCACCCTTACGAAGTCTTGTTGCTCGTCATAGATAAGCCCGCTATCGAGGTTCAGTTGGCCTCGTGACGGGTGGACAAAACCACGGAGGATCAGATGGCAGTAAGCGTCAAGCAGATGCTCGAAGCGGCCAATGCGGCCGTGCCGAAGATCACGCCGGCACAGGCACGCGAATTGATCGGCAAGGGCAACGCGCTGGTCGTGGACGTGCGCGATGCGCCGGAGGTCGAGAAGAGCGGCAAGGTCGCCGGCGCCGTGCAGGTGTCTCGCGGCATGCTGGAATTCCGCGCCGATCCTGAATCGCCGTACCACGATAAGAGTTTTTCCAGGGACAAGGACGTCATCCTTTATTGCGCGTCCGGTGGCCGGTCCGCGCTTGCGGCAAAGCTGCTCAAGGACATGGGCTACGAGCACGTCTACAACGTCGGCGCGTTCAAGGACTGGGCCGAAAGCGGCGGCGCGGTCGACAGGCCGACCGCCTAGGGCTCACGCTGGGACAGCGGCATGGGTTGGTGCGATGTTTTCGCCGAAGGGCGGAGGCGTAACCGTCATTTTGCTGGCGACCGAAGAGGGGGGGTATGCCGCGCTAACCCACCCCCAAACCATCTCGCGAAATTTCCATCTCGCGGCGCACCTAAAGTCTGACGCCTAAAGTCTGACCGGATATTACACATTTGTAATGGCCTCGCCCGCACTTCGTCACGATTGCTTCCATCATTCGGCGCACCGCTGCCACGGTTCATGACAAGGCCACGCGCAGCACCTGATCTTTGTCACCCTGCAGGAGTGTCAGCCCATGCGAGCGCTCGACGTCGCGCGTCTTTCATTTGCCCTTTCATTGATCCTTTCAGCGGCCCACATCACGCAGGCCCAGGCCGCCGATCCCCCACGCGACATCAAGGGCCTCTTCCTGATGACCGATTATCCGGCGGTGACCGTAAAAGCCGGCGCCACCACGAATATTGCGCTGCGGCTGCAGAATTACGGGCTTTCGCCGGAGGACTACAAGCTTTCGGTCACCGGCGTGCCGAGCGGCTGGACCGCGACCATTCTGGGCGGCGGACAGCCGGTGGCGGCAGCGATGCCCGCGCCGGATTCCAGCGTGTCGCTGCAGCTTCGGCTCGACGTGCCCAAGACCGCCGATCTCAAGTCGCAGACGCTGACGGTGAAGGCGGAAGGACAGGGTTCCAACCAGGCGAGCCTGCCGCTTTCGGTGTCGCTTGCGAAAGAGCTGCCGGCCAAGCTGACGTTGACCACGAAGCTGCCGGAGCTGCGCGGCAGCCCGAAATCGAATTTCGAGTACACGCTCACGATCAAGAACGATTCGGGCCGCGACCTGACCACGAGCTTCACGGCCGAAGCGCCCAATAATTTCGAGACGTCCTTCACTGAAGCCTATGGCACGCAGGAGCTGTCCTCGATCCCGATTCCGGCCGGCCAATCCAAGGACATCAAGCTCAAGGTGCGTCCGCCGAGCACGATCGACGCCGGGCACTTCCCGGTCAAGGTCACCGTGAATGCCGAGGATGCGACCGCCAACACCCAACTCGCGCTTGATGTCGTGGGCCAGCCGCAGCTTCAGGTCGCCGGCCGCGACGGGCTGCTCAGCGCGCGTGCGGTTGCTTCCAAGCAGTCGTCGGTCCCGATCGTCGTCACCAACACCGGTACCGCGCCGGCTGACAACATCACGCTGCATGCCACCTCCCCCACTGGGTGGAAGATCAGCTTCGATCCCGCCACCATCGATCGCCTGGTGCCCGGCAAGGACGCCGAGGTGCAGGCCCTGATCACGCCCAGCGACAAGTCGCTCGCCGGCGACTACATGGTCTCCGTCAACGCCAACTCGCGGGGTGAAACCGCCTCCAGCCAGTTCCGCATCACGGTGAACACCTCGACGGTGTGGGGCATGGCCGGCGCCGGCGTGATCGGCGTCGCGCTCCTCCTGATGCTCGGTGCGGTGGCGAGGTTCGGACGGCGATGAGCGAAAAGCACAACGACAATCCCCCACCGCCGCCCGATGCCGTCATCAGCGCGCAGGGCCTGACCAAGCGTTACGGGCAGGCCAGCGCCGTCGATGCCATCTCCTTCGCCATCCGCAAGGGCGAGGTGTTCGGCCTGCTCGGGCCCAACGGCGCGGGCAAGACCACGACCATCCTGATGATGCTGGGCCTGACCGAGATTTCGGCGGGCCAGGTCAGCGTGCTCGGCTACAATCCCGCCCGTGCGCCGCTGCAGGTGAAGCGGCGCGTCGGCTACCTGCCCGACTCCGTCGGCTTCTACGACAACCTCACAGCGGCGGAAAATCTCGCCTACACCGCCAAGCTGATGGGCTTGTCGCTGAAGGAGCGGACCGTGCGCATTGCCGAAGCCTTGGCGCGCGTGCGGCTCACCGAGGTGACGCACAAGCGGGTTGCGACCTTCTCGCGCGGCATGCGCCAGCGGCTCGGGCTCGCCGAGATCATCGTCAAGCGCGCCGAGGTCGCGATCCTGGACGAGCCGACCTCGGGGCTCGACCCGCAGGCGACGATCGAGTTCCTCGAGCTGATCGCCGAGCTCAAGCGCGGCGGCACCACGGTCCTGTTGTCCTCGCATCTGCTCGATCAGGTGCAGCGGATCTGCGACCGTGTGGCGCTGTTCAAGTCCGGCCGCATCGCGAAGATGGGCTCCGTCGCCGAGCTCGCCGTACAGGTGCTCGGCGCGGGCTTCGTCGTCGAGGTCGAGGCCGAGGGCAGCGGCATTGCGCGAAAGCTCGCGACCATTCCCGGCGTGACCAAGGTCGAGACGCTTTCGGCCGATCGTTACCGTATGACCGCCGAGCGCGACGTCCGGCCGGATGCGGCGAACGCCGTCGTTGCCGTGGGCGGATCGCTGCGGCGGCTTTCGGTCGACGAGCCGAGCCTGGAGGAGATCTACTCGCGCACGTTCCAGACCATGGAAGCGGGGGTCCGTCATGCGGCGTGAAGGGTCTGCTTTTCAGGGCCTTGGCACGGTCTTCGTCAAGGAGCTGTCCGACAACATCTCCAGCGTCCGCATGCTGGTGCTGGAGCTCCTGGTCGTGCTCACGGCGCTCGCGGCACTCTATGGCGCGATCGACAATCTCCGCCAGAACACGGCGGAAGATCCTTTCCTGCTCTTGCGGTTGTTCACCCTGGCACGCGAGCCGCTGCCATCGTTCGTGGCGATGCTCGGCTTCCTCGTGCCGCTGATGGCGATCGGGCTCGGCTTCGATGCCGTCAACAGCGAGCATAACCGGCGCACGCTGTCGCGCATTCTGGCGCAGCCGATCTATCGCGATGCGCTCCTGATGGGAAAGTTCCTCGCGGGATTGACGACGCTCGGCGTCAGCCTCACGGCGCTGTGGCTGCTGGTCATCGGGCTGGGCCTGATCTTCCTCGGCGTGCCTCCGGGCGGCGAGGAAATCGCGCGCTCGTTCGCGTTCCTGGTGATCGCGATCTTCTATGCCGGGGTATGGCTCGCGCTCGCGATGCTGCTCTCGATCGTGTTCCGCTCGCCGGCTACCGCAGCGCTGGTCGCGCTCGGCATCTGGCTGTTCCTCACCGTGCTGTGGCCGATGCTGGCGCCGGCGATCGCGCAAGTGATCGCACCGCCCGATCCGCGCTACACCGCGCTCGGGCTCGAGACACCGGACACCGGCCTGTGGGCGCAGTTCCTGATGCGCATATCGCCCAACGACCTGTTCGCGGAGGCGATGCAGGCGATCCTGTCGCCGCAGACGCGGACGCTCGGCGCGGTGTTCCTCGAGCAGTTGCGCGGCGCTCTGATGGGCGCACCGCTTCCCTTCGCTGAAAGCCTGATGATCGCCTGGCCGCAGACGGTCAGCCTGATTGCGGGCACCATCGTGCTGTTCGTGATCGGCTATGTGATCTTCCAACGCCAGGAAGTGAGGGCGTGACGTGGTAAGGGCCTGACAGCGAACATTCCTCCACGCCTGCCGAGCCCTAGCGACCCTGAGCCGGTGTGCCCCCACGCCGGCTCAGGTGCTTTTTTGGAAGAGCGACATGGCTTGTTGGCTGTGTAGGGTGGGTTAGCGAAGCGTTGGCGCAGCGCAACCCACTACTTCCCTGCATTCGTCGTGGCAGAGTGGTGGGTTACGCCTTGCGGCTAACCCACCCTACGAACTCCTATGCCGCACCGGTCGAACCTAATCCTCAGCGCTTTTCGATCCTGCCCCAGAGCCAGCGCGCGATCGCGTCCGGGGAGGACGCCGCGCCGCTGCCGCTGGCACGCAAATTGGCCTCACGCATGTCCGCGATGTCGATCCTGCCGAGCAGCGGCTTTAGCGCTGCCCGCAGCGTCTGATCGTCCGCACGCTTGGGCGACAGCAGCACGATCGCATCATAGGGCGGAATTGCGTGCTTGGGGTCGTCCAGCACGGCGAGATTGTATTTCGCGATCAGCCCGTCGCTGGTATAGCCCGCGATCACGTCGACCTCGCCGGAAGCGACAGCCGCATACATGAAGTCCGGCTGCATGGTGCGCTGCGCGCGGAACGAGAGGCCATAAGCCCGCTTCAGCGCCGCCCATTCCGGGCGCGAGAAGAACTCATAGTCGCCCGCGATCGACAGCGTTGCCGCGTGCGAGGCGAGATCGGCGATCGAATGAATGCCGAGTGCATCAGCCCGCGCCTTCGGCATGATCAGCGCATAGGCGTTCTCAAAACCGAGCTCGCCGAGCAGGGTGATGTTCTGTTTTGCCAGAATGGTCTTCAATTCGTCCACCAGCTTTTCGCGCGACGGCATGTCGGTGCGGTGGAACTGGTTGAGCCAGAGCGTGCCGGAATAGTCGACATAGACGTCGATGTCATTGGCCGCGAGCGCCTCGAAGATCACGTTGGAGCCGAGGCCCTGGCGCGTGCTCGCGGACGATCCAACGGCGTGCAAGCGCTGGGTGATCAGCGCCGACAGCACATATTGCTCGGCAAAGGTCTTGGCGCCGACCACATAGGTCGAGGAGGACCGCGCAAGATTCGGCACCAGCGTCGCTGCGATCAGCGCCGCGATGCCGAGCCCGCCGAGCGCCGCGCGCACCCGGCGGCGTTGCCGCAGGCCGTTTTCGATCAGCGCAAGCAATTGATCGATCGCAAGGGCCAGCACCGCGGCGGCAACGCAGCCGAACAGCACGAGCACCCAGTTCTGGGTCTGCAGTCCGGCAAAGATGTAGTTGCCGAGACTGGTCTGCCCGATCGGCGTGGAGAGCGTCGCGGTGCCGATCACCCAGACGGCGGAGGTGCGGATGCCGGCCATGATCACCGGCAGCGCCAGCGGCAATTCCACCGAAAACAGCGACTGCCGCTCCGTCATGCCGACGCCCTTGGCCGCTTCCGTGAGTTCCGCATCGACGCCGTTCAGTCCGGTGATGGTGTTGCGCAGCACCGGCAGCATCGAATAGAGCGCGAGCGCGAGCACCGCGGGAAGGAAGCCGAACGCGGAGAAGCCGAAGCCGAACCAGCGAAAGGTGATCGATGCGAGCGCGAGCAGGAGCGGATAGAACAGCGCGAGCAGCGCGAGCCCCGGCACGGTCTGCACGATGCTCGCGACGGCGAGCAGCACGCTGCGGAGCAGCGGCCGGTTGCGCGCGACAATCGCCAGCGGAAACGAGACCACAAGCCCGAGCGCGAGCGCGGTGACGCTGACGCGCACATGGCTGCCGAGATAATCGGGAAGATGCGCCAGCGCCTCGCCCCAGCGCGCATCGGTGAAGACGCTCATGCGGCGCCATCCCGCGGCAGCAGCGCATTGAGCCGCTCCGCCTCGCGCCGCGGCGTGCGCAACAGCTCGGCCACGTAGGCGTTGGTATTTTTCGACAGCTCCGCCGGCGTGCCGAGCGCCAAGAGCTTTCCCGCCTGCATCACCGCGATGCGGTCGGCGAGCAGCAGGGCCTCCGCCATGTGATGGGTGATCAGTACCGTGGTCAACGCCAGCCTGTCGTGCAACGCGCGAAAATCGTCGCGCAGCGCGTCGCGGGTCAGGGGATCGAGCGCCCCGAACGGCTCGTCCATCAGCACGATCTGCGGCCTTGCGGCGAGCGCGCGGGCGACGCCGACGCGCTGGCGCTGGCCGCCCGACAGCTCATTGGGCAGCCGGTCGCGATGGCTGGGATCCAGACGCACCAGCTCGATCAGTTCGTCGACCCGCACTGATATCTCCTCCGCCGGCCAACCCAGAAGTTTGGGCGTGATGCCGATATTGGCGGCAGTGGTGAGATGCGGAAACAGCGCGCCGCTCTGGAACACGTAGCCGATGCGCCGGCGCAGCGCCACCGGATCGAGTGCGCGCACATCCTCGCCCTCGACCGCGACGCGGCCGCTATCGGCGTCGAGCAGCCGGTTTGCGAGCCGCAGCAGCGTGGTCTTGCCCGAGCCGGAACGGCCGACAATCGCCAGCAGCTCGCCCTTGGCGACTTCCAGCGAGACACCGTCGACCGCCGCCACGCGGCCGCCGCCACGGTCGGCAAAGCTCTTGCTGACCTCGGTATAGGCGATCAACGGCTGGATCGGCATTCCGTGCCTGTTCCCGGTTGCGGTCCTTCATCCTCGAGAGGATGGGAACTCTGCCTAGCACGTCGGAGCGCCGTGTTGAACTTTTCTGCGCAAGCGGTTCAGCCATCTGGCGAAATCGAAAGTGATCGGTCCGGGTCAGGGTACGCCGACAGGCCCGACTCCCTGGCGAATTTCACGTGCCCCATCGCGAGATACGGACTGTTTTGAAGGAAGAGGTGTTGAAGGGATACGCGCCATCGGGGCCGCCGAGCTCCCGACCGCGTGGGATGAAACCAGCCAATAAAAATGGGAGTTGTCATGTCAAAACGCGCATGGATTCTGGCGGCGGCGCTGGCCGCCATCTTCGGCACGCACGAAGCGTTGGCTGCGGGCGCCTTTAAGGTGACCTCGTCGACCTTCAAGGACGGCGAGCGGTTGCCGCAAAAAGCGGCCGGCAACAACAAGTCCAACCCGAACTGCGTCGGCGGCAATGTTTCGCCGCAATTCACGATTCTCAACCCACCCGAAGGCACCAGGAGCTTTGCGCTACTGGTGTTCGATCCCGAGGGCCGGCCGCCCGGCGGCGTCAGCCATTTCGTGGCCTATGGGATTCCCTCGTCCGTCACCTCTTTTGCCGAGGGCGAGCTGTCCAGGCCGGGCGACAAATTCATCGGCGGCATCGGCACGTCGAAAATGTCCGTCTATACCGGGCCGTGCACACCGCCGGGCGCGCCGCATCACTACATCTTCACATGGATCGCGACCGATCTCGAGCCGAAGGATCTGAAGCAAGGCATGACGCGCGATGAACTGATCAAGGCGCTCGACGGCCATGCCAAGGGCGCAACCGGCATCATCGGCACGTTCTCGCATTCGTAGCCGCGGGCTAAGTGAGAGTCATTCCGGGGGCGAGGCTTCGCGTCGCCCCGGAATGACCGCTTCGCGGTCAATTCAACAGCTTGGTATCGTCGGGCGCCTGCGGCGGCGTCTTGATGGCGATTGCCTTGATGGTGCGGCCGGTGACCTTGGTGCCGCCGTGCGGCGTGCCCTTGGGAATGATGACGAGATCGCCGGGCTTCACCGGCACTTCCTTGTCGCCAAGCCAGATCGTGCCTGATCCCTCGAGAATGTATTGGATCTCGTTGGCATTGTTATGCAGGTGCTTGGGCGTGTTGCCGTCCTGGATCGAGATCGTCGCACCGTCGGTCGAGACAAATAGCTTGTTGCGGAAGCCCGCCGCGTTGGCGGGCGCCAGCGCATCGCCCTCGAGGTCGCCGGTATGGATGACCTGCGCGGCGATGACGTCGGCGGCCAGCGCCGGCCGCATGAAATGCGTGACCGCGCAGCCGGCGGCGAACGCGGCAGCGATAGACAGCGTCGTGGCGATGCGATTCATGGCGAGGCCTCCCCATTGGGTGGTTTCTTGGTGAGGTGATGCTAGGCCCGCGATTGCGCGCTGGCCATATTCGCCGGGCGAAAAGATCGCCTCTCCGCGCCGGAATAAACACGCAAGCTCAGCGTTTTGGGGCACCGCATATCGGCTGCCCAACTCACCTTCTCAAGTCACCTTCTCAAGCCTGCCGCACTGCATTATGTTGCGCGCCATCAAATTGGAGGGCCGTGCATGAAAGACCTGACCGGCGAGCGCGCTGCGGCCTTGCTTGCTTTGATGGATGTCGAGCCGGCCAGGACGACGGGGATGAATGGCAAATAACGCGGTCATTCACTGCGTCACGGCGCTTGACCTGAAGGTTGAACGGCGGGCATGGCCGTTCGCGCAAACGCGCCGCGCGGAGATCGACGCGCATTTTGCCGACAGGCAGCGCGAGAAGCCGGACATCTGGAACGGCCGTGTGCTGCTCGGGCGCAACGCGGATTTCTCCGGCGGGCGGCTCACGTCGAGCTATTTCGAGACCGATTTCGCAAGCTTTCTCGCCTGGCGCGACTGGGGCTTTCCCGACCGCGAAGTCTTCAACGGCTTTGGCATGGGCGCGCTCCGCTCCGCCGACGGTGCCTTCGTGCTCGGTGAGATGGCCGGACAGACCGTCAATGCGGGGCGCATCTATTTTCCGGCGGGAACGCCCGATCCAGGCGACGTCGTCGATGGCGTGCTGGACATCGCCGGCAGCATCGCGCGCGAGATCGAGGAGGAAACCGGGCTGACGCCGGCGGATTATCATCCAGGCGCGCATTGGGATTGCGTCGTGGTCGGCGCGGCGGTCGCGATCATTCAGATCCTGTCGGTCGACATGGCGGCCGACGCGCTCAAAGCGCGCATCGAGGCCAACCTTGCGCGCCAGGCGCATCCCGAGCTTGCGGGCATCCACATGGTTCGCAGCGTCGGCGATCTCGGTCCCCGCACGCCGCATTTCGTCATGGCGTTTCTGGAACGCGAATTTGGAGCAAGGCAATGATCGTCATTGCGAGCCTGCTTCTGGCTGGTCATTCCGGGGCGCCCGAACGGCGAAACCGGAATCTCGAGATTCGGGGTCTGGTCCTTCGGACCACCCCGGAATGACGGAGTGCAAAATTCGCTTCGCTCGCCATGACGGAAAGGATTGATCGATGAGCAAGAAACCGCAGCGATCGCTTGCCGCAGAGCTCGATCCCCTCGTCGCGCCGTTCCGCGTCGACGGCTCGCGCAAGTTTCATCTCGCCTCCTGCAAGACCGGCGAGAGGGGCGGGCTTGCCAAAAGCGAGGGCGAGACCATCATCGAGGCCAACCGCGAACGGCTGAATGACTTCCAGGAAAAGCTCTACGCGCAGGACCGCTGGTCGCTGCTGCTTATCTTCCAGGGCATGGATGCAGCCGGCAAGGACTCCGCCATCAAGAGCGTGTTCGAAGGCGTCAATCCGCAGGGCTGCGAGGTCACTTCGTTCAAGCAGCCGTCGACCAGGGAACTCGACCACGACTTCATGTGGCGCGCCATCGTCGCGCTGCCGGAGCGCGGCCGGATCGGCATCTTCAACCGCTCCTATTACGAGGAGTGCCTCGTCGTGCGCGTGCATCGCGAGGTCCTGGCCAAACAGAAGATCCCCGCAAAACTCGTGACGAAAAACATCTGGCGCGAGCGCTATCAGGACATCGCTGCGATCGAGGCCTATCTGTCACGCCAGGGCGTCGTGATCCTGAAATTCTTCCTCAATGTCTCGAGGGCCGAGCAGCGCGAGCGCTTCCTCGACCGGCTCGAGCAACCGTCGAAAAACTGGAAGTTCTCGATGGCCGACATCAACGAGCGCGCGCTGTGGCCGCGCTACCAGGCGGCCTATCAGGACATGATCCGGCACACCGCGAGTCCTCACGCGCCCTGGATCGTGGTGCCGTCCGATCACAAATGGTTCGCGCGCGTGGTGATCGGCGCGAGTATCGTCACCGCGCTCGATTCACTGAACCTGCGTTTCCCGCGCGTCGACAAGGCCTCGCAGGAGGAGTTCGCGAACGTGCGCGAGGCGCTCGAGAACGAAGGCAAGCGAAAGAAGGCGGCCGGGACCACCGCGAAATCCAAAAATCAAAGTTAGAAAAACGTCAGCCTTATCCCCGTAATCCGCCGAAGTGGTGATGGAACCCGCGCGCAGAAATCTTGACAGCGGCGTGGGTCTGCCGCAGCATTCACACGTGCTGAACCTGTGAGCCGCGAAGCGTTCAAGCTCACCGCTTGCGGGAATTGCGGTCCGATGATGTCGTCGAACAGCAGACAGCAGAGGCGGACGAAAGTCCGTTTGGCCCACACAAGGAGAGGAGCATGACGCCACCGGGCACAAGCCAGCGACCTTGCTCTGACAGCAGGGTCACGGCGTAAGTTGAGGTGAGGGCAGCTGTTCACCCCTGCAAGCGCCGCCGACAATTTGAACATATCCGCAAGGACCTCGGCATGAAGGCCAAATGCTTTGCGGTTCTTGAAATCTGACTGGTGTGTACCAGAATCCTTCAGCAAGGACTGATCGTCCGGGCCCCGCGATGCCGCTGTGCACCGGGGCCCATTCAGTTTGCAGTTTGCCCGTTTTGCAATTTGCCCGGTTTGCCGCGAGCCTCGTGCAGCAGCGCTCACGACGCTTTTGCTGCGGCGCTCAAGACGTCCGTAAATGCTCGCGACGCGCTTATGGTTTACGCAAGATCAACAACAAGCTTGATCAGGCTCACGATAAGGGCGGAGGCGAAGACCGCGGTGCCGAGGTCGGCAAGGTAAAGCAGCGCCGCGCGCTGCTCCGGGTCCAGTTCTGCCATCGCTTTGCGCATTTCCCTCTCCCCTTTTTGTGAGAACGGGAATGAGGCGCTTCGGTTCCACGTCAATCGCGTGTGATCCATGCACTGCGCCTTAACCATGACCACGCCTGACAAACCCTCTCGCTGTGGCGTTTGCGCAACACGAATTTAACGGATTGGAGCGTTGTCGCTGGCAATGTCCCGCCGACGGGATTTCGTTTTTTTAAACATGGGGAGAAGTCATCATGAAGACGTTGGTTCTCGCAGCCTCGATCCTGGCGCTTGGCACCGCCACCGCCTCGGCCGCCGATCTTGCGCCGCGCTATTACAAGGCGCCGCCGATCGTTGCAGCCGCGTTCAACTGGAGCGGATTCTACGCCGGTATCAACGGCGGCTGGGGCTCGAGCCACAATTGCTGGACCCGCACCGCGACTTTGGGCGTTCCCGTGCTGCCGGTCGCGGTCGGCTGCCATGACGCCTCGGGCGGCACGGTCGGTGGACAGGTCGGCTATCGCTGGCAGGCCAGCAACTGGGTGTTCGGCCTGGAAGCGCAGGGCAACTGGGCCGATTTCTCCGGCTCCAATGTGAGCACGGCGTTCCCCGCCGTCACCAACCGCACCAAGATCGATGCGTTAGGTCTGTTCACCGGCCAGATCGGTTACGCCTGGAACAATGTGCTCGCCTATGTGAAGGGCGGCGCCGCAGTCACCGACAATCGCTATAACGGGCTTGTGACTGCGACAGGCACCGTGTTCGACACCGTCAGCGACACGCGCTGGGGCGGCACGGTCGGCGTCGGCGTTGAATACGCCTTTGCGCCGAACTGGTCGGCCGGGCTCGAGTACGACCACATGTTCATGGGCACCAACAACTACGCCTTCACCAGCGTCTCCCCGGTCGCCGGCATCAACACCCGCAACGAGAGCATCAAGCAGGATGTCGACCTCGTCACGGTGCGCGTCAACTACCGCTTCGGCGGCCCGACCGTCGCGCGCTACTGATAGCCGCTCACCTCACCACAACGGAAAGCCCCGCTTCGCGCGGGGCTTTCTTTTTTGCTCTCGTGAAAAGGATCGCCGCTCAGCCGATCGGGACGGCGACATAGTGGGTGTTGTCGGCGGTCTTGATGCGCATCAGGATGTCCTTCTTGCCGTTGGACTTGGCCTCCGACAGGGCACTGCGCAGTTCGCGCACCGAACCCACGCTCTTGCCGCCGACGTCGAGGATCACGTCGCCGGACTTGAGCCCATGTTCCGCCGCCGGGCCGTCGGGCTCGACGCCGGTGATGACGACGCCCTTGTCGCCGGCGCCCGCGACGTCGCTTGCGGGAGCAACCGAGATGCCGAGATGGGGTGCGCCGGGCATGGCGCCGTTATTGTCGGACTCGCCGGCATTGGCCTGCTTGCCGGGCTGGTTCGGCATCGTCGCCAGCGTGACGTCGATGGTCTTCGAGTCACCCTTGCGCATAATGTCGAGCTTCGCCGTGCTGCCTGGCGTCATGGCGGAAATCTCGCGCGCCAGCGCGCGCGAATCCTTCACGGACTTGCCGTTGACCGCCGTGATGACGTCGCCGGCCTCGACACCGGCCTTCGCTGCCGGCGTGTCGGCCTTCGCCTCATCGACGAGGGCGCCTTCGGCAGTCTTCAAGCCGAGGCTCTCGGCGATGCCGGGCGTCACCTTCTGCACCTGCACGCCGAGCCAGGAGCGTGTCACCTTGCCGTTGTTCTTGAGCTGGGCGACGACCATCTTCACGGTGGGGGCGGGAATGTCGAAACCGATACCGACGGAGCCGCCGGTCGGCGAATAGATCGCGGTGTTGACGCCGATGACGTTGCCATTGGTGTCGAAGGTCGGCCCGCCCGAATTGCCCTTGTTGATGGGCGCATCGATCTGGATGAAGTCGTCATAGGGCCCGTTGCCGATGTCGCGTCCCTCGGCCGAGATGATGCCGGCGGTCACGGTTCCGCCGAGGCCATAGGGGTTGCCGACCGCGACCACCCAGTCGCCGACGCGCGGGGTTGCCGTCTCGAGATTGACATAGGCGAAGTCGCTCTTGCCGTCGACCTTGATCAGCGCGAGATCGGTCTTGGCGTCGGTGCCGATCACCTTGGCGGTGTAGGTCCTGCCGTCGTCGGTCGTGACCTGGACGGACCTGGCGTGATCGACGACATGATTGTTGGTGACGGCATAGCCGTCGGCGGAGATGAAGAAGCCGGAGCCGACGCCGGTGATGATTTCGTGGCGCTGCATCCCGCGCGGAAGGTTCTCGAAGCCATGGCGGTGGAAGAATTGCTCGAACGGCGAGCCCTGCATGGAGGGCGGCATGCCTTCGTCGTCGTTGTTGTTGTTCATTTGCGGCGCGTTTCCGTCTCCGGAATCCACGGAGCGGTCGACCTTGACGCGCACGGAGATCACCGCGGGCTTCACCTTGGCGATCAGGTCGGCAAAGCCGGTCGGGCCCTGCTGCGCCTGGGTCGTCGCGGCGAAAGCCGGCCGGGTCAATTGTCCGGTCCCGACGCCGCCGAGCACCAGCGCGGCGCCCACGACGGCCACCGAGCCGAGCAGCTTCAGCCGCCGCGCGGGCAGGATTTTGCGATGCGGATTTGGGTTCGTTGCTGTCATCATCATCTCTCCAAAAATCGATTGAGCGTCCCGGCCCTTCATCGGAGAGATAGTGCTGCCGGCCTTACCGCGTGCTGACGGGTGAATTAATATCCGTCCATGCACGTTAAATCGCCGTAAGACGAGGGCCTACGAAAGTCGGTGTCGCGGCGACGGAGCGTGCTGCCTCGTCAAGGCGCTTTCAGCCGTCGGTTTCGCCGTCGATCGAAATCTCGCGGCCATCCCTGGCCTTGCCGCGGAGATTGAGCTTGTTGCCGCTGAAGGTGAGAAAGAATCGTCGTTGCTCGCCCAGTCCCACATACTGGACATCGACCACGAACGTGTCTTCCTTGACCCACGCGCCCTTGACGGCACGCAGCCCGAAGTCCGTCGGCTTGCTCTTGCGATAGAGTCCGTCCAATCCGATCGGTCCGGCAAATCTGCGCAAGGAATCGGCCGGACCGCGGGTGTCGGTCTCGAGCGAATAGTGCGGCTCGGCGTCGGTCAGGAACAGCGTCAGCGATTTGATGTTGAGTGCGTTGCCGGCGAATTTATAGGTTTTCCCCGAAATCGCGGCCGCCATCTGCGAAGCCGGGCCAACCTCGCTCGCCTTCTCGATCGAGATGTCGCTCAGTTCGTTGGCAAGCTGCGCGGCTGCATCCGGATTTGCCGGCAGTTCGCCGTCGGATTTGACCGCGCTCGAAATAGCATTGGCGATCTTGCGGAACGGACAGAAATCCCTGGCCGTCATGGCTGCCACGATGTCGAGATCGGGAAAAACCATGATGACCTGGCAGTGATATCCAACCGCCATGTAGACGTGCAGGTCGGGCATGGCCCAGAACTGGTTGTGGTATTTCAGATGCGGGTCGAACGACGCGTTCATGCTCACCGTGGCATGGCTGACGCTGTCGACCCAGTCGGCCGGAAGCAACTCTTGGCCTGCCCAGAAGCCGTGGCGCAGGTAGAGATAACCGATCTTCGCCATGTCGCGGGGCAGCAGCGCGAGACCGAATGGGCCGGTCGAGAGGCCCTGCGGATCCCTGCGCCAGAACGGCGGCTCGATCCCGAGTGGGGCGAACAGCCTCGTGTTGGCGTAGTCCGCAGCGCGCTTGCTTGTGAGCTTGCTGATGATGGCGGACAACAGGTGCGAATTGCCGCTGTTATAGTAGAAGACCTCGCCTGGCGCGTGCGCCATCGGACGATCGAGAATGAACTTGACCCAATCCGGGCTCCGCCCGAGATCGACCAGCGATTGCTCCCTGCCGCCCTGAAATCCTTCCTCCCAGTCAAATCCGGAGGTCATGTCCAGGAGGTTCTGGACCGTGATCGCCTTCTTCCGGTCGTCGACATCGGCGACGCTACGGTCGGTGAAGAGATCGAGCAGGGGATGGTCGAAACCATCGAGCAGGCCATCCTTGCGCACCAGGGCGATCAGGGTGGCGACCACCGCCTTGGTTGCGGAGTTCATCACATGGGGAATATCCGCCGTGTAGGGCGCGTAGTATGCCTCGAGGACCATTCGTCCATGGCGGGTGATCAGCAGGCTGTCGAAGCTGCGGGTCTGTCCGAATGCGACGAGCTTCGCAAGCGCAGCCGAATCCATGCCCTCCCGTTCCGGCGTCGACACCTGCCACTGCGGCATCGGCCAGATCGTCTCCTCTGCGGCTGACGGCTGCTGGATGCCCCAGCAGATCGCGGCCAGCACGATGGGTGCGCCTCGCGCCAGATCGACGAGAGCTCGTCGCTTGTTTGACATGCATTTCCGGAGCGGGCGGAAACCTTGGCGGGTAGGAGCGGCGGGAAAGCGGAAGATTATATCAATCCGCACGCGTGCGACCAAGGGTGCGCGGGACCAGTGTTGCTGCGCAGCAACGGCCGCTTTGGATCGTGACCATAGCCGCCGCGTGACGATGAACCGCCCGAACCTTGCCGCAAATCTGTGCATTGCAAGGGGGCATGTCCCGGGGCGAACCGCCTTTGCGGTTGGGAAATCCCCGGGGATTCGCGGGGCATCGGGGCTAACGAAGACACATGGCAGGTCGTGCAACCAAGGCGCTGATCGCGGCTTTCCTGCTGATTTGCGCCGTGCAGGGGGCGGCGGCCGAGTCTCCCGCCGAAATGATCTCGAGCTTCCGCCTCAAGCATGGCGAGGTCAAAGTCGTGCGGGACGCTACGCTCGACCGCATCGCGCTGGAGCAGGCGCGGGCGATGGCGGCCAGGGACAATCTCAGTCACGAGGCACTCGGCTCGTTCTCCTCGCGCATCGCGGTCTCGCGCGCCGGACGCGCCGCCGAGAACATCGCCTATGGCTACGATACGTTCGACAAGACGCTCGAGCAATGGATCGATTCTTCCGAGCATCGCCGGAACCTGCTGCTGCACAACGCCTCCCGCATCGGGATCGCGAGCGCGAGGGATGCGAGCGGCAAGCGCACCTATTGGGCCATGGAGATCGCCGGCGATTACCAGAAGCCGGGCAAGGGCAAAGGCAAGGACCGGAGAGACCTTGGGCCGCTGATCGCGATCAGGCGCGTGCCGGCGACCGCAACCATGACCACGGCCACCGCAAGCCGGTCCACCGCCTCCAAGTGCCACATCAAGCTGCTGAGCCTTTGCCTGTGAAGCAGCGCGTGAGCGTCGTACCTGAGTTAGCGAAGCATCACTCGCCTCATCGCTCTCGGCAGGGTTGGTCGACTTCCTTGGCCGCGAATCCCTGACGGAGCGCTACTGCGGCGCTTGCGGTCACTCTCAGTGGCGGTCAGCATTCCTGTAGATAAGGCGATTGTACGTATTGACATCCTCAAAAAAATTTTGAGCGAGAGTCGCAAACCGAACCTACAGCATCACTTGCGTCGGACATAATGACATCAGGGCTGGATTGAGGGCTCACCCAAAACTGATTGAACATGCAAGCGGGACAACGCTCTCCGCCGCCACGAGTTTTCGTGTCGCGTGTCGGCGCCCGCTCGAAGGAGATAGCGCGTGAGTGAAAGTAAAGTGAATGCCGAATCGAACGGAACGAAAGCTTCTGCGACGCTGTTGTTCGGATTCCCGAAGGTCGCTTTCTCCGCAAGCCTGTTCGGCGAGCTTGCCGAACAGGGGGTGGCGCGCGCGCAGCAAGGCTGCGAGAAGATCAAAGTCCTCTCGGAGGAGATGGGAGAGGCGCTGCGCGAGAGCTATTCGAGCAATGCGAAGAGTGCGAGCGACTACGGGCTCAAGGTCATTGAGATCTCGAACGCCAATACCGCCGCCGCGATTGATTTTTTTAGCGACCTGCTGGGCAGCAGGTCGATGACGGACGCCTGCACCCTGGCTGCGGAACAAGCGCGCAAGGCCTTCGACGCCGCATCCGCCCAGAATAAGGAATTGTGGGAACTCAGTCAGAAGCTCGCGGCGGAAACAAGCGAGCCGATCAGGAAGCGTGTCACCAGGTCTCTCCAGCAAACCAACTGACACAGCAGCGGTCGCGGTTTGTCCAAGGAGCGAAACCCGGCCGGTTGGAACAACCCCGCCACGAGCAATGACCCCTTTGCTCGATCAAAAGCCCAGGTGCGCGATGCCCCCCAAGTCAGACGCACCGACAAGAGGCGAAATCCAACCGGCCGGTCCTTGCTTCAAGCAATCAAGGAAAACCCACGGGAGAAGTTCACATGGGTATGGTTATGGTGAAATGCCCGCAAACCGGACACGCGATTCCGACCGGCATCGAGACCGATCGGGAGAGCTTTGGGCGCAGCGTAGTATTTTTCAAGCGCACCCGCTGCCCGATCTGCCGCGACGATCACTCCTGGTTCGCACGGGAAGCCTGGGTCGACGAGCGAGGCGCGCCGGCGGATGGTCGCGGTGTCGTCCCCCGCGTATCCCGGCATTAGCGCATGATCTGGAAAGATGCGAAGCGGTTTCGCGCATCAGCGTGACCTTGCGGCGGGCTTTCTTGCGCATGTGAGAACCAATTGGATACCGGCCAAATGTGAGATTCGAGCGTGATTTTAGCGATGGAGGGGCATATGGCACGCATGCAAGTCTCCACTGAAACATCCGCCCGGCTTTTGCAAGCCCAGGATCTTCTTGATGAGGCGCACCGGTTGAGGCCGGGCCGTGCGCGCAACGAGCTTCGTCAGAAGGCGAAGGCGATGCGGGAGCTTGCGAATCTCGATCCGCAGCTTGCGAGGCTCGACACGCAATCCACGCCGGGTCCTGATCGGCCGCAGCGAAGCTGATTTTGCGGAGAGGATCCGCTATTCTGCCTCGGGCGAGCTGGCTCTGCGCTCAGCACCGGCCTCGTTTCCCTGGTCGGAAACGAGGAGGGGGTATTCCCCTGACGTCGCAAGGGCAGGCTGTGAAGCGGACAACTCCTCGCAATACATGCGATCGATCCGGCGCTGCATCAGCACATAGCATTCACACGCCATGCTCTCGAGCTGCGCCCGGTTGACCTCGATGAAGCCGCGCCGTTCCGACGGAATGGCATCCGCCGCGCGAAGCTTGCTCATCGTCAGCGTCACCGTCGTCCGCCGCACGCCCAGCAACTGGGCAAGCGCTTCCTGCGTCAGCGGGAGCACGTCGTCGGAAACGCGGTCGTGCAGTTGCAGGAGCCACCGCGCCATGCGGCCGTCCACGCGATGCAGCGCGTTGCAAGCGGCGACGTGCTGGAGCTGCAGCAACAGCGAGCGCGCGTGGACCTGCACCACGTGCCTGATCGCCGCGCTGCGCGCATGGGCGAGGCGGAATTTCGCGGTCGGGATGACCGCTGCGGTGCCGGCCACGCGAGCGATCGCCGTCACGGATGAACGCGAGGGACCGAGCACCGAAAGAGAGGCCAACGCGCCTTCCCGCCCCACCAACGTCGTCGCCACCGTTTGCCCATCGGGCATGTCAACCATGAAGGCGACGGCGCCGCTATGGGGAAAATAAACCTGGTCGAACTCATCGCCCGACCGCACCAGGACAGAGTCGGGTTCGAACGAGACGTTCCGGAAGTGGGGTGTGAGCAAGGCGAAATCCGCCGGCGGCAACGCCGCCAGAAGTCGATTCGTGATGCTGGTCGCGCGCCTGCTCACGGTCTCCTTCTGTGATCGAGCAACCAATCTGGCAGGATATTCATCCATGAATACTATCTTGAGTTAATGCAATGCGATGGTACGGGGCATTTTGGCGCAGGCGCCGGGGCGCAAGGGCTCACAGCGTCGCCTGACTCACCCCGCGAGATGAACCGGTCATCCGCAACATCCGAAAGGCGAGACCGCCGCCGTCTGCGTTGAAAAAATTCCTTCGACCTCGAGACGGATGGAGTCGTGGCATCCGCACGCAGCCGCAGTGAGCCGCGATCGGTCGATCTCGATCCGACCGCGTCGCTCGGATCTGATCGCTCCGGACGCGCGCAGATTGCGCATCACCAGCGTTACCGTCGTTCGTCGCACGCCAAGGATTTGCGACAGCGTCTCCTGGGTCAGCGGGAACACGTCGTGGTCGATGCGGTCGCGAAGATGGAGCAGCCAGCGCGCCATCCGGGCTTCGACGGGGTGCAGCGCATTGCAGGCCGCGCTGACCTGAAACTGTGTCAGCATCGCGCCGATATGTATCTGTATTGCGTGCCGGATCGCGGGACTGCGACTGAAAGCCGCGTTAAACCGGGAGGCGGAGATACGCGAAGCGCTGCCCGGCGCAAGAACGATGGCCGTGAAGGCCGAGGGTGACCGCCCCAGCACCGAGAGGCCGCCGACCGCCCCTTCGAGCCCGATGATTGCGGTGGCGACCGACTGCCCGTTTGCCATGTCGATCATCAGCGCGATCGCGCCGCTATGAGGGAAGATGAGATGCTGGCTCGCCTCACCCGCACGCGCGAGCACTTCGTCCTGGTCGAGCGAGACCCTCTCCAACCCGGGCGCCAGCAGATCCAGGTCGGCGGGCGGCAGCGTTGCGAGTAGGCGGTTGCGGATTCCGCTTGCGCGGCTCATCGCAGCAAACCCGCCGTGAGGCATGTCTGGCCGTCTGCATTTCGAGCAGCGCGAGGAGGCGGCCTCAAACTCTGTTTTAATCTGTCTTCTGCAGGAGTGCCGAGACCCGATTCAGCAGAAGACGAACGCAAAAAACTCAAAAACAGAACTCCAAATACATGCAAACCAGCGGCGGATTTTCCCCTTCCCGCAGCATCAACTAGGAAGGGTGCGAGGAGAATCAATTGCAAAATGCGTATGGGTAACACCGTAGGGCAGCCGGGGCGAGTTCCTGTTCCCGCTGCGCGACATATGCAGGCGGCGCGGACATTGGGGGTCGCCTGCGGCAATGATGACATCGACCTTCGTGCCGACGAGCTTGGCAGCGTGCTCCGCAAGCTGATCGACGCGAAGGCTGTAGCCGTCCGGATCGTCGATGAGGTTCTGCGCTTCGATGAAGCCCTGCTGACCCGGGGCAGCAGAGTTGCGGCACCGAGCACGCCATCCCGTAGTTCGCATTCGGGCCAACAACAGACCTCGGCAGTGGTTCGGTAACGCAAACTTTAGCCCTAGGTCGGGTCGGAAATTCAGCTCGGGTGCTATGATTTAGTGTGGATGTCATCATCGAGCATTGCACTGTATGTTGGGGTTACCGGGGTCGAGCCCTAGTCCTTGCCGAAGCATTGCGGACGCGGTTCGATGCGAAGGTCGCCGTTGTCGATGGCACGCTGGGTCAATTTGACGTGCGTGTGGACGGCGAGTTGATATGGTCTCGCGGTGAGAATCTCTTAGCTCGGATCAAGCCTCCCCGATTGCCGAATGTTTCTGAACTTATCACCGCCATGGACCGCCGAACGTCGCTTCCAGAACAGAAGGCTCCGCCATAAAGTGTGGAAAGAAAATTGGCTATCGTCGAGGCGAACCGAGTCCACTTTCAAGAGGCACGGTCTGCGAATATCCTCCGGATGATTTCGTTGCCTCGGAACTCGAAACACCGGCCATGGCTAAGTAAAACGCGCTCGGGTTGCCAAGATCGAATTTTTGCGAACGTCCCCTTTGCCTTCCGCCGCTGAAGCAATAGCGGCAGTCGCATGCCAAAGAATATCTGTCCCCGGGGATAATACATACCTGTGAGCCTTGTCGCCGTTCGCCAAGGCTCTGGACGCCATGCACTTGAAAGACCGGCTTCGCGATATCCAGACCGATTGTCGAAATTGACTGCATAGGCTGCTCCTCAGAATCGTGGAAGCCTCAAAACGGCGCCCACTCCTTGGCGCTCTTGCGCCGGTGGAGGAGCCGTCCACAGCATCAAATCCGGACATTATTAGCACGGCGCCTAGCGTCATCGGCATCGCACCGGCATGGCGATGCGATTTAGACCGTCCAGCATCCGCTGCGGCAGCAATTGCACCCCGTTCGCGGCGGTGAGCGCCAGGATTGCGTGTGTCCTTCTGGCTCAGGCAGTGAAGATGAAGCGTGTGCCCGTGTAGGAGCGCAGGAGCTTGTTCGGCATCTCGGCCTTTGCCATTTCGTAGAACGGCTCACCAGTGCAGTGCAGTGGAATGACGTAGTCGATGTCGATATCCTTTAGCGCTGTGATCGTATCGCGCAGATAGTCCTCCTTGTACGGCGCGAGGTGGAACCCGCCGATCACCGCATGAACCTTGCTGATACCCGAAGCCGCTTGGGCTTGTTTGATTGCGTTGATTACCCCGCGATGGCTGCAAGACGTTAACACGATCAACCCGCGGCCTTTTAGATTGAATGCGGTGGCGATCTCGTGTCGGAACCGGTCCGGGACGACAGACTTCGTCCGTTCGTCCTCCGGAAGCTTGTCGGCAAAACATCCAATGCCGTGGTCCACGCCGATTTTCATGGCGCTGGGCGACAACAGCTTCTCAAAGCTCGTTTGGCTGATGTGCCCCGTGGTGAAGCCGTGATCGGCGACCAGTGCCGGCCCTTCTGCATAGGTCACCGCAACATTGGCACCTTCCAGTGCCTTGCGATCCAAGACTCCGAAGTCGCCGCGCACCGGCGGAGCCGTCCATTCGCGGGAGCAGAATGCGTCCTCGCCGCCGATGTAAATCGGTAGCTTGGCTTTGAGCTTGTCGTTGTTTTGTTTAAGGAAGCCGGCCAGACCGCCAAAATGATCGTAGTGACCGTGGCTCAAGACAAGGGCATCAAGCGCGGTCGGATCGATGCCTACGAGATTGGCGTTGTTGACCAGCGCGTCCGGTGTGAAGCCGAAATCGACCAGGACATGTCGTGTTTCGGCGCCGCGCCGCGACTCGACGTGCATCGACAGTCCGAACTCGCTGATCAACGTCTTACCCGGCGGCTTGCCACCGCCGATGCCCCAGCCGAAATGTTCAATCTCAACATCGGAAACCTTCCGGCTTGGCGCGACAGCGAATTGATAGCTGTCGACGACCACGCGCACCGCCACACGATCGATCTCTGGAACCTTACCGGCGACCGTTTCTGCGCGCACCGGCTTCCCGCTGCCGATCAGCGTCGCCACGACGGCGCTGAACAGGGCAGCACCGCCGCCGCATACCACGTCGCGTCGATGAATTGCGTTGCATTGGCAAATTAACATGATCAAATCCTCCCTTTGCGTGGCCTTTGCTGCCGCAAGGCATCACGCGGAAACACACTCCAGGGCGAAGGCGTTGGGGTGCCGAACACACCAGCGCCCGGCAGCCCCCAAACCGAGGATTAGTCGCATCCTATCCCGCGCGGGATAGCGTGGCGAGTCACATTGGTCCGGGTCACAACCCGAAGAACTCTGTTTGAGCCTATCAAGTCCGCTTCACCCGCGGCACCGTCCCTCAAGCGGCCGGCATCCGAAACCCTTCACATTTCCAGACGCATGCGCTGCAGCAAAGTGGTCGCTCATTCGCTTACCTTGTCGGCGAGGGGGCATTCCATCGCCTCGTCCGCACGCACGCGATTGCGCAGAAAAGTTCATTCGTGACCGATGTGAGCGCCTTTCTCGGCCACGGAACGTTTCATCAAAAACACCACGGGGACCAGCAACAGCGTCACCACCGCCAACACCAAGAACACATCGAAATAGGCAAGTGACGATGCCTGTTGCTGCCGTAAATTCTCCAGCGCTTGCCAGGCGAGCTGCTGCGCGGCGACCGGGTCGCCGGTCTGCGGCAGGAACACGCCACGGGCCTGATCGAAGAAGGAGGCAACGTTCGCATTGAAAGAATCGAGGGATTCGCCAAGACGCAAGGTGTGAAACTGGTCGCGGCGCTCCTGAATGGTCTGCGCCATCGAGGTCCCGACGCTGCCTCCCTCGTTGCGCAGCAGACTGAGCAGACCGACAGCCGCTCCTCGCAACAGCGGTGGTGTATAGAGGTAAGCCGCGACATTCGCAGGCGCCAAGCACATCGACAGTCCAAGGCTCAGCATCACCCGGGGCCAGACGATGTGGCCCGGGCTGACATCCAGGTTCATTTGCGACATACAGTAGTTTCCGACCGCCATGATCAGCAGG
>Ga0134128_10002452_pt1 | contig 23053 bp, 20 predicted proteins | sample KB31754_FD_96462 | JGI IMG/M metagenome (GOLD analysis project Ga0134128, IMG submission 96462) | Terrestrial soil microbial communities with excess Nitrogen fertilizer from Kellogg Biological Station, Michigan, USA - KB3-175-4 | ecosystem: Environmental > Terrestrial > Soil > Unclassified ... | reverse complement strand
GGATGCGCACGGTCGTCGTCTTGCCGGCGCCGTTAGGCCCGAGCAGCGCGTACACCGTTCCGGCCGGGACGCTGAAGCTGAGTCCGTCGAGCGCTCGGACTTGCTGGCTCTTCCCGCTGCCCCGGCCCTTGTAGGTCTTGCGGAGGCCGCGAGCCTCCACTAGTCCGTTTGCCTCGCCTGCCATGGCGCTGCTCCTCACAGTTGCCCAGGTACTTCTGAACGCCGTTCGTCTCAGAGAACGTTGTTCTTGACTTGAACAACGTTTACTAGAGAACGGCGTTCTCGTCAAGTACGCTGTTCGCATGAGCGAGACACCCGGGACTCCTGAGCCGCCCTGGCGGACGCCTCCCCGGCGCGGCCGGTCGGCGCCGAGGCCGCAGCTGAGCCGCGACCTGATCATCAACGCGGCGCTCAAGGTGATCGAGGTGGACGGTGGCGACGCGCTGACCATGCGCCGGGTCGCCGACGAGATCGGCGTCTCGGCGTCGGCGCTCTACGGGTACGTCGCGAACAAGGAGGAGCTGGTCCAGCTCGTGCTGGAGCAGATAATCGCCGAGGTCCCGTTCCCGCCGGCCGCCAGCGCCAGCGCGGCCGCCGAGCAAGAAGGCGACGACTGGCAGGACCTAGTCCGCAGGTTCGCCCACGAGATGCTCGGCATCTTCAAGCGTCACCCGGGCGTGGCCGGCCTGACGATGGGACGAGTGCCGTTCGGGCCGAGCATGCTCAAGGGCAGCGAATACATCCTCGGCCGGCTGCGGGCCGCGGGCCTGCCTGACCAGGTGGTGGCCTACGTGGGCGACCTTGGCGGGCTCTATGTCGGGGCGATCGCCTACGAGCAGGAAGTGACCCCGATCGCGGAGCCCGCGGACTTCGCCGCCCAGGCCGCCCTCTGGATGAAGTCGCTGCCGAAAGACCAGTTCCCGAACACGGTCGAGCTAGCCGACCTTCTCGTTGCCGGCAGCGCCGAGGATCGCTTCGAATGGGGCCTGGACGTGATCATCCGCGGCCTGGCGAGCTACCTGACCTCCCCGCCCTCCGCCGCCGCCCACTGGCCCCAGCCCACCGGGGAGTCGAGCTAGCTCAGCCGGTCACAAGCACGACGATGCGGGTGCCGGGCCGGAAGCAGCCTTCCTCGGCGAGCACGAAAACGCCATACATCATCTTGGCCGTGTAGACCCAGTCGAGTCCGATCCCGTGGCGCCGGGAAAAGTCGGCGATAAAGTCATCGAGTTCGGCCGTTCTGCGGGCGTAGCCCCCGAAATGAAATCGGGTCTCCACCCGCCAGTTCGACCCGCTGCGCCCGAATGTCTTCCGCTGCAATTCAGCGACCTCGTGCGCCAGGAACGCCCCGCCCTTAAGCACCGAGAATCCGACCGCCCGTCCGCCGGCAGCATCGATGCCATGAGCCACCCCGGCCAGCGTAGCCCCGGTCCCGCACGGACAGCAGATCACATCAAACCCGGCATCGAACTCATCAATGACCTCGGCGCACCCGCGTACGGCCAGCTCATTGCTGCCCCCCTCGGGCAGCAGATAGAACGTCCCGAACCGCTCCCGCAGCCCAGAAACAACGTCAGGCTCGGTCTTGCGCCGGTAGTCGGCCCGGTTCAGATAGCACAAGCTCATCCCGCGCGAAACGGCAAAGGACAATACAGGATTTAGCGGCAGGTGCTCCTCCCCGCGAATCACGCCAATAGTCGAGAACCCGAAGTAATGCCCAGCGGCCGCCGTCGCCCGAATGTGGTTCGAGTACGCCCCGCCAAAAGTCAGCAGCGTCCGCTGGCTCTGCGAAGCAGCCGCCGCGAGATTGTATTTAAGCTTCCGCCACTTATTGCCAGGCACCTCAGGATGAATAAGATCATCCCGCTTCAGCCAGACCTCGACGCCGGCCGTCCGGAGCCGGTCGTCATCTAGGTACTCCACCGGCGACGGCAGCACCGGCGACGGCAGCAGCCAGTTATCCATCCAGGCGATAAGCCCGGCGTGCCGTCCCCCCAAACACAGCCGCCCGCTCGTCAGGACCCAACCCAGAAGCCAGTGCCCGCGCCGCCGCCACCACGGCCCCGTACGACGACGTCACCGTGCACGGTGGCCAGTCCGAGCCGAACATCAGCCGCTCAGGACCGAACGCCTCAAGTGCAACCTCGTAATACGGCAGCAGGTGAGCTACACCAGAGCCCCCGCCGGGAGCCGGCTCGGAAAGTACCCCGGACAGCTTGCAGAACGTGTTCCCCAGCGCGCCCAGCGCCCGGATCGAGGTCACCCACCCCTCATCGGGCCGCTCCAGAAGATCCGGATTGCCGAGATGATCGAGCACGAACGTTACGTCCGGGCAGGCCTCGACAGCATAGACAGCGGCCGGAAGTACAGCAGCGGGCAGCACCAGGTCATAGCTCAGCCCGGCCACCCCAACCGCGGCCAGCCCGTGCAGCACCGCCGGCCGTCGCAGCCAGTCCGGATCGGACTCGACCAGTACCGGGTGCCTGATCCCGCGCAGATGACCGCCGTAAGGGCCTTCCTGCAGCTCGGCCAGGGTCCGGTCCACCCCGCCGTCCTGCAGGTCGACCCAGCCGACGACGCCCGCCACCAGGTCGCTCGCGCCCGCCAGCTCAAGCAGCTCCGGCGTCTCCTCCGGTCCGATGAGCGTCTGGACGACAACCGTCGCGGTCACCCCGGCGGCATCGGCCAGCGGCCGCAAATCGGCCTCGGAGTAGTTCCGCAGCAGCGGCTCGTTCCCGGGAAGCCGCAGCCACGGCTGATCGTGCGCCGCCAGATCCCAGAAATGCTGATGCGAGTCGACGATCCCGCCCAAGCCCCCAGTGCCGCCCAAGCCCTCAGTACCGCCCAAGCCCCCAGTGCCGCCCAAGCCCCCAGTGCCGCCCAAGCCCTCGATGCCGGCCACGGCTAGACGATCCTGGTCTCAATTGGGGTGGGCAGTTCCACGGTCCGCCCGACCGAGCACAGCCGATCGCGGGACTTCCGCACGATATCGGGCAAGATCGTCCGAGCCTCCGCGCCGCCAGGCGTGTCTGGAAACGTCACCGCGAACGTGACGACGAGGTCCGTCACATGATTCCCGTCGCCGTCGCGCACCTTCTCCCCGTCGACCCGCACGGTGAACGACTCCGGCTCCGACCGTCGCGACGTCACCAGGTCGACATCGATTCCGGTGCAGCCGCCAATCGCGACCAGCAGCAGTTCCACCGGAGTGAACTCGGGCCCGGCTCCGGCGCCAATGGTCAGCTCGCCGCCGCGTTCATTGGTAACGGTATAGCGGCTGCCCGCTACCCGATTGAGAGTGACACTACGGTGGGTGGATGCATCAGAAGACATCCCCCCAGCCTGCCACGCCGGGTGGCTACTTAACGCACCGCTTGGCGCTGACCGTGACCGTGTACTTGGACCACTTCGTCGACCCTGGCTTGTGCCCGGAGTAGACGATCCGGTAGTTCCCGTGTCGCCCGGCCAGCACCTTCCACATCTGCCAGTGCGCCGCCGACGCCATCCCGGCCTGATAGAAGAAGCGCACGTGCTTCGGGCCAGAGATCGAGATCCGGTAGGCGCGAGAACCACCGGAGATCTTCTGGTACCACACGCCGACGGAGAATTTATGGCCGGCGCACAGTGACTTCACCGGCTGGTTCACCAGCACCACGGCCGGAGCCACGGGGGCGACGGCCGCCTCGGACCCGACGCTAGCCGTCGATGCCGCCAGGCTGGATGGCGCTACGGCGATTCCCGTCGCCAGAATGGTCGCAGACAGCACGGCAAGCTGAGGAACACGCACCTTTATCGCCCTCCCGGGCAATGGATTGGCCGGATCGGAAATACCGCCAATGTAGTTCTATCACTCGCCGTCACTGTCCGCAGCCAGTCTGGCCGCATCAACGGCACTAACTGCCGCGCGTTTGGCCGGATTTACTACCTTACGAGCGACCAGTATGTCGCGATTAATCGCCTGATCCACCCGATGTGCCAGGCGCAGATACGGTCCGTAGTCCATCACCTCGAGACCGGCGTCCGCCAGCACCACCGCGGCCGACTCGCGCCGCGCGACGAAGGTGTTCCAGGAAATGCCAAGCGCGCCGCCTGGTTTGAGCAGCCTAGCCCATCCCGGCACCGCGCTCCGCAGCAGGTCAAGCGGGCTGCGCGCCAGCCCCGCGGTAGCCGAATGGGCCCCGTGCCGAACGCCGTACGGAGCATCGGCCACCACCAGATGGAACGATTGCGGCCGGAAGAACTCCGCTGCCGCCTTGGTGTCGGCGTTGACCACGTCGAGCTGCTGGGTGACTCCGGCCTTGTAGTCGTCCTTTTCCGCGGCCAGCGTGATCGTCAGCCTCCGGGCGACTATCCGCCGGTCCCGACGGACCGGGCCGAGCTGGGCCTGATGCTTGATCCGCTTGCGCTTCAGCCAGGTCTGGATGAAGGCCGCGTACGCCTCGAAGTCCTTGAGGTCGACATCGAGCCCGGCCGCGTCCCACCCGTACATCAGCGCCTGATTGAGCGTCGTCCCCCGGCCGCACAGCGGATCGAGCACGGCCAGCTTGCGGTCGAGCACCTCGCGGCCGAACTCTGACGCCAGCAACGTCACGTTGACCAGCAGCTTGGTGAACTGCTCGTTGGTCTTCCCCTGGTATTTCTGGATCGTGATCAGGTCATCGTCGAACCGGTCGAGACGGCTCAGCTCCACCGGCCTGAGCAACTCGCCCTCAACCGCGAACAGCGCATACGCCGTCGACACGTTGCTAAGCAGCGCGACCTCGCGGCCGCTGAGGCCTCCGTCGACGCCGAACGTCACGTAGGGCACGCCGCCGATCAGCTCCTGCCTGATCTCGCCGAGCCGCCCGCCCAGCGCGACCTGGCCGAACAACTCGACCTCGGCTCCTGTCAGCGCGATCGATGAGTCGGCGTACACCCGGTTGCTCGACGGCAAGATCAGCAGCGCGTACTTCGAGAACACGGGGCAATCCTAGGCGCGATCAGGCTGATCGATCTCGGCCAGCGCTACCGCGACCGGATAGGGCAGGTGCCGTGGATGCATCAGCAAGGCGCGGGCAAGCCGATGAATTTTTGGCCGGAAAGCTACCAGAGTGGTCTCCGCGTGACGCCAGGCTCCGATCTCGTCCGGGCCGAATCGAGCCTTCATCGACCGGCGGAAATGTCGTGCGTCGCCGCCATCGCCCTGCCAGCCGCGCAACCAGAGCGCCAGCTCCTCGTCGCGCTCAAGCATGGTCCAGTTCGCCAGCCGCTCCGCGATCTGCCCGGCCGCGTCGATGACGAAGGCCTGATCGCCCGCACCCCTTATCCGGTGCACGCGGCCCTCGCTGTCCCGTGCGTGATGAATGCTCGCCGAGCTGAACTCGGCCCCGACGGCCAGTGCCGCGACCGCATGGCCGGCCTCGTGCCAGGCCGTTCGCACGACCGCCCGCCTGGCCGGTCCGTAACTCGGATAACAACCGCAGTCGTACCGCTGCCTGATCCATTTCTCAGCCACAACCGACTCGTCGTCGTACCGCATCTGCCTGGTCAACGCAGACTCAATCTCGGTCAGCATTCGCTGCTGCGCGGGAGTCACGTCAGCACGATATGGCAGATCTGTTCATCGGGTGATTAATCCGCGGCGGGCCGGTGAGCATTACGTCGTCTTTACATGGCACACTGGGAACTGCACGGATCGTGATTGATCGATAGCTGATGGTGATGGGTGATAAGTGATGAAGGGCGTCGCAGGGGTCGCTGCGGTCGGATTGGCGGTCGTCGGACTCGGGTTCGGGATTCGGGCCATGGCTGCCTCAGGTTCACCATCACTTCCGGTGGTCTACGGGTTCGCGGGCGCATCGGGCTGGCAGCATCCGGGCATACAGCCACCCTCGGTCAACTTCGGCGCCGGGGGCAGCCTGCTCATCCGCGGGCTGCGCTGGGCTAGCTGGGGACACGAGCAAGCGATCGCGCACGGCTCCCGGTGGGCCGATAACTGCGTTCCGAACTGCGCGCAGGGCAAATACGCCAAGGTTCCGGCCGAGCTGACGCTGTCCGGTGTGCGACTCCACGACGGCGTGCGCTATTACTCCAAGCTCACTACTCACTGGAAGGTCAACGGCCAGCCCGTGACCAACGTCTTTACCTGGGCGCCCGGCAGCGCATCGGGTGCCTCCGCGCTCTGGTCCTGGCGGGTAGCTGAGCCCCGTGGTCAGCTAACCCCGTCGGAACCGACTCCCCAGGGGCAGGCTCGTTAAGCCAGCGCCTGGTAGGCCGCTTCCCTGACCGCCGCGTGCATGGGAGGCAGGGCCGGGGAATCGAACATCCGCTGGGTCAGCGCGATCACCGTCAGGTCGCGGGCCGGGTCGACGTGCCACGAGGTGCCAAGGCCGCCGTCCCAGCCGAAGGCGCCGGAATCCTGCACCATCTGGCCGAAGCCCCAGGACTGACCCTGGAAGAAGGCCGGTCCGAAGCCGCCGCGAGCCTTCTGCTCGGGTGTGAGCTGATCGCTGGTCATGGCCTTAGCTGACGACTGCGACAGCACCGGCGAACCGCCCCGCAGCAGCATCCGGGCGAACGCCAGCAAGTCGTCGACCGTCGAGACCAGCCCGGCGGCCGCATCTCCGAACGCTGGCGGATGGCTCCACTGGCCGTCAGGCTCGTCCCACACCACCAGGCCGTCAGGGGTGTTCCGGTACTCGGTGGGCAGGCGATCGGTCTGCGCGGTCCAGAACGCGGTGTCGCGCATGCCGAGCGGCTCGAACAGCCTGGTGCGCATGACCTCACCGATCGGCTGGCCCGCCGCGCGGGCGAGCAGCACGCCAAGCACCGAGGCTCCGGTGTTGTACATCCACCGCTCTCCTGGCTGGGCCATCAGCGGCAGCGATCCGAGCGCGGAAATCCAGGCGTCGGGTTCAGGCTGAACATCGGGGGTCGGCGGGCCCAGGGTGCCGAGCGGCAGCTTGCCAGCGGCCTCGACGATCGGGAACGGCGTCGGGCCGAACAAGTCGAACGTCATGCCGAAGCCCATGGTGAAGGTCAGCAGGTGCCTGGTGGTGATCGGCCGGACGGCTGGGACGGTGTCGTCGATCGGTCCGTCCAGCGCCCGCAGCACCGTCGGGTCGGCGAGTTCTGGCAGCAGCTTGTCGACCGGATCATCCAGTCCGATCAGGCCCTCGTCGATCAGCGCCATCGCGGTCGCCGCCGCGATCGGCTTGGTGGTCGAGGCGATGCGGAACAGCGTGTCCCTGGTCACCGGCGGCCCGCCGATCGACAGGTTGCCTCCGGCCCGGACATGGACCTGCTCGCCGCACGCGACGAGTACGACCGCCCCCGGAACCTTGTCGTCTCCGATGTGCTCGGCCACGGCCGCGTCGATCCGGTCAAGCCCTTCTGCGGTCAGTGCATCAGCCATGGTCCACGATCGTACGCCCCGCTGCCCAGGCTTACTCGACGATGTCGGTGGGCGACGGGCCGAAGATCGTGAGCTCGCCGAGCACTGCTGTCGGGTCGCCCGACCAGTTCATCGCGGCCAGCTGAGCGTGGCTGCGGCGTCCCATCCGCCACCTGAACGCCTCGTACCTGGTAGTCGAGAGCGTCAGCTCGGCATCCGCGGTCCCCGAGACCTCTGCTCCGTCGTCGGTGTCGATCGCCACTCTGACCGGCGGGGCCAGCCAGTCGAGCAGCATCGGGGTGCACCGCGCGATCGCGGCGCAGTCCCTTGCCCCTGGCTGCCCGGCCGCTCCCCTGATGTCCTGCTCGTGGGTCGCGACGTCGATCACCGCGGGCCAGACCTCGAACGCCTGGATCGTGTCTTCGAACTGCGGCGCGCCGGCCGCCCAGCGATCCAGCATCTCGGCGACCGGCACGCCGGCCATCCTGGCGATCTGGCCGGCCGTGAACTCTTCGTCAGGGATACCCGCCAGCCGCCCGGCCAGCGCGTCCTCGACGATCGCCGTCAGGTGCGCGATCACGTCCCGCACCGCCCAGCCCGGGCAGGCCGGAACGGCGATGTCGTAGGTCGCGTCATCCAGCCCGGACACCAAGGCGCACAAGCGCACCCTGGTGTCCCGGTACAGCTCCGCCAGCTCTCTGCTGTTGTCGCTCACGCACCGAACGATACGGCGGATCAGATCGGATCAGATAGGGACAAGCCGAACCGGCCGCGATCATCGGTCCACCACTGCCGCAGCGCAAGCCCGGCGGCGGCCAGTTCGGCGGCGATGCCGTCCCGGCGGAACTTGGCCGAGATCTCGGTCCGCAGCTCCTCGCCGGCCGCGAACGGCACGGACAGGCCAAGGCCGGCCAGCTCGACCGTCTGGTCCACGCTGGACCGCAGCCGCATCTCGATCCACTCGGCCTCGGGATCCCACAGGGCCACGTGCTCGAACTCGTCGAGGTCGAAATTGCCGCCGAGTTCGGCGTTCAGGACGCTCAGGATGTTCTTGTTGAAGTCGGCGGTCACGCCGGCCGCATCGTCGTAGGCAGCGACCAGCACGCCCGGGTCCTTGACTAGGTCGGTGCCGAGCAGCAGCGTGTCGCCGCGCCGGAGCTTGGCCCGAAGGCTGCGCAAGAACTCAGCGCGCTCGTCCGGCAGCAGGTTGCCGATCGTGCTGCCGAGGAAGGCGACGAGCCTGGTGCCACCGCCTGACGGCAGCCCCAGATGCTCGGTGAAGTCCGACAGCACCGCGCGCACCTGTAGTCCTTCGTACCGCTCGATCATCCGGTTGGCCGCCGTGACCAGCGCCGACTCGCTGACGTCGACCGGGATGTAGGAGGCCAGCGTGCCGAGGTCGCTCAGCGCGTCGAGTAGCAGCCTGGTTTTATCGCCGCTGCCTGAGCCGAGCTCGACCAGAGTGGTGGCCTTCGTGGCGGCCGCTATCTCGCCGGCCCGGCTGGTCAGGATCTCCCGCTCGGCCCTCGTCGGGTAGTACTCGTCCAGCAGGGTGATCTTGTCGAAAAGCTCGCTGCCGCGCTCGTCGTAGAACCACTTGGGCGGCAGGGATTTCGGCGTCGAGGTCAGGCCGGCCGTGACGTCGGCGCGCAGCGCGGCTTCGAAGAAGTGCTCGGGCAGTCTCCGGTCGATCTGGATGGGGATCGTCATGGGCGGTTGTCCTTCCTCATCGGTCGGGCGCGCCGGCAGCGGCGCGAGGCTAACCGTGGTGGCGGTCGCTTCGAGCACGCTGCGTTGGGGTACCTCCTGCCATTCGGCTTCGTCGTCGGAGGGCTCGGACGCGACGATCACGCCGTCCTTCCTTTGCTGGTAATACAGCGAGTCGCCGGCGGCCGTGGCCGCGATGACCTCACCGTCGGTCAGCAGCAAGTTGAACCGGCCGGCCCCGCCGGCCGACTCAATCTCGGTGATCGTCCCGGCCAGCGCGGCCGCGGGCTCCTCCCCCGCCCGCAGGCGTCGCCGCACCAGTGCCCAGATCAGGGAGGTGTCGCACCGCGACCGCAGCCCGAGCAGATCCGCGGCCGGAAGGCTCTCGGCCAGCTTGAGCACAGCCGCCGTCGCTTCCGGCGACGCGCCGGTGTCGGGCCGTAGCCGGCCGGGATGCGGGCTGGCCACCGCGTCCGACCAGCCGAAGAGCTTACCGTTGAGGCTGAACAGCCACCTGCCTTCGCCGTAAGGGGCGCAGGCGGACGGGCCGCTGTCAGTGCCGAGCGATGCCGAGCGCACCGCGCACAGCATCGCCTTGGTCTTGGTGACCCTGGCCAGATCGGGCAGGCCGTCATCGGCCCAGATCGGCCCGGACCGGCGGTACCTGGCGGGCTCGGGATCGCCGTCGGCGTACCAGCCGACACCGAAGCCGTCGACGTTCATCGTCCCGCTCCGCTGCTCGCGCGGCGCCCAGGCCTGCTCGGCCAGGTTGTGCGGCGGGTCGAGCAGGATTGACTTGATCGTGACCGACTGACCGAGATACGCGAGATGACGGCACATCAGGCGAAGTCCGCGTCGCGAGCCGTACGGAATCCGGCGAAGATCTGCCGCCTGATCGGGTAGTCCCAGTTCCTGAACGTACCTCGGCACGCGACCGGGTCGGCGCTGAAGGCGCCACCGCGCAGCACCTTGTAGTCCGGGCCCCAGAAGACCTCGGAGTACTCCTTATACGGCCAGGCGACGAAGCCCGGGTACGGAAGGAAGTCGCTCGCGGTCCACTCCCAGACGTCTCCGATCAGCTGCCTGGCGCCCGACGGCGCCGCGCCGCCCGGATACGAGCCCGCCGGGGCAGGCTGGAGGTGGCGCTGGCCCAGGTTGGCGTGCTCAGCCGTGGGCTCCTCGTCCCCCCACGGAAAGCGCCGGGACCGGCCCGATGCCGGATCGTGCCGCGCGGCCTTCTCCCACTCGGCCTCGGTCGGCAGCCGCCGCCCGGCCCAGCGTGCGTACGCGTCGGCCTCGTACCAGCAGACGTGCATCACCGGCTCGGCTGGTGGCACCGGCTCGGTCACGCCGAACCGGCGGCGCACCAGCTGACCGGGGCCTTCTGAGCGCCAGAACAACGGCGCTGACAGGCCGGCGCGCTGCCGGTGCTCCCAGCCCGCCGGGGTCCACCAGCGCGGGTCGTCGTAGCCGCCGTCGGCGATGAACTCGATATAGCGGGCGTTGGTGACCGGCGTGGTGTCCAGGTAGAAGGACGGCACCTCGACGATGTGCGCGGGACGTTCGTTGTCGAGCGCCCAGGGCTCGGTCGACGTGCCCATCGTGAACGGTCCGCCGGGCACGAGCACCTCGGCGGGCAGCCGCGTTGCGGTCCGCGGCCTGCCGTCCGCGGACCGCAATGCCGGTATTTGCCAATCCAGTACGTCGGCGGCCAGCGGGCCAGGCGGCGGTGCGGTCAGCACCGGCCTGCCCTTCCTGAGCTGGTGGGTAGCCAGCATGGTCTCGTCGTGTTGCTGCTCGTGCTGTGCGATCATGCCGAACACGAAGCCGCCATCCACCAGCCTGCTGCCGCTGAAGCTAACCCGCTCGATCAGGTCGAGCACGCGGCCGCGGACGTCGCTGGCATAGCTTCGTGCCTCCTTGGGCACCAGCAGCGGCAGGGTGGGCCGCTGCGCCCGAGGGTGCTCGAAAGCGTCGTACAGCGGATCGATCTCGGGATGCAGCGGCTCGCGCCCGCCGACCCCGCGCAGCAGCCAGAGTTCTTCCTGGTTGGCTATGTGGGCCAGGTCCCAGACCAGCGGGGACATCAGCGGCGAGTGCTGATGCACCAGGTCGGTCTCGTCCACGCAGTCGGTAAGCGCGGCGGTCCTGGTGCGGGCGTTGATCAGTCTGGACGCGATCTCGTCGCGCAACGTCTCGGCGGTGGCTTCGGCGGCGAGTGGGGTCATGACCGGCTCTCTCCTGATCCGTTGTTTCTTGTTCCGACGATGTCGAGGATGTCGTCAGCTGGGCAGCGGTTGCGGCGCGGATAGCGCTCGGCGAAGTCGGTGACGGCAGTCCTGAGCGCCTTCGGGGCGCCGGACCGGGCAAGTGACGCGTCGGCGGCGGCAAAGCAAGCGGTCACGGCCTTGGCGATCACCGGATCGCTTGGGCCGCACCTGGCCGCCCGGAGCCATGGTCCGGGCTCGTCGGCCTCGGCGCGCCGCTGGGCCGGCACGCGAGTCGCGCACCAGACCGGCTCGGTCGCCGCCATCGCGGCATCGGCGGCCACCGGGTCGTCGGCGAGCGCCGCCACCAGGGCGACCGGGATGATCCAGCCGTCGCCAGGCTGCTGGTCGATCATCCTGAGCTCGAGGTGGCCGCGCGCCCGCACCGGCGGGAACAACGTGGTCAGGTGGTAGCTGAGATCATCGGTGGTCGGGCCGGGCAGCGCCGATCCGTTCAGTCTGGCCCCGCGAAGCCAGTCGCGGAACGTCAGCCCGGATGGAACCGTCCACGGCTGGCCGTCGGGTTTGCGAAGGCACAGCACCTCCGCGTCCATCGCGTAGCCGATCAGATCCTGGCGCGGATCGGCGTCGGATTGGTGCGGGCCGGCTCTCACCGGCCAGGACGGCTCGGCGCCGTTGGGCGCCTTTGTGCGGTACGGATCGAGCCTGGACCAGACCAGCTGGCGGGTGCATTTCCAGCCGGTCGGCTTGCCCTCGCGCAGCGGCGAGTTCGCGAAGGCGGCGACAAGGACCGGCCCGAGCGCGTGCATCAATCGCCACCGGAACTGGTATCCGGAGGCGCTGCGGTCGTCGAGCCCGGCGTCAATGCAGACCTGCACTGAGGCGGTGCTGCACATCATCAGGCGGCCCCACGGGCCGCGCCGGTCGAAGAATTTCTCCATGGCCGCGTATCGCGGCAGTTCGAGCACCCGGCTCGGTGGACGATGCAGGTCGAGGCCATGGCCGGTGAGCGTCAGCCCATCGGCGGCGAAGGCCTGCCGGAGAACGCCCATCTCCTCGCTGGCCGCTGCGACGCAGCTAGCCAGGTCATTCGCTGGAGCGCTGCTGAGCTCTACCTGGCCGCCTGGCTCCAGTGTCAGGAGGCCGGCCTTGGGCATGGATCCCGCATCCTTCAGCCGGTTCAGAATCTCATTAACCCGGTCAAAAGGGACTGGTGCGGACGGATTGGACTCGTCGCACACCAGCCATTCGAGCTCAGTGCCAAGCACTCCGGGTGGGCCGGTCTTGAAGCAGACCGTCCCGATATGTCGCTCGGCCTCCAGCTCTGACAGCCGTCGACCGTCGGAGTCGACTGACCCCGACCTATCGGGACCGGCTATGGCCAGATCCGTGTGTGTATCCGGGTTAGCCGACAGGTCAATCACCGCTTCCCAGGGGTGTACGGACAGCACCGGGCACGTCCTGTGCCAACTGCCGGCCGCAATGACTCATTCCTGTCTTCCTTGCCAAAAATTAGTAACAGATGCCTCTGACAGTGTTGGTTTTTCGCCTCCGGCGCTGCGCGCCTTTGGCGGAGGGCCTCCGGCGCTCTTAGGCGCCGTCTTCCCTCCTCCTTCGTCGCTTCGCGACCTCAGTCGTCAGTCCAGACGGCACCGCGCCTCCGGCAGGGGCCAGCGGGCGCTACCTCTTGGCCCTTCTACTTCTTGAGGAGCTCGACGGTGCGCTTGCTGGCGGCGGGGACTACCCAGACGTCGCCGGTGGAGTCGCTGGTCAGGAGGCGGAAGGGCCAGGGACAGCTGCTAGCGGCCGGTTCGGTCGGCTGGGTGGCCGCGGAGCCGGGCAGCTTGAGGCTGACCGTGCCGCACGAGTTCGGTGCGGCCAGGTACAGGACCGAACTGGTCTTGGCCTCGGTGATCGACTGAGCGCCGACCGGATAGGACAGATAGCCGGCGCCGACGACCGTGGTGAGCTTGTTGTCGGGAAGCTGCGCGGGTGCGGCGGCCGCGACATCCAGGTTGGCCATATCGCCCGGTCCGACCAGGTGCGTGACGTAGCCGGTCGTGGACACCAGGTCGGGCCGGGCAACTCCGACGATCAGCGAACTCGAGCCGTACGGCGTGACGCCGATCGCATCGTCGACCGCCGAGACGAACAGCGGCCCGGTTCTCGGCATCAGGTAGACGCCGGCCCGGCCCGGATGACCAGAGTCGGTGAAGCTCACGCCGAGCGTGCCGTCGCGGGCGAAGGCGATCGATCGAGGCTGGTCGGTGGTCGTCGGCAGCTTCACCTCGGTGAACCGGCCGGTCCGCTGGCTGAAGACCTGGATGGCGCTCGAATGGGACATCGCGACCGCGATCTGCCCGCCGGCGTTGGCCGCGAGTGCCTCGACCTCCGGCCGTTCCGTCCCGCCGGACCGTGGAGCCGGGATTGACCACGAGCGAACCCGGCCCGTCTTGGTCTCGACCCTGATCAGCGTGGAGTTCAGGCCGAGCCAGGCGACCCCCGACGGCGTGACCGTGAAGCCGCTTGAGTCACCGATCCGCAGGCGGTGGGTGAGCGGAAGTACCGCCCAGCTCCGCAGCGCGCCGTTCCGGTCCAGGTGAAACAGGCTGATGCGCGACGTGGCCTGGCCCCAGAACCACACTCCCGGCCGAACCTGGTCGCCCACCAGCGACGACACGCGCTGGTACCGGTGCGGCAAGCTCATCGCGGTCCGCACCGACGACTGGCGCATGTTGATGCCAAACCGGTAGGCGCTGACCTGCGGCCCGGTAACGCCGGGCGACCCGGCCGGACCGGTCGCCGCGATGACCACCGCGGCCGGCACGAGGCCGCAAACCAGGGCAGCCGCCGCGGCCTTGGTCAGCAGCCGCTTACGGCGCAGCCTGCTGCCTTCGGTGATGATCGCGGTCAGATTGAGCTGCACCTGCTCGGTATCGCTGTAGTTCAGGTAGCTGGGCCACCTGGCGTCAGGAGAGCGGTTCATGAAACCCGCTCCGCCAGCAGTTCCGCGTCGCAGCGAAGCTTGCCCAGGGCTCTGGAGGCGGCGCTTTTGACCGTGCCCGGCGCTATCTTCAGCTGGGCCGCGATTTCGAGCTCAGAGAAGTCAAGGTAAAACCTCAGCACCAGCACCAGCCGCTCCCTACTGGTAAGCCTGGCCAGCGCCCGCAATACGACTTCCCTCTCGACGACAGCGGTCGACTCATCGGAGATCACCGGCTCCTCGGGGATCAGCTCGAAGGGCTGTTCACGCCAGGACCGGCGGCGCCACCAGTCGGTGTGCGCGTTCACGATGCAGCGCCGCACGTAGCGGTCAGGCTCGCCGCCGCGGATCCGCCGCCACGCCGCATAGGCTTGCGCGAACCCATGCTGCGCCAGATCCTCGGCCCTGCCCCGGTCTCCGGTTAGCAGCTCGGCCAGCCGAACCATCCTGGTCTGGTTGTTCGCGACGAAGTCCGAGAACTCAGCGACTTCGTCCTCGCGTCCCACTCGCGCCTCCTGTAGTGCCCTAGGGCAAACTTGCACACAGTGGCACCGAAGAGTCAAACGCAGAAAACCCGGACTTGGTTCTGCGGGGAGGGGAAGTTTCTCAGATCGCAACGCGACCGATAACTTAGATTACGACAGCGTGTAGGACACAGCCTGAGGAGTGCCGGTGAGCGTCGGCAGCTTGGTATCGGCCGGTCCCCTGTTGCTCGCGATCCCGGTCGCGGCGGCCGCCGGGGCGGTGACGTTCCTGTCCCCCTGCGTGCTGCCGCTCGTGCCTGGCTATCTGTCCTACATCACCGGGATGTCTGGCGCGGGTGTCGCTTCCACCCAGGCCGTCGATGCGCCCGAACCGGAGACCGACCCAGATGCGGGTGCCGGGGCCGGAGGGACGGCCGTCAAAGCCGCGCCGAAGACCCTCCCCCGGACGCCCAGACCGACTCGGTCGCGGGTGCTGGCCGGGGCCGGGTTGTTCGTGCTCGGATTCTCTGTGCTGTTCGCCATCGAAGGCGTCGCGATCGGCGGGATCGGGGTAGCGCTCCGCGAGCATGAGGTCGGCCTGTCCCGGATCCTGGGAGTGCTGCTGATCGGGCTCGGGCTCTTGTTCGCTGGCGCCTTCGACCGGTTCAGCTTCTCCGGCCGGATTGTCAAGCCCCAGGTCAGGCCTCGCGCGGGACTGGCCGGCGCGCCCTTGGTCGGCCTGCTCTTCGGTCTTGGCTGGACGCCATGCATCGGCCCCACGCTGAGCGCCGTGCTCTTGCTCAGCGCGTCCAGCGGGACCGAGGCCAGAGGCGGCCTGCTCGCGTTCGTCTACGGGCTCGGGATCGGGATCCCGATGCTGGTGGTGGCGTTTGCCTTCGACCGGGGTGTCACTATGTTCGGCTTCGCCCGCCGGCACGCCGGCGCGATCACCAAGATCGGTGGCGTGCTGCTGATCGCCGTCGGCCTCCTCGAGGTCACCGGCCTCTGGGCATCGGCGATGTCCTGGCTCCAGTCAAACTGGCTAGCCAACTACAACTCCCCCATCTAGTCCGTCACAACATGAAGGCCGTGCCGGCGGTGGCGTTGAGCGTGTCCCCCGGCCTGGGGTCAGCCAAGGCCCTGATGGAGACGAAGCTGTAAGCCAGCAGGATCACGGCTACCAGGACCGTGGCCGCGGCACAGAAGATCCGGACGCCGCCGGCCGCTGATGACAAGGCCGAGGTCAGCACCGCGAGAAGTCCGAGTTCGGCGCCCGCCCCAAACAGGGTGAAGGCGGCGCCGATGAGCAGTTGCCACATGAGAGAGGCGATGACCTCGCCAGTGTGGGGCAGCGGGTAGGTGGTTTTCGAATTCAGCGAGGCTCGCTGCAGTTGTTGCTGAGTCTGCGGCTCTCGACCGGGTGCGGTCACGAGGGTCCTCGCTGGGAGGGTCAGGCTGCCATGACCGAAGAAGGAGACCTTCGCTCCGGCTGGCACGGTCAGCGGCTGACCGCCGGTGAGGTGGTAGCCGGAACTGGCAGCGGCAGGCAGATCCACGTCGCTGGCGGCGATCGACGCGGCGATGTGGTGGGCCGGCGAATCGCCGCTGCAGATCCTGAGTACCTGACCGGGGAAGATGACGATGTCACTGCCGCCTGGCATGGCCAGCGCCGGGCCCCGGTCCTTCGCATCAGGCGGAGGCCTGACCGAAATGACCGCCGCGGGCGGCAGGCTGAGCGAGGTCCCGGGCTTGAAGGTGGCCCGGGTCTGGGCCGGCAGTTCAGCGATCGGGGCCAGCGAGGACTTCGCACTGCCGTGGCCGGCGGGGAGATCGGCTCCCGAGACCAAGGTGACCGTAGCTCCGGCCGGCGCGGAGATCATCGCCGTCCATTCGCCATCATCAGGCGGAGTGACCAGCGCGACACCGGCGGTAGTCGGGTCGATTCTCTCGAACTTGTAATTCACGATGCCGAATATGAGCGGCGCCGCCACAGTTATTCCGCCCGACAGAGTCAGGAGCAAGGCGAAGCTGGCGGTGTCGACGCCAGGCAGCAGCTGGCTGACTGCGCCGGCGCCGGTGAGCAGGGCAGCGATAACTGTACCGGCGGCGACGATATTAGTCGCCCAGCTGCCGCCGAATGTCCAGGCTCCGGACGCGTACAGCGGTCTCCTCCAGAACGCCCAGCCTCTGATCTTTCTGGTGACGCGGGAAGGATCGGGCAGACCTGCCAGCGCCAGAATCGAGATCAAGGCGATGGCTAGGGCAAGGCCGCAACCGACTGGCAGCCAGACATATTGCCAGGCATATACCTTGCGTCGCACTGTCACCGGGATCTGCGCGGGCGATGTAGCGGGATTCGCGGGCGTGATCACGATCTGGGCTGATACGGGCGTCGCAAGCTTCATTCTTGCGGTACTGAAGCGGAGGTGTGCCGTCGAAAAGGCCGGACCTGTGTACCGGCAGTCCAAGGTCGGCTTGAAGTTCACCCCGACGAGCCTGAAAGTTCGACCCGGGCTGGTCGTCACCAGCGCAAAAGACGGGCCCTTGCTCCTTGGGCACAAGGCCGCCGTATTGACCTCGATGGTGGTCGTCCAGGCGTTGGCGGCGGGATGCTGAGCCAGCACCGGACTGATCGACGGGGACGACGGGGCTGCGGGCGTGCCCGCGGCAATTATCGCCAGCACGGCATAGCCGGCTCGGAGGTAGTCCACAGGCCATCCCCTTTCGGCGGACTTCGCTATTCTCGGACGGCAAGAGAATAGTAGACCGAGATAGGGTTAGCGTGACCGGAGAAGAACCGCCTATCGGCCGGGTAATAAAAACCATAAAGCGGGCTATTGGCGCAAGTAACAAGATCTGCTCTGAATCCGATGGCGGGCTGAGGATCCGATCGGCTCACCTCACCCTGAAGGTCATCGCGATCCGCGATCCGGACAGCGCAGTGGCAATTCGCGTGCCATCCGTCGACGTGGGCGTGAAGGACCTTAAGTTGTTGACGCATACTGTCGACATCGGCGTGGTGCCGCCAGACGCACCGGACGCGGAAGATTTCAGCTCCGCGCTCGTCGAAGGCGTCAACGCCGTCAAGGCTGCGCTGGCTGAAACCGACCAATTCCTCGTGACCGGTAGCACCGTCACCTTTAGCTTCGCCGTCGACAAAAATGGTGAGGTATTGCTCGGTGACAATAACGACCTAAGCGCGGCGGTTACCCATAGCCTTGCTTTGACTTTGGTTCCGGTCGTGGCCTGCTAGCCTCTCGGCGGCAGCAGCGGGCGGCGGCGGGACGGGCGGTCGGCGGTGCTTGGCGGTGTGGCGGCCGGCTGGGTCTCCAGCCGCTGGAGTGCCAGCGTCACCGCGGTCTCGAGTTGCGGGTCGCGCCCGGCCGCCCAGTCATCCGGTGAGATGTCCACCTCGACGTCGGGGTCGACGCCGTAATTCTCCACGCCCCAACCGAAGCCAGAGAACCAGAACGAGTACTTGGGCGCCGTCATCCGGGTGCCGTCGATGAGCTTGTGGAAGCCCGCGATGCCGATTACCCCGCCCCAGGTCCTGGTGCCGACCACCGGACCGATCTCCATGATCTTGAGCACCCCGGTGATGATGTCGCCATCCGAGCACGACTGCTCGTCTGCGATCGCGATCACTGGCCCGCGCGGAGCCTCCCCCGGATAGCTCTCCGGCTTGGCGTTGCGCACCACGTCCCAGCCGACGATCCGCCTGGTGAGCTTTTCCAGCACGAGCTGGGAGGTGCTGCCGCCCCGGTTGCCGCGCACGTCGACGATCAGCGCATCGCACCGCATCTCGCCGCGCAGATCCCGGTGGAAGTCCGACCAGCCGCGGCTCTGCATGTCGGAGACGTGCAGGTAGCCCACTTTGCCCTGGCCAAGTTCACGGACCCGGTTCCGGCGGCCGTTGACCCAGTCCTGATAGCGCAGCCGCTGCTCATCGGCGAGCGGTACCACCACGGCCCGGTGCTGCTTGCCGTCCGAAGCGCGGACTACGGTCAGCTCGACCGGCTTGCCTGCCGTTCCGGTGAGCAGCGGGCCTGGCCCGGCCGCCGGATCGACCGGCTGGCCGTCGACAACGGCGATCACGTCACCGGGGACAAGGCCGGCTCCGGGCGCGGTGAGCGGAGACCGGGCACGCGGGTCAGAGGACTCGGCCGGGAGGACCCGGTCGATTCGCCAGCCATCCGGGCCCGGAGTCACGTCGGCGCCAAGCAGGCCGACAGAGGGACTACCCGCGCCCTGCCCGCCAGCCGCGGCGATGTAGGCATGCGAGCTCCCGAGCTCGGCGACCACCTCGTTCAGCAGGTCGGCGAAGTCTGCGGGGGTGGCGATCCGGTCGACTAGCGGCCGGTACTGGTCAAGGATGTCGTCCCATTCGACGTCGGCCAGATCCGGTACCCAGAACTCGTGCCGCATGATCTGCCCCGCCTGGGCGTAGCCGGCGCGCCAGAGCGCGGCCGGATCGGCCAGGAACCGGGCCCTGGACAGGTCGACGCCGACCCGGTCGTCTGAGTTATCCGAGTCGGGCTTGCGGTTGGCCGGAACGACGAACACCTCGCGGCGGTCGCGCACCACGAGCCTGGTGCCGTCGCCGCTGACCACGAACTCATCGGCCTCGTCGACCAGTTCGGTGCACCTGGCCCGCTTGATATCGAAGTGATCGAGCGCCGCCCGCGGCGAGTCGTCATCGGGGTTGGCGCCGCCTTCGCCCAGATCTCCCGACAGCGGCTCCACCAGCCAGGCAAACCCGCCCTCGACGGCGCGGAGCTGGGAGTATTTGGACTCGGGCACCGGCAGGCTGACGATCCGGCTATTGAGGCCTTCTAGATCGATCGTGACCTCGGCCGGCTCGTCGGAGTCCTCCGAGGAATCGGCGGCCTCGGATCTCGGCTTGGTCCCGGCGGTGTGGTTGTCCTTGTCGTCCTTATCGTTGTCGTTCTTAGCCTTGTCGGGCTTATCGTCGTCTTTGGCCGACGCGGCCGGCCGGCCGTCGGCGAACGGGCCGAACGGCGAGGTCGTGTCGTCGGCCAGCGTGACCAGGTAGGGCTTACTGCCGTAGGGGAAGGTCAGGTCGAACACGTGCGCGTCGTGGACCGGGTCGAAGCTGCGCTTAGACAGGAAACCGAGGTACTTGCCGTCGGTGCTGAAGGCCGGATCGGTATCGGTGAACCGGCCGTCGGTGACCTCGGTCACCTGCTGATCGGAGAGCCGAGCCAGGCGGAGTTTGCGCAAGCCGCCATCGACCGGCTCTGACCAGGCGAGCCAGCGCGAGTCCGGCGAGAACGCCAGGTCGGTGATCCGCCCGTTGCCCGACCGGGCGAGCTCGCTGACCTGTCCGGATTCGACGGTGACCAGGTGCAGGCCGCCGTCTGCGGCCGCCGTTGCGACGGCCGAGCCGTCAGGGGCGGCGGCCATGCTAGCCACCCAGCCGATCTCTCCGCGCGCGATCCGGCGCGGCGGCTGACCGGGCAGCTCGTCGCCGCCATCGGTCGCGGCGATCTCGAGCGCGTCGGCACCATCGGCGTCGATGACCCAGATCGCCTGATCGGTTTTGCCCAGCACTCGCGGCAGCCTGGCCACCGGGCCAGGGATGACCGAGAGCGCTCGGGCCGGGCCGTCCCGGTGAGTCAGCCAGTGGACCGTGCCCTGGACCTCGACCACGCTGGCCCGGCCGGTCTCATCGGCACTGAAGTCGTCAAGCTGATCGTCGGCGCTGACCAGCCGGGGCGCCCGGCCGCTGGCCGGGGAGCCGAGGCTGACCTCGAGCAGTACCGGCTCGCTGGCAGGGCTGAGGTCATCGAGCAGCCACAGGTCACCGGCGTGCTGGTAGACGATGCGGGTGCCGTCGGTGCTCGCGTTGCGGACGTAGAACTCGGCGTGATCGGTGTGCCGGCGCAGGTCAGATCCATCAAGCGCGCAGGAGTAGATGTTGCCGATGCCCTCGTGGTCACTGATGAACGCGAGCCGTCCGCCCGCCAGCATCGGGCCGAAGAGCTGCCCGGAGACATCGGCGAGGATCCGCCGGAACTCGCTCTGACCGCCATCGGCGCTCCGCTCGGCGACCCATAGCCGGCCGGACTGGCCGCCGCGGTATCGCTTCCAGAACGCGGGCTCAGAACCGTCGTTGCCGTTGATCAAGACGACGGCGCCATCGCCGATCGTCACGTCACCCACCGGCCCGTACGGCAGCCTGCGATGGCCGGCGAACTGGGCGGTCCCGTCACTGACCGGAATGACGTAGGCCCACGTCTGGAACCGGAAAGGCTGGCCAGCCGACGTCGTCGCGAGGATCTCGCCGCCCGGCCCCCAGCCGCGCATGGTCGTGGAGCCGTGGGACCAGTACGTGACGCGAGCCGAGCCGCCTTCGCCGGTAGCGGCCAGGAAGATCTCGGCCGGCCCGTCCCGCAGGCTGGTCCAGGCGATCAGGCTGCCATCCGGTGACAATCTCGGATAGGCGGCGGATGCCTGGTCGCTGGAGATGCGCCAGGCCCGGCCGCCAGTAACCGGTGCCAGCCAGACGTCATTGTCGGCGATGAAGGTCAGCAGATCTCCGCGCACATGCGGATAACGAAGGTAGCGGGATGAGGTCACCGGCTCATCGTATGGCGCTTACCCAATGAGAGGCTCACGGCACTCTAGGTAATCAAGCGTCGCCTTGTCCTGAATCAGTGGCAGATACTAGGCGTGGCTGGAAGACTTCAAGGCGTGGCGAGTGCGCGAGAAGCCAGGACCGAGAGCTCAGCCCGGCTAGCCGCGCCCGGACGGGCCCCCGCGGCGGTATCGATCTCGCTGGCGGATCGGCAACTAGTCAAGGATTCCTTCGGCCGCCTGATGGCGAGCCAGCAGTTTGCGATGGAATACCTGTACGCCCGCCTTTTCGTGCAGCATCCGCAGTTCCGGGCGCTGTTTCCGTTCTCCATGGAGCACACCAGGATCTCGACCTTCGAGATGCTCGGCAAACTGGTTGCCAGCCTGGACAGCCCGGACCAGGCCGATCTGCTGCTGAGCCGGCTCGGTCGCGATCATCGCAAGTTCGGCGTCAAGGAGCACCATCTCGGCCCGTTCTTCGACGCGCTGCTCGCGACGGTCGAGCAGGTCTGCGGCCGGTCCTGGGTCCAGGGCCTGGACGTGGCCTGGGTGAACGTGCTGCGGTATTTCTCCGACGCGATGAAGGCAGCGGCCGATGAGGACGCCCGGAATCAGCCGGCCTGGTGGATCGGCGAGATCGTCCAGCACGACCGCCGTACGCCGACCATTGCCGTGCTGACGATCAGGCCGGACCGGCCGCTGAAGTACGAGCCTGGTCAGTACCTCGCCGTGCAGGTTCCGAAGTGGCCGAGGCTGTGGCGCCGGTATTCGATCGCGAACGCCCCGCGCGAGAACGGATTGCTCGATCTCCACGTCCGGGCGGTACCCGGTGGCATGGTGAGCACAACCCTGGTCAGCCACAGCGGCACCGGCGACATCGTGACGCTGGCGGCGGCCAGCGGCGACCTGCGGGTCCCGGCCGACCCCGAGCGCGACCTCGTCTGCGTGGCCGGCGGCACCGGGCTGGCGCCGATCAAGGCGATCGTCGAGTCAGTCGTCGGCGAGATGCGGCAGGGCAAGCGGCGCGAGATCACCATGTACGTCGGCGCGCGCCGAAGCGCCGACCTGTACGACATGCGCGACCTGGCCACCCTCCGGCTGGCCTATCCGGCACTGACCCTGGTGCCGGTGGTCGAGGCGGAACTGGAAATCCCCGGCCAGGTCGGCCGGCTGCCCGACGTCGTCAGGTCCCACCCATCGTTCCGCAATACCGAGGTCTACCTGGCCGGGCCGGCCTCGATGATCAGCGCGACCAGGCGGACGCTGTCGGCGCGAGTGCCCTCAGATCGCTTTCATCACGATCCGCTGGACGTCCTGGTCGCCGCCAGCCGCCCGGTCGCGATCCTGCGGTCCGCATCCGACCACCCGCGAGGCTAGTCCGCCCTCTGCGCGCTCTCCACGGGACATACCATCTCATGTCGAGACCTTGCGCCGTGGCGGGCCAGTGACCGGATCGCGCAGGGCACGGCGCCGGTTTGCCGGTAATATTACCGTTCACGGGTTTTCGTCTCCGCCACTTCCCATCCGTTGCGGCGACTTGCCATTCATTGCGACGACTTACCCGACGTTACCTCGCGACAAATGCCATATACCCGGCAGAACTCCGCTCTAACGGATGGAAGTCGCCGCAACGGAGGGGAAGTGGTCGCAGCGGGAGGGGAAGTGGTCGCAGCGGAGGGGAAGCCGGCGGCCTGGCAGGCTG
>Ga0134128_10002451_pt1 | contig 23058 bp, 18 predicted proteins | sample KB31754_FD_96462 | JGI IMG/M metagenome (GOLD analysis project Ga0134128, IMG submission 96462) | Terrestrial soil microbial communities with excess Nitrogen fertilizer from Kellogg Biological Station, Michigan, USA - KB3-175-4 | ecosystem: Environmental > Terrestrial > Soil > Unclassified ... | reverse complement strand
GCGAAGCGACACGGCAGCGGCTTGGACCTGGCTCCGTGACGGCCGTTGCAGGCCAAGGCACGATCGGTCGTGGGCCGCTCGCCGTGTCCGCATGGCTCGTCGCTACGCTCCTCGCCCCGCGGATACGGCGAGCGGTAGTAGAACGTCTGTTGGTGTTTTTGAACATACAAGGCACGGAGACACGGAGGTCTGGTCCTGCTAATGGGATGGTCCGATGCGGGGAACGGTAGGCGATTCGGATTGATGAGATCGAAGCGACCGCAGGACGCGGCGCAAAGTCAGACGCGAAGATTTTTATTAACTTAAAAACGAATTCTTCGCGCGTTCTTTGCGTCTTTGAGTCTTCGCGGTCGCTTTAAAAAACAACTCTCTCGCAGTGGCGCTCATTCCAGCAGGAGGCGGCCTCCGTGTCTCCGTGCCTCCGTGGTGAACTCTTCTTCACGCGATGCGCATCGTCAATCCGCCGTCGATGGAGAACGTTTCGCCGGTGATGTAGTCGTTGGTGATCATTTCGCGAACGAGGGTGGCGACCTGCTCGGAGGTGCCTTCGCGATGGAGGGGGATGCGGTTGTCGAGATTGTTCTTGCGGACCTGCTCGGGCATGGTCGCATGAAAGGCCGTGCGGATGACGCCGGGCGCGACGACGTTGATGCGGATGTTGTCGTTGGCAAAATCGCGAGCCATCGCGCGGGCGAATTGCGGGAGGGCGCCTTTGACTGCCTGGTATGCAGTATTTCCCGGGCAGCCGCGCTTACCCGCGGATGAAGAGACGAGAATGATCGCGCCTTCTTTCTTTTTCTGCATTCCAGGGATGACGGCGCGACAGAGATAAAACGCCGCGTGGATATGCACCGCGAAAGCGTTCATCCATTGCTCGGGCGTCACTTCCAGCAATCCGCCGGGTACGGGGCCGCCCGCCGAATGAACCAGCACGTCAATCGGCCCGAGGCTGCTGACGGTCTGGTCGACACAGCGCTGCACCTGCGCCGGATCAGCCATGTCGGCGGTGATCAACTGGCACTTTCGCCCCAATGCTTCGACGCGTTGCGCTGTGCGTTTGGCCTCAGCATCAATATTTCGAGCGGCGATGGCGACATTTGCACCAACTTCGGCAAGGGCAATAGCCGTTGCCGCTCCGATGCCTTTGGTTCCGCCGGTCACCAGCGCGATTTTATTCTGTAACTGCATGGTAAAATCATTAAAAGCAATGAAATCGGCGCGCTTCGCCCTTATGGAGGACTTGCCGTGCCGAGTGTCTCTTCAGTTGGCTCAGGATTAGTCGTTACAGCGCCGGCGGCACGGGTCCGTCGCGCCGCCTGCACCAGATGCACGATCTGGTCGAGAATCACTGCGATGAGAATCACGCCACCGATGACGATCAGCTTCCAGTTGGTGTCCAGCTTCCAGAGGATATTTCCGATATGAAGCTGGAACATGTCGATGCCATTGTCGATCACGCGCATCAGCGATGAGCCGATGACGACACCGATGACCGTTCCCTCGCCGCCGCGCAATGAGCATCCACCGAGCACGCAGGCGGCAATTGCATACAGCTCGTAAGCAATGCCGACGTAATGGCTCATCTGTCCAATGTAAGACGCGTAGCAAACGCCCGCGACACCAGCGAGAAAAGCCGAGATCACATAAGTGAGCGTCTCGACTTTCTTGACTGGAATACCGCTGTATGCCGCCGCATCCCGATTGCCGCCAATCGCATAGATATACCGGCCAAAGACCGTGAAATGCAGCAGGTATCCGCCCACGATAATCGCGATGAGGAAAACCAGCGTCGGATATGAAATCAACGGCTCGCCGTTGATGACAAACAGCCCGTTGTTGGCAAAGTCCTGGAAGGGGGAATCGCCGAAGCCCAACGTTCCGCCATGCACGATCGTCTGCGAAACGCCACGGATCAGCAGCATTCCGCCGAGCGTGACGATGAAGGATTGGAGATCGAGCATCGTGATCAGCAATCCCTGGATTAATCCAATTGTTGTCACGACGGCCAGGGCTACGAGAATCCCCACCCAGATCGGATAATGCGCGCCGCCCTGCGCGGGAGATGAGACGCGGGCAATGATCACGCCGGTGAGGCCGACGAGTGAGCCTACCGAAAGATCGATTCCGCCGGTGATGATGACGAAGGCCGAGCCGATCGAGAAGATTCCGAGCATCGAAATCTGTCGGACGGTGTTGGCGACGTTGGACTGTCCGACGAAATCGGAGTTGCTGGCCCACAGCCCCAGGCAAATGACAATCAGCGCCCCCAACATTCCCATTTCGCGCCGGCCAATGCCTCCCAGCATCCGCCCGATCCGGTCGATCGCGGAAGGTCGCTCCATTTGAGGCGGCTTTTGATATTCAATCGTGGTTGTCATACCTGATGTTGAAAGATAGTCGATTCGATGCCCCGACGAGCATCACTTGCGTCCGCCGAGTTTAGCCGCGACGCGAAGCGGAGCGCTTTTTCGTCACGCTGGAAGAAGCGCTCCGCTGTCGCGTCGCGGCTAAACTTGGCTTCCTAAAATAGTCGTCGCTCCTCACTCAATGGGTCTACGTTACCGCGCCCTCCGCGCTACCGACGGTCATCATATGGGCGACGCGCTCCTGGCTGGCTGACTCGCGCGGGACGATTCCGATCAGCCGGCGCTCGTACATTACCGCAATGCGGTCGCTCATGCCCAGCACTTCTTCCATGTCGGACGAGACCATGATGATGGTAATGCCCTGATCCGCAAGATTGGCCATGTGGCGGTAAATCTCCGCCTTGGCGCCAACGTCGATCCCGCGGGTTGGCTCATCGAGCATCAAAATTCGCGGCTCCATCGCCAGCCATTTTCCAAGCACTACTTTCTGCTGATTTCCGCCCGACAAGTTCACCACGCGCGTGCGAATGCTCGGCGCCTTGATGCGCATACGATTCAATTCCTTCACGGCCACGGACGCTTCCTTATTGCGCTGAATCGCGAAACGCGGCCGGTAATTCCCGATGTCCGGCAGCGAAATGTTCTGCGCGATCGTCATTGGCAGTACGAGCCCGTGCTTCTTGCGGTCTTCAGGCGCGAGAAACAGACCATGCTCGATCGCATCGTGAGGCGAGCGGGGTTGATAAGGCTTGCCTTCCAGGCGCATCGTGCCGCCGAGCGCCTGCCTGACGCCGAAGAGGGTTTCCATCAACTCGGTGCGTCCCGATCCCACGAGCCCGGCAAATCCCAGGATTTCGCCGCGATAGGCTTTGAAGCTCACCCCCGCCCGCGCGCCAAGCACCTGAAGATTCGCCACTTCCAGTATCACCTCGCCCTGCGCACGCTTTGGCCTCTGGGGGAACCAGGCGCTCATTGGCCGGCCAACCATCATCGAGACAATTTTTTCCTGGGTCGTGTTACGGGTTTCCAGATCACCAACGTATTTTCCATCCCGCAAAACGGTGATGCGATCCGCAATCTCCATCACCTCTTCCATGCGATGCGAGATGTAGATGATCCCGATACCTTCGGCGCGAAGGGTGCCGATGATTTTGAAGAGCTGACGCGTTTCGCTGAGCGTCAGCGACGAGGTCGGCTCATCCATGATGATGATGCGGGCATTGAGCGCCAGCGCCTTAGCGATCTCCACCATCTGCATCTGCCCGGCCGTCAGACGCGAAACGGGCGTGGCGGGGGACATGGCCAGGCCAACTCGCGCCAGAAGCTCAGAAGCCTTGCGGTTCATTCGGCTGCCCGGGAGCAGCCGAATGATGCTGCCGCCGACTAATCCGCTTCCATCTTTCCGCGCAGCCTGCTCATTTCCAAGGAAGATATTGCCGGCAATGTCGAGATTTGACGCGAGCATCAGCTCCTGGTGAATCAGCGCGATGCCATGGCGCTTGGCATCCGCGACGCCATGAAACGTCACCGGCTGATCATCCAGGGAAATCTGCCCCTGATCCGGCTGATAAGCGCCGCCGAGGATTTTCATCAGCGTGCTCTTGCCTGCGCCGTTTTCACCCATCAGCGCGAGGACTTCACCGCGTTTGAGCGCGATGGAGACATCCCGAAGCGCAACAACGCCCGGAAAGCGCTTGGTGATGCCGCGCATCGACAAAAGTGTGGAAGTCGGTGAGGTCATCTCAATGACGAAGCAAAGTCCGATGTGAGAAAAGCACGCGTATGTGCCGAGTTTAGCCGCGACGCGATAGCGGAGCGCTTCTTTGCGCTTGCAGAAAGCGCTCCGCTGCGCGTCGCGGCTAAACGTGGCTTCTGAAACGTATCTGGTCTTTTGTCGCGTTTTACTTCAACCAGTCGGCCATCTGCTTGCGATATTCCTTGATGTTCGATCCATCGATGATGTCAACGCCTGTGTCGATCTTCTTGTCCGAAGGAAGAGCGCCCATCCCATCCTTGGACAGCTTGTAGAGCAGCATCGCCGACTGATAGCCAATCTGGAACGGATTCTGAACGGCAGTGCAATTGATCGTGCCGTTCTCGATGCCGACAAGCGTGCCATCTTCCTGATCGAAGACTGCTGCCAGGATCTGTCCCTTCTTGCCGGCGCCTTCGATGGCCTTGGCGATGGCGGGGCCGTTGTAGCTCCAGAGGCCGCACATGAGCTTCACGTTCGGGTATGCGCTGATGATATTCTCGACGTTGGAACGAGCGAGCGTGCGGTCGCCATTGTCTTCGCGCTGAACGGCAATCTTGATTCCCTTGGGCGTGATGACGTCCTGAATGCCCTTGAGGCGCTGCTGGGCATTGTCAGCCGAGAAGGTGCCGACGAAGACGGCGATGTCGCCGCCGTTAGGCAGGAGCTTCACAATCGCCTCGCCGAGCCTCTTGCCGGCGGCGTAGTTGTCGGTGCCGACGTAAGCGAGTCTTTCCGATTTGGGCGCATCCGAATCGTGGCAGATGACGTGAGCCTTCTTGCAGGCGCGATTGAGCTCGGCGATCTGGTCATCAGGCGCAAGCACGCTGACGGAAATACCGTTGTATCCCTGGCTCAGCAGATTCTCGATGATCTGGTTCTGCTCTTCCACCTTGCCGTTGGTGGGCGTCTCCATCGTCACCGGGACTCCGGTTTCGGAAGTGAACTTTTTCAGGCCGGCCTGGGCGATTTTCCAGAACTCGCTGGGATTGTTCGGCACAAATGCCAGCTTGGGACTGGCCGCCTTTGTATCCTTGGAACCCGACTCATTCTTGTTACAGCCGGTAAACAGCAGGGCGGTGCAAAGCAGCGCCGCCAGAAGCGAAGTGGATCGTCGAATCATTGGATTTAGTCTCCTCATCACGAGCAGATTTTACACTCGCCGCCGGTATTTAATTCGTAGAGAATTTAAAGATTGTCGTCTGGTTGTAAACCTGTCCCGGCCGCAAAATCGGGCTGGGGAAATTCGGATGGTTGATCGCATCCGGGAAATCCTGTGTTTCCAGGCAGAACATCCCGTGCTTGACGTAGCGATGGCCGCCATTTCCGGTCAAGGTCCCATCAACGAAATTTGACGTATAGAGCTGCACGCCCGGCTGCGTCGTGGAAACGTCCATCACCCGGCCGCTCTGCGGATCTTCAACATGGGCGCAGTGCACCATCTGACCTTGTCCGCCACCATTGATGACAAAGTTAGTGTCGTATCCGCCATCGGTCTGGCTGATGCGCTGGCCGATCGGATGCGGCGTCGTGAAATCGTAAGGCGTGCCGCGAACGCTCTTGATTTCGCCGGTAGGAATGAGCGTATCGTCGGCCGGCGTGTATTTGTCCGCGTTGAGCGTGAGCACTTCATTGAGAATCGTCGGCGTCTGGAACGCGCTCAGATTGAAATAGCTGTGATTGGTCAGATTGAGAATCGTCGGCTTGTCGGTCGTCGCGCGGTAGTCGATGCGAAGGGCGTTGTCATTCTGGAGCGTGTAGGTGACCGTTGTGTTGAGGGCGCCGGGGAAGTTTTCTTCCATGTCCGGGCTGACGTAGGTGAAGCGAACGGATGGCCCATTTGAAGAAAGCATCGGCTCGGCCTTCCACATCTTTTTGTCAAAGCCGACGTTTCCACCATGCAGGGTGTTGGGGCCGTTGTTGATGGCGGTGTGATAAGTCTTTCCATCCAGCTCGAAGGTGCCTTTGGCGATTCGATTGGCAACTCGGCCAACGGTCGCGCCGAAGAAGGGGCTGGATTTCTGATACTTCTCGACATTATCGAAGCCAGCGACGATGTCCGCGATGTGTCCATCGCGATCGGGCATGCGCAGCTCGACGAGAATCGCGCCGTAGTCGGAGATTTTCGCGATTGCGCCGCGACTGTTGGTCAACGTGTAAAGGACGGCTTCCTGCCCGTCCGTGGTTTTTCCGAAACTTGATTTGGTAATGTTGGCCATGTTCGGATTGGGTCCTTGCTGCATCCTCGCTCCATCTTTTTTCTTCCCACACATGCAGGCGCAACCGGCCAGCATTCCAACTGTCGCGCATGCGACGCCCATCCAGAGCAGGCAACGGACGACAGGCTTCCCAGTGTGCATCACGTTTTGAACCTCCGCGCTGAAATTTGAAGGCTTGTTCTTAAGAGCTCTTAGTGCTTCACCGGACGTTTCCGAGAATCCGGTGAAAGACAAGCCGATACCGGATCGTACCGCAACCCCGTCTGGCAATCACGCGCGGCGGGCGCATGTTTTACGGAGCCTGAAATACCGGGTCCGAAAGCGTGGAAGTTTGCTGATTTCGAATTTGTACTTGATTCTTGCTTTGAACGTGCACAAGATAGTGAACAGAAGATTTGGGGATCAAAACGGGCTCCTGAAAAAAGCTAACGACGATCCATTACACGGCTATGGGCGGGAGTCATCCCCCAGCCAAGGTTCCCCCCCTCCTTGGCAACTCCCGCCCAGTTTTTTCACCGCTATATCATTCGACTGTTTCTTGCTTTTGAGCGTGAGTGGCGATGTTCTGCGCTCACGACGGCTGAGCCGCGATGTAATAGCGGTGTGAAGTTCTCTCTATTAGCTATCGTGATTGTTCTGGTCTGCGCCAGCGCGCAGGCGAATGCTGCGCCGGATCAATCGGCTGCGGAAATCCGCCTGCCAGTGACGCGCGACACCTGGTTCTCCGCGGTGGGCAAAGAAGCCAACGATAATCTCGGCGGCGCGCCCCGGCTCAAATTCAAAAGCATTCAGGAAATGTCGCTGGTTGATTTCGACCCCGCTCAATTGAAAGGGCACGTCATCACCGAAGCGGCACTGCACGTCCACCGCATTCGGCCCGAGCGGCTTTGGCGCGTGACGGTTGGCACGTTTGCTGCCGACTGGGTGGAGGGAACGAGTCCGACTTATGCACAGGAAAAGGGAGCTTCGACTTTCAACTGGCGGAAGTTTCCCGATGTGCCATGGGCCTATCCCGGCAGCGATCTGACGGCCGTGATGCTCGGGCAGGGGGGAACGATCTGGCACAGCGCCGATGCCTCGACTCCCGATGGACAGGATTGGCAAGTGATCCCTGTCGCGCCGTCGGTGATGGCGGCCCGCGCAGCCGGCATGAGCTATGGTTGCATTCTCTTCGACGACACGGGCAGCGAATGGACCCGGCAGGGGGAGAAGTTCTCCCTGAAAAATTTCCCCAATCGCTTTGTCAGCAGCCGGGATGATCGACGCGTTTACGCTCCATATTTCACCGTGCGACTCGGTGCGGCTGATCAGGAGCCGCCCGATGCGCCGGCTGCGATTGAATCGGATATAGCGGATCTTCCAGCCGGCGAGGCGATGGTTTCATGGATCACGCCACCTGACCATGGGGCGGCGGGGACGATCGGCTTTTTGGTTGAAGTCGAGGGGAAAGAGGTGCCGCGCTATTTGATTCCCGCCGCTGGCAGTGCGGGTCAGCGCGTCCAAATGCATCTGCGCGATCTCGGTTTGAAGCCGGGCCAGCAAGTGAGTTTGAACATTCGAGCAGTCGATGCAGCGGCAAATATCTCGAAGCCGACGACTGCGAAAGTGACGATGTCGGATCAGAGAATCGAGCCTTTGCGTGGAACATCGCCGAAGCCATTTGCATCGGCCGGTAAGCTTCCGAAGCTGGGTGATGTGGAGATCGCGATCATCGACAGCCTCGATAAAGTGCAGACAATCACAGGGCAAATCATTCCGGCAGAACCACCCTCATATTTGTCGGGGAATCATCTGTGGGATGGAAAGGCGATTCATCTCCAAGCAGCACGCAACGAATTTGTCGCGTTTCAAGTGCTGGTACATGGGCCAGTGCATGATCTTCATGCGACGTTTTCGTTTCATGGAAAGACGGGAATCTCGACGAACTTTTATCGGCTTCGTAGTGTTCAAACTTCCAACGGCCCGATGCCTGATGCATTGATGCCATGGAGCGGGCCAAGTGTTCCCGAACCGACGGAGAAGATCGCCGGGCAGCAATATGGCAGCATCTACTGCGAGGCGTTCATCCCGCGCGATGCCCAGGCCGGTGATTGCTCCGGTGAACTTGAACTTACCGCGGGTGACAAAAAGCTTTCGATCCCGGTGTCTCTTCACATCTGGAACTTTGCGCTTCCCGATGAATTAAGCTTCATCCCCGAGATGAATTGCTATGGCCTTCCTGAAGATGACCTGGATTACTACCGCCTGGCTCATCGCAACCGCACGGTTCTCAATCGCGTGCCTTATTCACAGGACGGCAGCATTGAGCGCGGCTGCGCGCCGGTATGTAACCCCAAAGCGCAGTCGCTCGATTTCTCGGCCTGGGATCGTCATTTCGGGCCGTTGTTTGACGGCTCAGCGTTCTCAGATCAACCACGCAAGACGCCGATCGAATGCTTTTATCTTCCGCTGCACGAAAACTGGCCGACGCCGATGGAGGGCAATTACAACGGCAGTTATTGGGCCGACCAGGCTTTTCCGGACGCGTACAAAAAGGCCTTCGTGACGGCCTCTCACGAATTTGCCCAGCACGTCAACCAGAAGCATTGGAATCAAACCTTTTTCCAATGCTTCTTCAACGGCAAGAACAATTTCAAGGAGCGCGGCTGGTCGCATGGATCCAGCCCCTGGCTGCTCGACGAGCCGGCCAATTTCCAGGATTATTGGGCGCTTCATTTCTTCGGCGAGCTTTTTCATCAAGGCATCGCGCAAGCGCCCGGCGACGCCCGCATGCTCTTTCGCTGCGATATTTCACGTCCGGAATGGCAGCGCGATGTGCTGGACTCGGTGCTGAATTACAACGTCGTCGCGGGCGGGGCGTTTGGCCGCTATCACCGCATCGTGATGGATCGCAAACGCGAATTTCATCAGCTTGTCATTCCCTATGGCACCACCAATGACCCGGCCGGCAGCAACGTGCAACCTGCAGCTTGGTGTCTCGATTCCTGGACGCAGGGAGGCGATGGCGTTCTGCCCTGGCAGGTGATCGGAAATGCCGAATCGTGGGAGCATGGCGATGCCACGTGTCTTTTTTATCCGGGGCCGTCGGTGGGTCTGAAAGGGCCGATCGCTTCAATTCGGCTCAAGGCCTATCTGCGAGGCGAGCAGGATGTGGAATATCTTTGCCTGCTTGCGAAAGAGCAGCATCAATCTCAATTGATCCTCGGCCAGCGCGTCTTGTCTGCAATTTCATTGCAGGGACGACGACAGGGCACCGGATTCACCGGCGGAGAGGATGCGGGGCGGATGACTTACTCCAACCTGAGACCTGTCGATCTCTGGGCATTGCGCACGCGCGTCGCCCAAGCGATATCGCAATAAGTGTACCTAGCAGAAATTCACGCTAAGATGCCCGCCATCGATTGCTCAACACGGAAGTTGGAGGCGGCGTCTTGCGATTCATTCATACAGCCGACTGGCATCTGGGCCGGCTCTTTTACGGCAACCATCTGACCGAAGACCAGGCGCATGCGCTGGATCAGGTCGTCGATCTGTGCCGGGAACATCGGCCCGACGTGCTGATCGTTGCCGGCGACATCTATGATCGCGCCGTCCCTCCGCCCGAGGCGGTCGAGTTGCTGGATGAAGTGCTGTGTCGGCTTGTGTTGGACGTGAAGGTGCCGGTCGTTCTGATTGCCGGCAATCATGATAGTCCTGGCCGGCTTCACTTCGCGGCCCGTCTGCTCAGTGGTCAGGGGTTGCATGTTCGTGGGACGTTGTCGTCCGATCTTTCACCAATCGTTTTTCACGACGGTCACGGGCCGATTCACGTTTATGCACTTCCATACTCCGAACCCTCCGTCGTGCAGCAGGCATTGAGTTCCGCAGAGGATCTCGATCATCAAGGCGCGATGGCGGCGCTGACGGGCAAGTGTCGGGAAAAACATCCATCCGGCTGCCGCTCGATTCTGGTCGCCCACGCCTTTGCCACTGGCGGCCAGATCAGCGAGAGCGAACGGCCGCTGAGCATTGGCGGGGCGGGAACCGTCGATGCCTCCTGCTTCGAAGGTTTCCACTACGTCGCCCTCGGCCATCTGCATCGCCCGCAGCAGATCAAGTGCAATGGAACGCCGGTGCATTATTCGGGATCCTTGCTCAAGTACTCGTTTGATGAAGCGGATCATGTGAAATCGATTTCGCTGGTGGAAATGGATGGCAATGGAAAATGCCAGATACAGGCCATCCCGATTCGTCCGCGACGCGATGTTCGGCGAGTCACTGCGAAGTTTGCGGATCTTTTGGCGTCCAAAATCGATGGTGTTGCCGAGGATGATTATCTGGAAGTCACGCTTCTGGATGAGGGGCCAATCGTCAATTTAATGACCCGGCTGCGTGAGATCTTTCCCAATTCGGCACAACTCAGGCGCGCTGGTCAAACCGATTCTGTAAAAGCCGATGGTGCCCGTCTTCCACATGAGGGGCGAAGCGACCTTCAGCTTTTTCGAGATTTTTACGCCCACGTCACCGCGAAACCGCTGAATGATGCACAGGAGCGGACGTTGGCAAACGTCCTTGATTCGCTCAGCCGATCGCAGCGACATGCCTGAACGCTTTTCAAATGCATGAGACGAGGAACACAAGTTTGCAGATGACCAATCCGCGATGCTCTTCAACTCCTATATTTTCATCTTTGGCTTTCTTCCCCTGACGATCGTTGCCTACCGCGTTTTTTGGAGCGTGGGTGGACGAAAGGCTGCTTTTTCGTGGCTCGTCGCGGCATCTCTGTTCTTTTACGCATGGTGGAATCCGCCATATGTCGCACTGGTCCTGGCGTCTATTCTCTTCAATTATTTCGGCGGCATACTCCTTCGGCTGACCCGGTCGAAAAGCGGTAAGCCGAGTTTTGCACTGCTGAGCATTTGGGTTGCAGTCAATCTGCTTCTGCTCGGATACTACAAATATGCCAACTTCTTCGTGGACACGATCAATTATGCGGCCAATATGCATTTGAACATTGGCCACGTCTTTCTTCCGCTGGCAATCTCCTTTTTTACTTTTACGCAGATCTCATACCTGGTGGACACCTATCACGGGGCGCCATCTGAATATGATCTGCTGGACTACTGCCTGTTTGTTGTCTTCTTTCCGCACCTGATCGCGGGGCCCATCGTCAGGCACCATGAGATTCTCCCGCAGATCTGGAAGTCTGATGGATACCTCGACATCACAAGGCTGCCCGCCGCCCTGACGCTCTTTGCATTTGGATTGTTCAGTAAGACGGTGTTGGCCGATTCAATCGCGCCTTACTCCACGACTTATTTCGATTCGGTGTACCAGGGCCTCATGCCCAATTTTTTCAGTGCATGGATTGGAACGCTCGCATTTACATGCCAGATCTATTTCGACTTTGCCGGCTATTCCACGATGGCTTTGGGACTGGCCTACATCTTCGATATCAAGATGCCCTTCAATTTCGATTCCCCCTACAAATCTCGCAGCATCGTCGAGTTTTGGCGGCGATGGCACATGTCGCTCTCGCGGTTTCTTCGCGATTACCTTTACATCCCGCTGGGAGGTAATCGAAGAGGAAAAATGCGGCGCTACATCAATCTCATGATCACGATGCTGCTGGGCGGGTTGTGGCACGGCGCCGGCTGGACTTTTGTGATCTGCGGCGGGCTGCACGGATTGTACCTCTGCGTGAATCACGCATGGACCACGCTGACGCGCGGCCGCGCCTGGGCAAACGCCTGGCCTATGCGGGGCTTCTACTATTTCATCACCTTTCTGGCCGTATGCGCCGCCTGGGTGGTGTTCAAGGCCCAGAATTTAATGGTGATGAGGCGAACGCTTGAGGCAATGGTCGGCCTGCATGGCATCAGCTTTCCAATCTTTTTCGAACGCTTTTCTGTTTTGGGGCGACTCGGAGTGCGATTTGAAAATATCGCAATTTCAGAAAGCGCCGTTTTGTGGATTGCAGCACTTCTGGCGATCGCGTTTTTTATGCCTAATGTTCAGCAGGTGATGCGCAATGCTCAGCCAAGCTTTGAACCCGTCAAAAGGCCTTCGCGAATTGCCTGGCAACCTTCACCCGGATGGGCGCTGGTCGCGGGTACGGCCCTGGTCTGCGCGGTGATAGCCATGTCGAGCGGCGTCAGCGAATTCATTTATTTCCAGTTCTGATGCCCAACCTCGATCCAATTGCGGAGCGGCACGTCGCCAACGCTGAAGCTCCAGTCGGCAAAAGCGTGGCCGTTCGATATCTTCTTGTCTTTGCCGTCCCGCTCCTCTTTCCCGCGGCTCTCATTGCACTGGCGCTCATCTACCTCCACTCCGTGGGAAAACTGGCGCCCGTCCCGCTTACTGGAAGCATCAGCTTCAATGAAAAGGCCGAGTTGCTCAGGCGGGATCGGCATATGCCGATCGATGTGTTGGCAGTCGGTTCTTCCATGACGCTCGATAACCTGGATGGCCAGAGCGTCAAAGAGCATCTTCCGCGCGATGCCAATCTGTTCAATGCCGGATCCTTTGGGCTGAAGATCAGCCAGTCGGCACACCTGGCGCAACTGATCCTTCGTAAACGGAATCCCGCCGCGGTTATCATGGTCACAGGACCCGAGGATTTTACCGTCAATCAACAGTCCGGCCTCGATTACGACGATGGCGATTTCGAGAGCTTTACCGACGGCGGGTTCTATCCCTGGTTTGTCGCTCGCCATTTTGATATGGCTTACTACCGCAGCGGGATGAAGGAGATTCGTCTCGACCGGCGTTCCCGCAGGGATTATGGATCGCTCGCTTTCGACAAGTACGGCGGAGTTCTGCTGAACATCCATTTTCCCCACGTGAACATGGTCCGCTGGAACGCCAGGGCCGATTTAACCCATTCCGATCCCACCGAGTGGGACGCGTTCGAATCTTTCGCCGAATTCCTCCATCAGCGGAAGATCGCCTTTTATGCGGCGCAAAGCCCTCTCAGAAAAGCGCCAGTCAACGCCGAGATGGCATCGCTCATGAAAGCGCGCTGCGCCCGACTTGCTCGGATCGTCGAGGCTCATGGCGGCGCCTTCTTCGATGGCTTTGACCATTGCCCGCTCGACGATTCATATTTTGCCGACTATGCCCATCTCAATGCGCAGGGGGCAGAGAAATTTACAACGGCGTTTATGGACGCGATTGATCCTGAACTAAAGACGCTTCAATTTAAGCATTAACGCCGAACGTCTAGTATGATGCCGGACAATGACAGATTCCCAACAACCCCTGCGCGGAATTGTGCCGCCGATGCCGACGCCGCTGCTGAGTCGCGATGAGCTGGATGTCGGCGGGCTCGAGCGACTGATTGAGCACCTGATCGGCGGCGGCGTCCATGGCATCTTCATTCTCGGAAGCACTGGGGAAGGTCCGAGCCTTTCGGCCAAGGTGCAGCGCGATCTGATTACACGAAGCTGCAAGCTCGCTCGGTCGCGCGTGCCGGTGCTGGTGGGCATCACCGATACTTCGTTTACCGATTCGCTGGCAATCGCACGACATGCCGCCGACAACGGCGTGTTCTGCACGGTCTTTGCGCCGCCTTATTATTTTCCACTGAATCAGGAGGAATTACTCGGCTACACGCGGCGGCTTCTGGCCGAGCTTCCGCTCCCGGCGATGCTCTACAACATGCCGCGGATGACGAAACTGAGTTTTGAGCCGGCTACGATCGAGAAGCTGACCGACCATCGCAAAATCATCGGCATCAAAGACAGCGGCGGCGATCTCGACTATTTCCGCAAGATCATCGAAGTCGCCCGCGCCCGGCCCGACTGGTCGGTCTTCGTCGGACCTGAGCGGCTGCTGGTGGATACCATTCGATTGGGCGGAGCCGGGGGCGTCAATGGTGGCGGAAATGTCTGGCCGAGATTGCTGGTCGATCTTTACGAGGCTGCGGTAAAGAAAGACGAGGCAAAGATCGCGTCGCTTCAGCCGAAGCTCTCGCAGCTTGGGCAAATCTATAATGCGGTTCAACAGGCCTCGAATCTGGTGAAGGGGCTCAAATGCGCCCTGTCGTTGATGGGAATTTGCAGTACCGCCGTCGCCGAACCGTTCACTCCCAGCTCGCCCGCCGAATGTGACAGGGCGCGCAACATCCTGACTGAGCTTGGGTTGCTTCGATAGCGGTTAAAATCTTCCAAGAAGTTGCCGGCTCTCACGTTCCTTTCATGAAAGTCTCAATCGAGTTGGCATAATGTGAGCACGAGGATGAAAGTGCGTGAGGACGGGCCGCGGAAGGGCCATTGAAAAATAGCCGTTCCATGGCTTGATAATATGACGCACCTGGGCTTCTCCTGAGCTCAGGTGCGTTTTTTTATTGGTTCCCTTACACTGTCCGTCATGCCCTGGACCCAGCACATCGAAATCCTCAATACTGACATCACGAAGCTTCAGGTGAATGCGATCGTCAACGCTGCCAATTCAACACTTTTGGGCGGAGGCGGCGTCGATGGCGCCATTCATCGCGCGGCTGGTGAAGGACTTCTGGAAGAATGCCGAAAACTTGGCGGCTGCGACACCGGAGATGCCAAGATCACGAGCGGCCATCAGCTTCCAGCCAAACATGTGATCCACACCGTCGGCCCCGTCTGGCGCGATGGGAAACACAATGAAGACAACCTGCTTGCCGCCTGTTATCGCAATTGCCTGAAGCTGGCTGTCGCCCACCAGATTCAGTCGATTGCGTTCCCGGCGATCAGCACCGGCGCTTACGGCTTTCCGGCTGATCGTGCAGCAAATATTGCGATGCGAGAAGTTGCAGCTCATTTATCGAAGCAGGAGGTTCCGCAAAAGGTAATCTTTGCGTGCTTCGGAGACGAGATGGTGGAGATATACAACCGAGCGCTCGCGCGTGCTCGTACAAAATAAAGAGTCCCGCGATATACCCCTTTTAGCCGCTCCGCCTGCGGAGCGCGTCCAAGTCGCATCCCGCGCGAACTGGATCTTGTGCTTTAAAGGAGCGATGCTCGGCGCTTTCCATCCGCACCGCTTCCATTCCCGTCCGACGCGCCCCGCAGGCGGGGCGGCTAAAAAAAATGCGGATACCCGCATCGTTTTGAGACCTATTTCTTCTCTGCCGCGATCTCTTCGGATGTGAGCTTGCGCATCTGGATGTTCTTTAACCCAGCGCTGGTCTGATAAGCACTGATTCCCAGCGGACGACTGGGCAGCACTTCGGCACGAAGCGAAACCTTGTGCCCGGCGATCGACACATCGACGATCTTCTCTTTATCGATCCATGCCTGGAGCCGATCGGCGTAGATGCGGAAACGAATGTGGTACCACTTCTCGGTCTTAAACGCGCGGATGGTGCGGGTGTCATTCCGCGCGGCGTCTTTGTCGTCGATCGACGAGATGCCGCACAGCGACCCGCCCCAGCCGCCGACGATCAGGGAGGCGTAACTGTCGCCGACCGGCACAGTCAGGCCGCAGAAGAAGTCATTTCCCTGGATGCGCTGGGCGTCAAGTGAAATTTCATAATTGGTTTTCAGGATTGGGCCGCTGTAGGTGATGCCGGTCAGCGATGCACCAGCGTCCATGGTGATAGCGCCATCCTCGACGCGAACTTCGCCCTCGCCGCCGAAATTGGTGGAAGTCCATTTGCCGAGCGTCTTGCCGTCGAATAGCGATTGCCAGTTGGCTTTTTCCTGGGATTTGTCGGCGGGGGCATCCTTAGCAAAAACTGAGGGCACGCATGCGGTGACAACGATCGCCACGACGAACCACAGCCAAACGCGCGACATGAAATGAATGTTTCTCATATCATTGCCTTTTTCATGATCAACTAACCCCGCTCCAACAGAATCATACCGCGCCGCGCATCAATCGCTCACCGATGCTTCGCCCGCTCATATTGCACCGGCCATGGCACATCCACTCCCAGAGCCGCGGCAGCATGGAGCGGCCAGTAGGGATCACGCAACAGCTCGCGTGCAAGCAGCACGATATCCGCCTGCCCGCTGGCGATGATCTCCTGCGCCTGAGACGGCTCGGTGATCAACCCGACTGCGCCGGTCGCAATGCCCGCTTCCTTTCGAATCGCCTCCGAAAAGGGCACCTGATATCCCGGCGCGACCGGGATCTTCTGGCCCGGCACCGCGCCACCGCTGGAGCAGTCGATCAGGTCGATGCCGGATTCCTTGAGCTTGCGTGAGAATTCGATCGACTGCGGCAAATCCCACCCGCCGGGCGCCCAGTCGGTCGCCGAGATGCGCACGAACACCGGCCATTTCGCCGGCCAGATTTCCCGCACCGTATCGACTACGCGCAGCGGCAGTCGCATGCGGCTTTCCAGCGACCCGCCATATTCATCGCTCCGCTGATTGCACAGCGGTGACAGAAATTCGTGAAGTAAATATCCATGCGCCGCATGAATTTCGACCACCTGAAACCCCGCCTCCAGGCTCCATCGCGCGGCATCCGCGAATTGCCGAACCACCTGATCGATCTGTGCTACAGACATCGCGATCGGCACCGCATGCTTCTGATCAAACGGAATCGCGCTCGGCGCGATCGGTTGCCACCCGCCGTGCGCCGCATCCACCGGCCCGCCGCCTTTCCAGGGGCGATTGGTCGATGCCTTTCGACCCGCATGGGCCAGTTGAATCCCCGGCACCGCCCCCTGATCTGCAATAAATCGCGCGATGCGAGTAAATGCATTCGCATGCGCGCCAGACCAGATACCGCTGTCCCACGGCGAAATGCGCCCCTCGGGTGAAACGCCGCTGGCCTCCACCATCACCATCCCCGCGCCGCCCACCGCCCGACTCCCCAGATGAACCAGATGCCAGTCGGTCGGCAGACCCTCGTCGCTGGAATACTGGCACATGGGCGAAACGAAAATGCGGTTGCGAAATCGGAGTTCGCGAAGTTGGATGTGCTCAAAGAGATTCGACTGTCCCATGCAGAAAACGCTTCACTTTCTGGGTTGGATGCTGCCCCATCCAAGTCTATCGGCGACGAGGTTACGGCAACTCGCGAGCCGGAGTTCGTGTGACTTCGATCGCGCTACCCTATGACCTCGGGAGGTCTTCGTTTGTCATTCCCGTTGCGACCCTTTTGTTCCAACCAAGCTTGATGTCTCTTTTCCCGTTCCTCGCGACGTTTATTCACTTCTTCAAACCGCGGCGGCAGCACTCCTTTGGCACTTGCTTCTTCGCCACTAAGATCCCCAAGGCGAGCGAGTTCCGGAAGCGAGAAGCGTTCAACAAGATATGGACGTTCACTTACGAAACTGATTTGGCCTTTCGACACGAGCCAATAGTCGCTTATGCACTCGCGACGCATAGTTCCATTCAGCGTGAATGTGCAGGCATATGTGTCGTGCTTTTCGCGGTAGATCAAGACCAGCCATTGATCGTGCCAAGCCATATAGCCGACGTGGCAGCCAAAGTAGGGGTTGTAAGTCTCGACGACCCAATCGACTACAATTTGATTATCGACCATTATCTTCAGGCGAAATTCGACATCGACATATTGGCTCGTTATTTCCTTGCTTTTGTTCTCGACCCAAGCGAGTAACTTGCCTTCGGCATCCACCGCGCCCGCAATGATTGAGCGCTCATATCCCTGTTCATCCACGAACTCTACCGGGCGGTTCAACACACGCGCGACTTCAATCGCCGCTACGGATGACTCAGTTGGGCCGAGACCCGCCATACTGACCGGCATGAACCCTAAGCGCTCGGGATTCGGGACTCCATCCCGGTATAGTGGTTCCGCTCCACCTCTTTCGACATTGCCTTCATCACTCATAGGACACGCCTTACTCTGACGTAAGAATTATCCGCCCGCAGGACTAGGCCGCATATTCTATGCGATTGAAAGTTTGCAATAGAATCTCCCCGTCGAGCCCGGCGGGACAACACCCTTTACCGCTTTCGGTATTTGAAAATAGCGATTGGCGCGCTCACCTTTCTTCGCCGCCGGAGATATACTTTGCTCTTCAACGACCGTTGCATGCAGCATCTGCAAACCTCTTTCTTTCGGCGACTTAGCATCGCCTGCCTCGCGGCGATCGTGTCGGCCTGCGCGCTGCCGGCGTCGGCGGCTCAGTCGCCGGCACACGTCGGTTACAACCGCGACATTCGCCCGATTCTTTCGGACAACTGCTTCGCCTGTCATGGCCCCGACCGCAACAAACGTAAGGCCAAGCTTCGGCTCGATGATCGCGATATCGCGCTGGAGAAAAAGGCCATCATCCCCGGCAAAGCTGCCGACAGCGAGATGATCCATCGGATCTACAGCACTGATTCGGAAAGGCAGATGCCGCCGCCGGAGTCGAATAAGAAGCTGACCGAGGCGCAGAAGAAACTGCTGGAGCAATGGATCGCACAAGGCGCCGAGTATGAGCCGTTCTGGGCCTATGTGACGCCCAAGCGCCCGCCAGTGCCCGCGGTCAAAGAGAAGGATTGGGCAACCAATCCGATCGATGCATTCGTTCTGGAGCAGCTTGAGGCCAGGCACATCGCACATTCGCCGGCGGCCGATCGGCGCACGCTCTTGCGCCGGCTCAGCCTCGATCTGATCGGCCTTCCGCCGACGCCGGAAGAGACGCAGACGTTCATGAATGACAAAAGCCCCGATGCCTATGCCAAGCAGGTCGATCGGCTTTTGGCCAATCCGCACTTCGGCGAGCGGATGGCGGTGCCATGGCTGGATGCTGTGCGCTTTGCCGACACGGTCGGGTTCCATGGGGACCAAAATCAAAACATATTTCCCTACCGTGATTACGTCATTAACGCGTTCAACTCCAACAAGCCCTTCGATCAGTTCACCATCGAGCAACTGGCCGGCGATCTGCTCCCGCATCCGACGACCGAGGATCTCGTCGCCAGCGGCTTCAATCGCCTGAACATGATGACGCGCGAAGGCGGCGCGCAGCCCAAGGAATATCTGGCCAAATACATGGCCGACCGCGTCCGCACCATCGGCTCCTGCTTCCTTGGCGCGACGCTCGGCTGCTGCGAATGCCACGATCACAAATACGATCCCTTCACCGCCCGCGACTTTTATTCGATGGGCGCCTACTTCGCGGACATCAAGCAATGGGGCGTGTACATGGATTACACCTACACGCCCAACCCGGATCTCAAAGGCTTCAGCAATGATCATCCCTTTCCGCCGGAAATTGTCGTGGATAGTCCGTATCTGAAGACGCGCCAGCGGCGACTGCTTCGGCAGATCGATCAGCTCGTAGCGACGTGGGAAACGAAGGCAAAGCAGGATGGTGCCGCTAGCAGGGCATTGAGCGATTGGCGGAAAAATGCGTCTGCATTCCTGGCAGAGCATCCTGATGGATGGGAAATCGTTAAGCCGGTCGTGATCGCTGATGTGTCTAAAAAATCGAATGGCATCGAGGCTCTGGAGAATAACGCCGTACAGTTCGACAGCACTCGCGCCGCTGCCGATCGCATTGAATTTGCATTGAATGGCGGCTCGATTGCCGCGCTGCGCCTCGAATTGCTGCCGACGGAGAAACACCACGATCGGGTTCTGCGCGGCAACGCCGACAGCGCGACCGTTTCTTTCACCGCTTCCATCAAACATGCGGATGGCAAGCGGGATTCTCGATTGAAAATCTACTTTGCCGACGCCGATGAAAAAGCCGAGCGGTATTCGAATGGCTATGCGATCCTCGGCGTGCAGGGCGGCTGGAAAACCGCGCCGGACCATGTCGGCCAAAGGCAGGATGCCGCGTACGTCCTGGATCAACCGATCCAGGTGGTTTCTGGCGACAAACTCATATTGAGCCTCGGCCGCGATGCGGTTGGCTGTGTGCGCGTTTCGGTTTCGCCGATCGCGCCGTTCACTCCCGCCGATCCGACGTTTGCACCGGCACTCGCCGATGCGCTGGGGCCGGACCTAAGCGGAACCGAGCATGATCCATTGCTGGTGGGGCGGACATTTCTGCTGAGCACCGATGTCGATCCGAAGGAAAAGGCTGCGATTCGCGCTTTGCACGAGCAGGTGCGCGAATGCCGTAACGGCAAGTCGCCGACGCTGGTGACGGAGGCGATGGCGCCGTACGTCGTACGGGTGCTGCCGCGCGGGAATTGGCAGGACCAGAGCGGCGCGATCGTCGAACCGATGCCGCCGCACTTTTTGCCGCAGCCGAAAATTGAAGGGCGCAGACAGACGCGCTTGGATTTGGCCAAGTGGATCGTGTCGGCGGAAAATCCGCTCACTTCGCGGGTGATTGTCAATCGGTTTTGGAAGCAGTTTTTCGGCTCGGGCATCTGCGATTCGATTCAGGATTTTGGCGCCCAGGGCGAATGGCCTTCGCATCCGGAATTGCTCGATTGGCTGGCGGTCGAGTTCCGCGAGAGCGGGTGGGACATGAAGCACATGATCCGCCTGATGGTCATGAGCAATACCTATCAGCAGCAGTCGGGCCTGCGGCCGGAATTGCGGAACGTCGATCCGCAAAATCGGCTGCTGTCGTGCCAGTCGCCGCGCAGGCTGGAGGCGGAATTTGTCCGAGATAATGCTCTGGCCATTTCGGGATTGATCTGCCTCGACATCGGCGGGCCGAGTGTGTTCCCGTATCAGCCGGCGGGTTATTACGCCAACATCCAGTTCCCCAATCGCGATTACATTTCCGACACCGACGATCGCGAATATCGGCGGGGCGTCTACATGCATTGGCAACGGACGTTCCTGCATCCGATGCTGGCTAATTTCGATGCGCCCTCGCGCGAGGACAGCGTCTGCACGCGAAACCTGTCGAACACGCCGCAGCAGGCGTTGACGCTGCTGAATGATCCGGAGTTTGTTGAATGTGCGCGCGTGCTGGCGCAGAAGATTCTGCCGGCAGCGAGTTCGGATAAAGAGCGCATCGATGCGATTTATCTTCGGGCGCTCGATCGCAATCCCAAGGCAGAAGAATCGCAATCGCTGCTGCAATTCCTCGCCGGCCAGCGCAGCTACTATCGCGACAACCCGGCGGACGCGGAAAAACTCATTCACGTAGGCATTGCCTCTGTTCCCAACGAAGACCCGGCTGAACTTGCCGCCTGGACGAGCGTCTGCCGGGTTGTGCTGAATTTGCATGAGACGATTACGAGGTATTGAGAAGAACGAGAAGTTTTCATGAATCCGTTTAACACGCCGGAGTTTCAAACGCGGATTAACCGCCGGGCATTTTTGAGCCGGGCCGGCGTCGGACTTGGCAGCATCGCGCTGGCGAGTCTGCTGCGCCCGGATCTCGCGAAGGCGGCCAGCGAAATTTCCGCGCCGGCCAAATGGCGCGGCGCAGTCTATCCGCCACATATTCCCATCCGCGCCAAACGCGTGATTCACCTGTGCATGGCCGGCGGCCCCTCGCACCTGGAAAGCTTCGATCCCAAGCCCGAGCTGGATCGCATCAATGGCCAACCCTTCCCCGATTCCTTCACGAAAGGCCAGCAGCTCGCCCAGCTCCAGGGGTCGGTGCTCAAGGCGCGCGGGTCGTTCGTCAAATTCAAAAAGTATGGCAAATCGGGCCAGGTCATTTCCGACCTGTTCCCGCATATCGCTGGAATCGCCGACGACATCTGCATCGTGCGCTCGATGGTGACCGAGCAAATCAATCACGATCCCGCGCAAGCCTTCATGAACAGCGGCTCGATCCTCAAAGGGCGCCCAAGCATGGGCTCCTGGCTGCTCTACGGCCTGGGCGCCGACACCGACAGCCTGCCGGGCTTTGTCGTCTTCGTCTCCCAGGGAAAGGGCGGCGGCGTGCAGCCGGTCTCGGCGCGGCAATGGTCGGCCGGTTTCCTGCCCAGCAAGTTCCAAGGAATTCAGTTTCAGTCGCGCGGGAACGCCGTCCATTACGTCGGCTATCCCGCGGGCGTCTGCCAGAGTCAGCAGCGCCTGGTCATCGATGAAATTCAGCGCCTGAACGGAATGAAAGCCGAGGAAACCTACGACCCGGAAATCCAGACGCGCATTTCGCAATACGAGATGGCCTTCCGCATGCAGACCAGCGTGCCGGAGCTGACCGATTTCTCACAGGAATCGCAGAACACTCTCGACATGTACGGCGTCAAGCAGCCCGGCGATGGCAGCTTCGCCTCCAACTGTCTGCTCGCACGGCGTCTTGCCGAGCGAGGCGTGCGCTTCATCCAGCTCTATCACCGCGCCTGGGACCATCACAGTGGAATCGAAACCAACATGCCCATCGCCGCAAAGGAATGCGAACAAGCCTCCGCCGCTTTGATCAAAGACCTCAAGCAGCGCGGCATGCTCGATGAAACGCTGGTCATCTGGGGCGGCGAGTTTGGCCGAACCCCGATGGGCCAGGGCTCCGGCCGCGATCACCACATCCTGGCCTTCTCCCTCTGGATGGCCGGCGGCGGCATCAAGCCGGGCATCACCTTCGGCGCCACCGACGAGCTGGGCTACCGCTCAGTCGAGAATGTCGTCAGCATGCACGACCTGCACGCCACCCTCCTGCACCTGTGCGGCATCGACTTCCAGAAGTTCTCCGTCAAATTCCAGGGCCTCGACGCCCGTCTGACCGGCGTCGATCCTTGTCATGTGGTGAAAGAGATTCTGGCCTGAGGAGCCGCGCGGTAGTAAGCGGAACCGAGCGCCGCCGTTTCGTCGCACGTTACACAATGTTACAAAATGTGACCTCGACTTTTGCACTTTTCCGCCTCAGGCTGCGGCGGCGAGGTGGGCCAGGAGCCAATCCTGCACGCGGTTGGGTAATTGTGTTACGAGGCTG
>Ga0134128_10002449_pt1 | contig 23067 bp, 22 predicted proteins | sample KB31754_FD_96462 | JGI IMG/M metagenome (GOLD analysis project Ga0134128, IMG submission 96462) | Terrestrial soil microbial communities with excess Nitrogen fertilizer from Kellogg Biological Station, Michigan, USA - KB3-175-4 | ecosystem: Environmental > Terrestrial > Soil > Unclassified ... | reverse complement strand
CTGATGCGCCGCAACACCTCCTGGCGAACCGCTTCGTTGTGTCCGCGAGTGCGAAACAGCAGGCGGTCCACTTCCGTCCGTGGAATGCGATGGTGGCCGCCCGGAGTGCGCACGCTGCGGATCCTTTTCTTGTAGATCCACTGCTTGATGGTGGGGAAGCTGATGCGCAGCTGCAGAGCGGCCTCGCGCGGAGTGAGAAGGGACTCGGAGTTGCGCACGCTGTCCTTGGCCGGCTTCATGAAATCCAGGCTTTGAAAGCCACAAAGGTGGCTGCTCCTAGATATCATTGAAGGGCCTGGCGCGCAAATGCGGTGTGGATTTTTTCATACAAAGCGCGGAGCACGAACATGTTGTTACAGGTTCTACTCATGCTCGCCACGACGACGGCAGCTAATCCCCGATCTCATATGTTGTTTGCGTCTCATGACCGATCCAGCTGCCCTGTAACCAAGCCAAACGGACCCTGGCCGGCAGGGCAGGAACCGAGTGGCCTCGCGTTTGGAAACCGCTTCCTTCGGGTTTCTCTATGGCCGAACGGCACAGTAATATTTCGCCCTGGCGGATCGGGTTTCATCCTTCCTGATGGCTCGATGAGCATGAAATTCGGGTGGTGGCGTAACGTACGAGGCAAACTGACGATTCAGGGGAGGAAACTTTTGACCCCGGGACCGCCGTTACGCGCGAGTGTTCCAGAAGGTTATGGAGATACTGGTTTTCAGGCCAGCGCCATTATTTTTCCCAATGAGGGTTGCTGGGAGGTCACGGGAAAGGTGGGCAAGGCGAGTCTGACATTTGTGACCAAGGTGATCAGGGAGAAGAACTGAACCAGCCAACGCGCTAGAAGGGGAAGCGCACGCTCAGCACCCGGTTGTGATTGAAGGTGTGGAAGCGGGTGACCGCGATCTGCTCGCCTGCGCCCACGGTCAGGCCCAGCCGGCGCCAGAGATGAATTTTACCCACCACCAGGCCGGGAGAGAGAAAAACCTGTTGCTGGCCAGCGTTCTTCCCGTCGTGAAACAGAACGCCATTTACCTCCAGTTCCGGCCATAACTTGCCCAGCAGGTGGTACTGGAAGGCGGTGTTGTAGGCCAGAGGTGTGCCCAGGCGGGCGATATCGCCCACGGGCACGGCAATGCCCAGCGTGCTCTGCACGTCAAAGGCGCCCCAACCCTTGCCCAGAGCGATGGTGGGAGTGACCACCGCGTTCGCAGCGCCATTGCTGTAGGAGCCGGTAGGAATCGAGCCGCCCAGGAAAGCAGTGACGATGTAGCTGCCGTTCTCCTCGTTGCCGGCGACCAAGCGATATTTCAGAAGAAAGGAGGTGTCGCCGAAACCGTCGGGCAGGGTCGGATTCTGGTGCGCCAAATAAGGGGGCGGGCTGACGATAATCTCGATGTGCTCGCTGGGGATCAATTCCAAGCCTTTGCCGCTGCCGTAGTTAGTCACATCGCCTTTGGCCGTGTTCTGCCAGCCGATATCGTAGCGAAATTCTTCTTCCAGCCTGGGAGTAGTGGTGAAAACCGGAGTAATCCAGTGGGGCTGCTCCGCCTGGGTGCGGGAGACGCGCTGAAACCATGAGCCTAAGTAAGAATCATCGGGGGGCAGGTTCTGAGCCATGGCGCAGTCGAGCATGCCAAGCAGGAGCAACAGGGGGAGCCAGCGAACGAGCGACAAACCATCCTCCTTGAATCGTGTAAAAGCGTATAGTTTATTAGATTAAACTAATATAGGCAATACTTTGGATGGCTGCACTTACGGCTGAATCGCCGAGCCACACGTCACTTGCTCGCATGTAGCTATGGAAGGCTCTTCGGGAAGGAAGGAGCCGCGTCAACACGCACCGTCACGGAACAGGAAGTCGTGGCGGGGTGGCGGCAGGACTTGTAGTTCTCAGGCGCTCAAAGATTTTACGAGGCAGCGGGAAGAAAAGTTCCACCGGCAGATCAGAGGTTGCTGTCCACCTTGAAGCCCCAAGCCTGCAGCAAGGCGGTGGGAACGTATTTGACATCCTTATTTTTGCGCACCCATTCCTTGAGCACAGCGGAGCTCTCGTACTGCTCCGGGGAGAGCCCCAGTTGTTTGACCATCTGGTCAAAGGAGGTGGGAGCGGAGGAGGGCACCGCCAGTTGTTCCGGGTTATTCCAGTTCTTGTTTCCGCGAGTGGCCATCGGCACTGAGTTGATCCTCCCAAATTATAGGCTAGGGCAGGTGTGCAAGTAAGGTGCCAAGTTGAAATTGGGAAAAATCGCCAGATTTGCGTGGTTTTCTATGCTCCAGCAAATCTGGGCCTTAGCTGAAATGACAAAGTCTGGCATTTATGGCCGAAAGAATAACAATTCTTCGCACAGAGGCCGGACGGCGAAGGGCTGAGGGAGGTGCACACGAGGTCTGGCGCGAAACCTATGAGAGGAGGGGCCACACGAAAGGCTAGCCCTCTTAGAAATGGAAGGAGCAGCATTCCAGAAAATGAAGAACACCTCATGTGCGCCGGGGAATTTGGCTACGACCAGTTCCCCAGATTCACGTTTCCCAGGGAGGTGCCGAAATCGGAAGCCGCAGCGCGCCTCCCGGACCGCACTTTAGCTGCGGTCTTGGCCCGGCGTTCGGCGCGGCGCGAGGCAGCCATTTCTTCGCCGCCCGACCAGGCGTCCAAGTCTTCCTGGTGGTACTCGATGAATCGGCCAACATTGTAGAACTTCGGTCCTGCTCCCTTACGCCTCCACAAGCGCAGGGTTGCAGGGGAGTATCCGATGTAGGCTGCTGCGAAGCGTGTATCCATCTTCATCTCTCTTGGCCAGAGGTTAAATTTTGCTTGATAACTGCCGAACCCGGGCACTGAACGAATACCGCCGATAAGGGGCGGCAGCTTACCACGGCACTTCTGTGTAAGGCAAATCCGCCCTTCAATAATAGCCACGGAAGGTGCTGCTGCCGTGATACTTAGAGCATTATGCATGGAAGCTAAAACTGTTTTGAAAAAGAGATGCATTTCTCAACCGACCGGGGGCGCGGTTTTCATCAACTGAGTGTGAAGTAAGCGCGATTGCGTGCCTCGGATTGAAGCACTACCATGAATTTGTCATGCCGGTAGAAACGGAAATTCATTCTGCAACTTATACGCCCGTTCGCGCGCCGCGCGGCACCGCCCTCTCCTGCCTCGGTTGGCAGCAGGAAGCAGCCATGCGGATGCTGATGAACAACCTGGATGAGGAAGTGGGAGAGCATCCGCGCGATCTGGTCATTTATGGCGGCACGGGCAAGGCGGCGCGAAACTGGAAGTGCTATCACGCCATCGTCAAGGCGCTGCAGGCGCTGCAGAGCGACGAAACGCTGCTGGTGCAGTCCGGCAAGCCGGTAGGCGTGTTTAAGACTCACGAGTACGCGCCCCGGGTGCTGATCGCCAACGCCAACCTGGTAGGCCACTGGTCGAACTGGGAAAAGTTCAACGAACTGGAACGCGCCGGACTGATGATGTACGGGCAGATGACGGCAGGGTCGTGGATTTACATCGGCTCGCAGGGAATTATTCAGGGCACGTTTGAGACGTTCTCCGCGGCGGGCGAAAAGCACTTCGGCGGGGAACTGGAAGGCAAGCTGATCGTGAGCGGCGGCATGGGCGGGATGGGGGGCGCGCAGCCGCTGGCAGCCACCATGACCGGGGCGGCGTTTCTGGGCGTTGACGTGGACCCGGAACGGATCAAGAAGCGGCTGAAGACCGGTTATTGCGATTTCATGGTCAACTCGCTGGATGAGGCGCTGCGCATCCTGAAGAACGCGGTGCGCAAGAAGGAAAATATTTCCGTCGGGCTGGTGGGAAACTGCGCCGACGTGATTCCTGAGCTGGCCGAGCGCGGCGTGGTGCCCGACATTCTGACCGACCAGACCTCGGCGCACGATCCGCTGAACGGCTACATTCCGCAGGGACTGACGCTGGAGCAAGCCGCGGAGTTGCGGCAACGTGACCCGAAGGGATATGAAGAGCGCTCGCTTGATTCCATGGCGCGCCATGTGGAAGGCATGCTGCGCCTGCAGAAGATGAGCGCGGTCACCTTCGACTACGGCAACAATATTCGAACTTTTGCCTTCCAGCGCGGAGTGAAAAACGCCTATGACTTTCCCGGCTTTGTGCCGGCATATATTCGGCCCTTATTCTGCGAGGGCCGGGGTCCGTTTCGCTGGGTGGCGTTGAGCGGCGAAGCTTCCGACATCCATACCACGGACGAACTGGTGCTGGAGCTGTTTCCCGAGAACCGCATCCTGAGCCGCTGGATCAAGCTGGCGCGCGAGCGCATCAAGTTCCAGGGGCTGCCGGCGCGCATCTGCTGGCTGGGCTATGGAGAGCGGGCACAATTCGGGCTGGCCATGAATGAACTGGTGAAGAAGGGCAAGCTGAAGGCACCCATCGTGATCGGGCGCGACCACCTGGACACGGGCTCGGTGGCTTCGCCCTTCCGCGAAACCGAGGGCATGAAGGACGGCAGCGACGCTGTGGCCGACTGGCCTCTGCTCAACGCACTGTTGAACACTGCCAGCGGGGCTTCGTGGGTTTCCATCCACAACGGCGGCGGGGTGGGCATTGGCTATTCGCAGCACGCCGGGCAGGTCACGGTGGCCGACGGCACCGAAGGCATGGCCAGGCGCATTGAGCGAGTGCTGACCAACGATCCCGGGATCGGGGTGGCGCGGCATGTTGACGCCGGCTACGACGAGGCCAAACGCTTCGCCAAAGACAAGGGTGTCAAGATTCCGATGGAGAAGTAGCAGGAAAGCAGTCAGCACTCAGCATTCAGCCCATGAGCGGATTGTTCTGCGAAGGATCAAATCCGGTTGTGCTTGTTGCCGGAGTATGGCATGGCTAAAGCCATGGCCCGGCGAAAGAAACTCCGATCCAAGGCATCCTCTGGCACGCCGAGCGGTGACCATGCGGTCTCCACTCCACTTCTGCTCATCAACATTCGGCAACTGCTGACACTGCAGGGTAGCGCCGCGCCGCGGCGGGGGCGCGAACTGGGCGAACTCTCGATCATTGAAGACGGCGCGCTGTTGTGCGAGGCGGGCAAGATTGTGGCCGTGGGCAAAACCCGCGATGCGCTGCGCGATTCCTGGCTGAAGGGCAAGCGCAAAGCTGTTCGTGAAATTGATTGCCACGGCAAGGTGGTGCTGCCTGGCTTTGTAGATTCGCACACCCACCCGGTGTTCACGGCGCCGCGGTTGGTGGATTTCGAAAAGCGAACGGCGGGAGCGAGTTATGAAGAAATTGCCGCGGCCGGCGGCGGCATCCGCTCCAGCGTGGAGGGCGTGCGCCGGGCCAGCCCGGAAGATCTGGCGCGGCAGGTGCTCAGGGCTCTGGAGGAGATGGCGGCACAGGGCACTACCACAGTGGAGGCCAAGTCCGGCTACGGCCTGAGCACAGAGGCGGAACTGAAATCGCTTCTGGCAGTGCGCGATGCGGCGGCGCGCTGGCCGGGCACGGTAGTCACGACCTTGCTGGGTGCGCATGTAGTGCCGCGCGAGCACGTTCGTGCTCCGGAAACCTACTTGCGCGAAGTATGCGAACTCATGATCCCGCAGGCTGCGAAGCAGAAGCTGGCGGAGTTTGTAGACGTTTTCTGCGACCGGGGAGCATTTTCCCCAGAAGATGCGAAGCGGGTCCTGCAGGCAGCCGTGGACAATGGCCTGGGCGGGCGCGCTCACGTGTGCCAGCTTAGCCCGTGCGCGCTGGCGCCGCTGCTGGCTTCGAAGCCGGCTTCATTCGATCATCTGGACTTTGTAAGCGATGAAGACATGAAACGGCTGAGCCGCTCGCAAACGGTGGCCACACTAGTGCCTGGAGCCAACTATTTTCTGGGCCTGGACCGTTATCCGCCGGCGCGGCGGTTGATTGAAAACGGAACAGCGGTGGCGCTGGCTACGGACTACAATCCCGGGACTTCGCCTACTACCAGCATGCCCTTTATTCTTTCGCTGGCGTGCACGCACTTGAAGATGACGCCGGCGGAGGCCGTCAGTGCTGGCACCATCAACGGCGCCTGCGCGCTGCTGCTGCAGAAGAGTAAGGGCAGCATTGAGCCGGGCAAGGACGCGGACCTGGCGGTTTTCGCTGTAGATGACTATCGCGAAATCGCCTACTGGTTTGGGGTGAACCGCTGCTCCGCGGTAGTGATCGGTGGAGAAGTGCAGGGAACTGAGTAGTCAGGACTCAGGAGTCGGGAGTCAGCGAAAGCCCATTGACGATGGATGATTTTCGATTGAGGAATGAAACCACTGGTGCGGAGGCGAGAACAGCAAATGTCGTGATGTCCTCGACTGACTCCTGAGTGCTGAGTGCTGATCCCCTCGTTGAGCCTTTTCGGGGCGCCTTGTTATAATCGCCTTGCTCCGCACGGATCCACAAACTTGCGGCAGCCGTTCTCCTCTCTTCCTCTTTGGCGTGCCAGGAAATGGCTGTCACAACCCGGAGTTCGCCCAGAAGTAGGAAGTGCTGGGCGAATCCGCGTGCTCCGCGGCAGTGGCCAGGTAGCTCAGGTGGTAGAGCGCAGCCCTGAAAAGGCTGGCGTCGGCGGTTCAACTCCGTCCCTGGCCACCATATCTTTCAATGGCTTAGCGGCCCGGCTCGAAATTTTACACCTGTGATTTCTCACCTGTGGCCTCTCAGTTCACCGCGTTTGAGGGCGTCATCATCGCGGCCAGCACTTGAGCCGAAGGGCAAATCCGGACCTGTGGTCCACTCGATCTTTCACGGTTCCGTGACACCACTGGATTCACACCCCTCTCACACAGCGGAGTTTCTCTTTGAGGATATAGTGGCCGATCGCGATGCCCTGATCGGCGCCCGCTTGCGTTTTCGATGCTCAGGCGCAAAGCGGCAGCATCACTCGCAACGGCCTCAGCGCGGGACGGAGTTGGTCATCATGAGGGCGAACAGCAGAGGCAGGTAGAAGACGGTCGCCTGCAGCAGCTGGCGGGCGCGCAGCCGAGAGGCGCCGCTGGTCAGGGGCATCCGGAACAGTGCCAGGCGCGCGCCGAAATACAGCAAGCTCAGGCTGAGCAGCGTAGCGCCAACCAAATAGATGCGGCCCGACATCCCCCAAAAGCTAGGCAAGAGGCTGGCCGGAACCAGAACCAGAGAATAGAGCAGAATGCGGCGAGCGGTGGAACGACCGTCAGGCTCCACCACGGGGAGCATGCGGATGCCGCCTTGAGCATAATCGTCGCGATACAGCCAGGCGATGGAGAAGAAGTGCGGAAACTGCCAGAGGAACATGATGGCAAACAGCACCAGGGCGCCCCACTGCAGGTGCCCGCGCACCGCCGCCCAACCCAGAACTCCAGGCATGGCGCCCGGAATGGCGCCCACCGCGGTGCAGATCGGCGAAACCCGCTTCAGGGGCGTATAAATCGCCAGGTAGAAGACGGCAGTCAGCAAGGTCAGCAGGCCGGCTAGGGCATTTGTAAACAGAACCAGGTAAATGGACCCGCAAACGGTCAGCAGCACGCCTGCCGCTGCCCCATGCAGCAGGCTCATGCGCCCCGCCGGCAGCGGGCGGCGCGCGGTGCGCTTCATGTTGCGATCTACGTTGCGCTCGATAACTTCATTGAGAGCAGCGGTGCCGCTGGAGACCAGGCCTATGCCCAACAGCGCGTGAAACAAGCGCCAGGTGAACCAGGGCACGGTTGCGGCTTTGGCAGCGAAGAAGAAACCGCACGCGGCCGTCATTATGATTAGAGTAGTGACGCCGGCCTTGGTCAGTTCCGCGTAGTCCTGCAGGAGGAGATTGACTCGACTCGACTTCAGCGCTGCCATGCTATTCATGAGCGGCTCCGATGGCTGCTTTGCGATTCCGACAACCTAATCCTTCAGCTTGAAAGCGTCGGCTGGATCAAACCAGCACTGTTTCCAGAAAATGTTGTCGGTCATGTGGTGAGCGTTCCATTGCTGTAAGGTAGCCAGCGTCGCCGCGGCCATGCCGCCATCTTCAGAATCGAAGACAATCACCACTCCCGCCAGCGGGGGGCTGGAGTGGAGCAGCTCGGGGGACGCCTTGCGAAAAACCGACTTGGCGTAATTGAACATGTCGGCATCGGCAGCGGTGTTGCCGGCAGGCTGCACCCAGATGACTTTCACCTGTTTTCCGCGCAGCGCTTCCCAGGAGCCGGGGAAAGCGGCGGTTTCCTGGCGAGTTTGGCGGAAGGGCGAGGCCGGCCCAACCTCCGCCGCGCTCACCGGCGCCGCGCTGTCGTAGGCGGAGGGAAGCTGCAGGGCGGAGCGGCGAATCCATCCGCGCGACAATCCGGAAATCTGAACGTGTACCCAGGGCCCGTTGGTTTCCACAATCTGGAACTCGTCTTCGGCTTCGGCCAGGAAGAGAAGCTTGGCGTCATCTTGCGGGCGTTCCCGCACCGGAGTGCGCGATTCCTTGACCGCGGCCAAGTCATTGGGTTGGGCCTGGTGCTGCAGGATCTGTTCCAGGTTCTTGGCTTCCTTGCTGAGTTGCTGGATGTGCAGGTCATCAGCCGCGGCCTGAGCCGTGGGAGTTGGGGAGCGCGCGGGCAATGTGGCTTCCCCCGCGGGAGGAAGAGCGAGAGCGCGGGCCGGCGCTTTGCGGGGCGCGGGGGCGGGGGACGATTTAGCCGCCGGGGCGGCCGCTGATTCCATGCCGGGACCGGACGGAGCGGCCGGGCCAGCAGCCCCACTGGACTCATCTCCCAGCACATCGCCCAGACGATCCAGCAAGTCCGTCTCCAGGCGCCCGTTGGAAGGCAGCACACGGTAGCCGGACTGTGCGGCGAGGGAAGCGGCGTACCAGGCGGTGATGCGGGCGCCGACGTGCACCACGCACGAGCCGGGACCGGAAGAGACTACCTGCAAGGAGTACTGGTAGTAGGGCCGCTGGTAGCGGTCCAGGGCCTGATCGCCAGCAACAAAGCCATCCAGAACCGGGAGGCGGCCGCCGGCATAGGCCTGCAATCCTCGAAGCGCCTGTTCCACATTGCTCTTGGAGCGAGGGAAAGCGCGCTGCACAGGTACTGACTGCGCGGCAGCGGCAGCAACCAGCAGGCCCGCGGCCAGGAGGCAGAACAATCGGGTAGGCAAGCGCCTGGACTCGGTCATGGCAAGGGCTCCAACTGGCTGTGGTACACCCAGCCATGATGACCGGCATTGGTTTCGATGCCGTACCAGTAAGGGGTTACAACAAGGAGCAGCACATCAGTGTTGGCGGGAAGTTTTTCAACCGTGGTGGCGCTCTGAAAGGGGGCGGACTTAAGTTGAGCGCCGTCGGGCTTAACCCGGCGTTCCAGTTGATGACGCAAGCTGTTGACGTGCTGTTCCAGTGCCTGTTCCGCGGAGACCGCGCCGGCGCCGTCGGCCGAAAAGGCCGCGCCCTGCTGCTGCGACTCGCCGGCCGGGACGGAAACGGGTCGCGAGGAGGACTCCTCCAGTTGGCGCGGCTGGCGGCGCAAACTCTGCAGCTGCCGAATCTGCTGCTGAATGGCGCCGTATTCGGCGGACTCCACGCCGCCTTCAGACCAGTGGACGACGTGGCGGGCATCCACGAAGACCGCATCAATCCGCAGGTCCGTACGGGAGGCGTTCACCGCTTGCACGATATAGCGGACGGTAATAGTGCCGATGTCGCTGCTGTCCTCGAAGTAGCGGGGCGCAAGCACGTTCTCGTCAATCTTGTAAAAAGCTTTGCCGGGGCCATCCCATTTGCCAAAAACCGCGGCCGAGTCCGCCGGACGGGCGCCCAGCAGGATCTTTTCCTTTTCATAGGAATAAGTGCCGTGAACGATGGGGTCTTCGCTGGCCGCCTGGACGGCTTGCAGTGCGTCGGCTTCAGGAGTGTCAATTTCTAATTCCAGGGTATGCCGAGGATGGGCTGCGCTGGGCAAGGCCAAGGCGGGAATCGGGGCCAGCAACATGGCCAGGCAGCAAATAGCGGCTAGAGACAACGCGCTTCCCCTGGCGGCGAATCTCGCCGCTGGCATTTGGATTGTGGGCATGAGTGATGACACGCCGGAGGCAAGCGTCTCGCGGATTAGTAATCTGCGCAGACAGCTGATGTCAAGAAGAAAGTGGCCCGCAGGTTCGGCTGCTGTTTTTGGGCCGGCGTAAAAGGCGGAGGCGCAGGCGTGTTGCCCGCCGGTTGCTGGCCAAAGCTGGCAGGGTTTGTATGAGCAGAGCATCGGTTCTGGGCCGCCAGGAAACGTCGGTCAATATATCGCATCGCAACCGGAAGCCAAAATTTTTTCTTGACTGCCGTGTGGCGGCATGATAATTACTCCAAACCTTTTAATTGGTCCAGCGGTAGAACGGTTGGACGAATATCTTTTCGCGGTGCTTTTGGGGTCGCGGCCAATTTTTTAACTATCACGACGGGGAGGACGTTGAATGCCCTCTTTCGCACAAGGCAAGTTTGCTGGTGCGCTGTTGGCAGTGTGTCTAGTGCTGGGATGCGCGCCAAGAGCTTTTGGCATCCCGGCTTTTGCCCGCAAGTACGGGCTTCCGTGCTCGGCCTGCCACGAGGCATGGCCCAAGCTCAACGTTTTCGGGCAGACTTTCAAGGATAACGGCTACCAGTTGATGAACGACCGGGATTCGCCCATCTGGCAGAACCCCTCGTATTGGCCGGTAACTTTCCGCATTACCCCCAACTGGCACCGCGAGAACACAAACAAGGTGGCGGTGGATGCCACGCCCGGGGTGGCGGGAAATCAGGTTGAGCGCTCGCTCACTAGCCACGGCTTCGACCTCTCCGGTCTGGACATTCTCACCGCGGGCACCCTGTACAACAACATCTCGTTCCTGCTTACACCATCTTCCGACAATACCGGCGCTTTCCACTTTGAGTCGGCCTGGGTGCGCTTCGACAACCTGCTCAAGAGCCCGTGGCTGAATTTCAAGTTCGGCAAGTTTGAACTGGACAACATCATCTCTGAAAAACGGATTCTGAACCTGTCCAACAACAGCGGGTCCTATCAGCTCTATCACTTCACCCCGCTTTACGAAACGCAATTCGCCAACGCCAACGTTTTCGGGCAGATCGGCGACAACCAGCTGGGCATGGAAGTTTCCGGCCATTCCCACAGCGACCGCACCCGCTATGCGGCGGCCTTGTTCAGTTCCAACGACGGCAACGTCAACCTGCCCAACGGAAACAGCTACACCACCTACCTGGACATTGACCACGCTTTCGACACGGGCAAGCTGGGAGTGGACCGCTTTGGGGCATTCGTCATGTACGGGACCGCCCCCACCTACTACCTTACCGATTCGGTCAGCATCGGAGGGCCGATACCCGGCGCCGGCCTGGGCAACAAGAGCTTCAGCCGCGAGGGTGTGTGGGCAATAATCTACTTCAAGAAGCTGGATTTCACTGGCTACTTCCAGCACGGCTCAGACAACGCATATTTCGCAAATGGAACAGCGTCCAACGCGGCGCTGCCACTGGGAGCGCAATCGCCCAGCTGGAACGGCGGCTTTGTTGAGACCCATTACACGTTCAACCCGCAGCTGATCTTCATCCAGCGCGACGAGTTCGTGCGCATGTCGAAGCAGCCGCTGCCCTCGCTGCCTTCCAGCCTGGGCAACATTGACAACTACACGGTCTCCTTACGCTGGTATCCGTTTATGTACAGCCGCGCCGGTTTCGCCGTTGAGCCGGAATACGCGTTAACCCGGCAACAGGGCGCCGCGCCCATCACCGGAACCAGCTTAACCACCAGCAGTGTGTTTGTGGGATTCGACTTTGATTTCTAAGAGGCATCGGATGCGCACAAGATCAACCACGTGGTCGTTGTTGCTGGCTGTGGCTGTGGTGCTGGCGTTCTCCGCCGCGTGCTGGGCCCAAGTCACGCAGTATGACGAAGACCAGCGCATGAACATGGAGAGCCATATCGGCAAGCTGACTGGACATGCGAAGGATGGGGCGCCTCTCTATAAGCGGTTCTGTATCGGCTGTCACGGACCGATCGGAGATGGCGAAGGTGAGAATGCGCAGTGGATTGATCCCAAGCCGCGCAATTTCACCCTGGGAATTTTCAAATGCCGTTCTACTCCCACCGGCACCTTGCCCACCGACGAGGACCTGTACAACACCATCGGCCGCGGGCTAGTCAGCTCTAATATGCCGCGCTGGTTTCCGCTCACTGATCAGGACCGGGCGGACCTCATCGCCTACGTCAAACATTTCTCGCCACGCTTTGCGAAGGAGAAACCGGGGGCGGCATTGGAGATTCCGCCCGAGCCACCCGTAACCGCGGAACGTGTCCAAGCCGGACAACAGGTTTTCAAGCGAGTGGAATGCTGGAAATGCCACGGCGTGGAGGGCAGAGCCAACGGCCCTTCCTCTGACACGCTGACCGACGATTTCAATCGCCCGATTAAGCCTTTCAATTTTCACGATGAAACACGGTTCAAGTGTGGAGAGACCGATCGCGACTTGTACCGCATCTTCATGACCGGGCTGGACGGCACCCCCATGCCTTCTTTCGGAGACAACATCAAGCCAGACGAGGCCTGGGATCTGGTGATGTACCTGCGCAGCTTGCAGCCCATGAACACGCCGGAAAAGGCAATTGCCAAGAAATTGGGATTGAAGCCGATTAATCCGAATGCACCCGCGGCGCAATCTGAAACCAAGTAACAAAACGAGCACAGATCTCAGGAGAAACATTCCATGAAAAGTCTGTACAAGTCCGCAGCGATTTTGGCCGTGCTGGTGGTGGTCGCGCTGGGACTGTTGTCAACGGGAGTCCACGTCAATGCGGCCGCGGAAGGCAAGGTCAGCGGCACCATCAAGCTGGAGGGAACCGCGCCTCACATGCGCCCCATTGACATGTCCAAAGACCCGACCTGTGCCAAGCAGCACCCGACGCCGGCGCGGCTGGAGAACGTGGTGACAGGTCCCAGCGGCGGCTTGGCCAACGTGGTGGTCTACATTTCGCAGGGGCTTCCCGCCTCCGCGGCGGCAATCGTGCCCTCCAAGCCGATTGTTTGGGACCAGAAGGGTTGCATGTACCAGCCTCATGTAGCGGGTATGGATGTAGGCCAGCAACTGCAGGTGGTGAACAGCGACCCGACAACGCACAACATCCACCCTCTACCACAAATGGGCGGAGGCAATATCGGCTGGAACAAATCCCAGCCTCAAGGCTCGCCGCCTTTCAACACCAGCTGGAAGTCGGAGGAGGTGGCCATCCCGGTGAAGTGCAACATCCACCCCTGGATGCATGGCTACATGGTGGTGGTAAAGGGCCCGTACGGAGTGAGCGATACCAGTGGTTCGTTCACCCTCGACAACGTGCCGCCTGGGACCTACACCTTGACGGCCTGGCACGAGACCTACGGAACGCAAACGCAGAAAGTGACGGTTGCGGCCGGCAAGCCAGCCACGGCCAGCTTCACGTTCAAGGCCAAGTAGCATTCCTCCATCGTGGAGCCGCCGTCACCCGGTTGGGCGGCTTCACTATCAGGTTATGCCGGCAGCAGGCCGGCAGAGGCAGGCACTATGGGCAAGATTCTAGCTGTCACCATCATTCTCATCGCAATCCTGTCGGCGGTTCCCATTGTGATGCACACGTGGGTGGCGCCGGCCGACGTCTCCGTCCATGGCCACTTGATTGATGAGCAGATGGCGGAAACCATGGTGGAGGCAGGCATCGCCTTCCTGGCGGGCCAGATTCTGCTGGGCTTATTCATCTGGAAATTTTCCGATGTCAAACCCGGCGCCAGGATCAAGAACTTCCCCGGCGGCGCCATGGGCCTGGTGATCGGAGCGTTTCTGCTGGTGGGAACGGAAGTACTGGCGCTGGGAGTGTTTGGCGTCAAAGCCTGGTCAGAGGTGTACTTTCAGCCGCCGGCAGCCAACGCTATGCCTATCCAGGTGCAGGCCGGCCAATTTGCCTTTTACTTCCGCTATCCCGGTCCGGATGGCAAGTTCGGTCCCATCCATCCCGAACTGATCAATGAAGGTACCCAGAACCTCTTTGGCCTGGACCAGGATCACGATCCTGCGTCCAAGGATGACATTGTTACCGCGGAAATGGCCATTCCGGTCAACCACGAAATCCATCTCCTCATGCATACCAAGGACCTGGGGCATTCGTTTTACGTTCCTGCCTTGCGCGTGCAGCAGGATTTCGTTCCCGGCCTGGACGTGAGCCTGCATTTCACGGCCACTAAGACGGGTAAATATGAAATTGTGTGTACCCAGCTTTGCGGCCTGGGGCACTACAACATGAAAGCCTATCTTGAGGTGATGTCGGAGGCCGACTTTGCCAGCTGGTTGAAACAGCAGGCAACAAACCAGTAAAGGTGGGGGCCGGGGGCGGAAGCTGCCGGCGAAAAAGATCTTGTTGAGGTGAGGACATGCACGACGCACCGGCGCACGTGGTTCATCAGCACGCTGCACCCACCAGCTTTATCCGCAAGTACGTTTTCAGCCTCGATCATAAGGTGATCGGCAAGCAGTATTACGCCTTGGCTCTGATTGCGGTGCTCACGGGCATGGTGCTGTCCTGGCTTATGCGCCTGCACCTGGGCTGGGTGAACCTGAAGATTCCCGGGTTGCACCTGTTGTCGGCTTCGGGAGCACCAGGCGATGTGATGACTCCCGAGTACTACCTGCAACTGATGACCATGCATGGCACCATCATGGTCTTCTTCGTGCTGACCACGGCCCCGTTCGCCGCCTTCGGCAATTACTTTTTGCCCATCCAGGTGGGCGCGGAAGACATGCCGTTCCCGCGCTTTAACATGATGTCGTTCTGGGTGACGTTCACCGCCTTCCTGGTTCTGATTTCGTCATTCTTTGTGGGCGACGGACCGACCCTGGCAGGCTGGACGCAGTACGCGCCCCTGAGCGCGGTGGGCGCAGCTGCCGGACCGGGCCAAGGCGTGGGCGAAGTCCTGTGGGCGAGCGCCATCGCGATCTTCTGCGTGGGCCAGTTGCTGGGTTCCTTGAACTTCATTACCACCACCCTGGACATGCGTACTAAGGGGATGAGTTTGTGGCGGCTGCCGTTGAGCGCCTGGGCCTGGTTCATCACCTCGGTCATGGGTCTGACGGCTTTTGCCGTGCTGATGCCCGCCTGCATCTTGCTGATTCTCGATCACGTGGCCGGCACCAGCTTCTTCGTGGCCTCCAACCTGGTCCTTAACGATCAACTGCAGCCCCACTCCGGCGGCTCCACTCTGCTGTGGCAGCACTTGTTCTGGTTCTTCGGGCACCCGGAGGTGTACATCGCGATCGTGCCCGGGATGGGAGTTGTTTCCCATGTGCTGATCGCCAACATGCGGCGTCCCATGCTGAGCCACCGGGTGATTGTGTACTCCATGGGCGCCCTGGCGGTTCTAAGCTACATGGTGTACGGGCACCATATGTTCGTCAGCGGCATGAACCCGTTCTCGTCCCTGGCCTTCTCCTTCCCCACTCTGATCATCACCATTCCCTCCACCATCCTGGTGCTGATCTGGATTGGCAGCCTGTACGGGTCCAAGCTGCGGATAAACGCAGCGTCGCTGTTTGCTCTGGGATTCATCTCGCTGTTCATCAGCGGCGGGGTGAGCGGCTTCTTTCTGGCGCAACCCTCCATTGACATCATGCTGCACGCCACCTATTTCGTGGTTGGGCACTTCCACCTGGTGATGGCGGTGGCCGCTATCTTCGGAATTTTTGCGGGAACGTATTTCTGGTTCCCCAAGGTGACGGGCAGAATGATGAATGAGACCCTGGGCAGGATTCACTTTTGGCTGACGTTCGTGGGAGCATACTGCATCTTCATGCCCTTCCACTACCTGGGAATTGCCGGCAACGTGCGCCGCTACCAGGCGTTTGTAGATGACTACCTGGTGGGACTGATACCTCTGCATCGCTTCATTACCGTGGCCGCCCTGATTACCGGGGTGGTGCAGTTCATCTTTCTCTACAACCTGATCCACAGCGGCTTCCGCGGGGAGAAGGCTCCGCTGAATCCGTGGCAAGCCACTTCACTGGAATGGAGCACGCCGTCGTCGCCGCCGCCCTTTGACAACTTCGGAGGACGGCACGTGGTGGTTTATCACGATCCTTACCAGTACGGGATCGAAGGCGCGACCGACGATTACGTCATGCAGGATTCGCCCGCGCAAATTCAGTCTGTGCGCGACGAAAAGTAAGTAGGAGCTAACCCTGGGGAGTTGCTGATGGCCACCACAGTTGATAAACCGGCGGATCTGGAGCAGCGCGGAGACCACTTGCGCCGTGCCAGCTCCGGCAATGGCGGGGGCCTGGTTCCCGCGGAGGGCCGCTTGCCCTCAGTGGAAGACAGGTCGCCGGCAGCCAGCACAGGCATCTGGGTAGGGCTTACCGCAATTTCCATGACCTTTGCGGCGCTCACCAGCGCGTTGGTAGTCCGCCAGGGCGCCTCTACGGATTGGCAGCGTTTCACGCTGCCCTCGGTTTTGTACTTCGACACCTGCATTCTGCTGGCCAGCAGTATCACCTTGGAGCTGTCGCGGCGGCGTTTCGCCTCCGCGCTGGGAGGGTTGCGCGGCAGCGTGGCCGGCGCGGCAAGCTGGCTATATCTCACCTTTGTGCTGGGAATGGTTTTCGTGGCTGGCCAGTATGTGGCCTGGCTGCAGCTGCGCCACCAAGGAATGTACCTGGCGACAAATCCCAGCAGCTCCTTTTTCTACGTAATCACGGCGGCGCACGCGCTGCACGTGCTGGGCGGCTTGGGTGGCCTGGTTCTGGTGGTCTACAGGATGAGCAAATCAACCCTGCGCCGCAGCACGCTGGATATAGCTTCGCGCTACTGGCATTTCATGGATGTTTTGTGGATTTATCTGTTCTTGCTGTTGTGGTTCAAGATGTAATCGCGGCGGTTGGGAGGCACGATGAGCCAAGCTGATACGGTAATGCAGCATGCGGGGGTGATGACGGAGCCCGCGTTTTCTGTTCCCGCAAGAAAGATGGCGATTTGGCTGTTCATCATCGCCGACGCGGCTACCTTCGCTGCCTGCCTGGTTGCCTATGGATTTTTGCGCAACGGCACCCCGAACTGGCCGACCCCCTTTAAGTTCTCCCCGACGGTAATCAATGCCATGGTGATGACCTTTGTCCTGATCACCAGCAGCCTGACCATGCTGCTGGGGGTGCGTGCCGGCAAGGCAGGAGACAGGACGTCCGCCTACCGTTTCACTATGATTACCGCCGCCGCCGGCATTCTTTTCGCGGTGCTGCACTTGCGTGAGTGGATGGGGATGATTCACGAGGGCGCTACGCTGTTCCACAATCCCTGGGGCACCGGGCTGTTTGGCGCCTCCTTCTTCAGCATTACCGGCCTGCACCTTACCCACGTGGTGGGCGGCGTAGTGGCATTGCTGGTGGTGGCAGCACGCTACAAATCCGGCCGCCTCAATGCTGAGCATCTGGAGGTTGTCGGCCTTTATTGGCACTTCGTGGACCTGGTCTGGATGTTCGTGGTCCCGTTTGTTTACCTGTTGAACGTTGCTCGCTGAGAGTCAAAAGGGAAGGAGCAGAGCATGGCGGATGCGCCCGATGTCCTAAGCACGGAGCCGGCGGCCAGGTACACGGATAGCCTCGGCAAGTACATTGTGATCTATCTTTGCATTTTGGCTCTGGCGGCGGTGCAGTTCGTTTTCGCCTACAGCGGAGTCCACAGCGGGGGGAGATTTGCCCGCATGTTCCTGGTGGCGCTGGCGGAAGGCGGCTTGGCCCTGCTGTTCTTCATGCACTTGTGGGCTGAAAGGCGTGGATTCCTTCTGTTTGTTCTTGTTTTTACCGGATTTGTGCTGGCGGCCATGCAATATGGCTGGACCGACAGTTATCGCATGGAACGCGGTGTTCCCAACGCCCACATAGAAATTGACACGGCTCGCTAACTGACCGGGGTAACTGAAATGCGGCGATTAACGGTGTTGAGCAGTCTGGTGGCCTTGGGGGCACTAGCTTCAGCCGTTCCGGCGTTCGCCCAAAGCTGCGCGCTCTGCTACACCCAGGCTGCATCCTCAGGGGCTCGGATGATTCAGGCCCTGCAGAGTGGAATCCTCATCCTCGTCATTCCGCCTACTCTTGGTTCCGTGGTGGTCATCGGCATTCTCTATCGCAAGCGCAACCACTTTCACCAAATGGGGGATTGAGGCCAGAGCTCGCATTCTCAGGCTACTTGTGCCGAACCGCGCTCGCTGCGATCAAGGCGCCACTACAAGTGGCGGCGATCTTCCCTATTTTGTAAACGTCCCCTGGCTTCTCAGTATATGAACACGGAATAGTGCCCATCCTGCCTCTAGGCCTCCTGACGGTGCCAGACGGGGATTTAAGATTTCGTTTACCGCAAATCGGGGCAGAACATAAGTGAGCAGCAGTTCCTGGCTCATCTGTCCCTCGGTCGAAGAGGGGAACCAGTGTTGCGATCTGTACTCATGAACGGGTTGGCAATTTTTCTTCTTTTTTTGTCCTTAGCGGCTCAAGACCAAAGCACGCGGCTAGTGGTCGCCCTGCACGGCAAATACGGCTACATCAACAGCCAGGGCCAAATTGTTATAGCTCCGGCGTTTGCCTTTGCCTGGCCGTTCAGCGACGGCCTGGCATCGGCCTGGGTGGGCGAGCAGGGCAAATCCAAGGCCGGTTACCTTGACCAGACCGGCAAGTTTGTTATCGGTCCTCGCTTCGACGAAGCGCGTGGCTTCCATGAAGGCCTCGCGGCGGTGGCCATCGGGACGGAGTGGAGCTTCATTGACAAGACTGGGTCGCGGCTCACAATGGATGATTATGAGGATCTGCACGACTTCAGCGAACAGCGCGGCGGGTTCCGGCTCAAGGCGCGGTGGGGCTATTTGAACCCCAAAGGCCAAATTGTCATCGCTGCGCAGTACAACCTTGCTGGCCAATTCCGCCAGGGGCTGGCCTGGGTGTTCCGCGGCAATCACTGTGGTTTTATTGATCCCCAGGGGCAGGTTGTCATTCCCTTGCAATTTGATCGCTGCGGCGACTTCGCAGAAGGGCTGGCTCCGGTAGAGGTCGAAGAACGCTGGGGATACATCGACAAGACCGGTAAGTTGCAGATCCGGCCCCGCTTCTTTTCGGCGCTGCCCTTCGCCGAGGGTCTGGCCGGAGTGGGCAGCCGCGGAGCATGGGGCTACATCAGCCACAGCGGACAATTTGTAATCCGCCCGCAGTTTTATAGCCCAACGGGCCGCCAGGCAGCCAACAGCTTCTCGGGGGGCAAAGCCTGTGTGAAACTGCGCGACAGGTGGGGCTATGTGGACCCGCACGGTAAGGTCGTGATACCGCCCCAATTCGTGCAGGGCGGCAACTTCCAAGGCGGCCTGGCACAGGTTTGCGACACTGCCACCCACTGCGGTTACATCAACCAGCACGGCCAATACATCTGGGCAGGCGAACGCTAGCCTACCAGAGCCAACCATGCCTGTTGTTCGAATTCCTTATCGGCAACTCTAAGAGTTTACGGGTGCGGCTTCGGGCGGCTTCCAGGAAAGAGGTCCCGGCGAGAGACGCGTCGCTTACGAACCGAGGAGGGACAACACTCGGGGGTAAGAAATTTTTCCGTATCCTCTTGGACGCCGTGAGGGTCTATGCGCCTGGAGAAGACCCCTGCCATGTCCCTCGCCTCCGAATTTCGCAAGCACACGAATCACCGTAAGCGGCAGACCCACTGCCAGGCTGGCCACCCTTTTACCTCCTCCAATACCCGCGAGGAAGTCTGTATGCGTAATGGCAAGGCGTACCTGGTGCGTATCTGCAAGGCTTGCGAACGGGCGCGCTACAACTCGAAGACAAAGCGATAGAACCATCAATTGATATTCCGGACCTTCCCGAAGGTGCTAGCGCGCACACTAGAATTTTGGCAAGACTGCAGATGGGAGTCGCTACCGGTCGGCAGCGGAGTGCCAGGGCGTGTTTGTGCCTGCAGTTCGCACAGGTGCGCACCGTTGCGCGGCTCCCGGGAGATGGAGGCGATATATGGCATTGGTAAGAGTTAAAGCCGATTGGCTAACGACCAGGTCTCCTAGCCAGACCAGTCGCGTGAGTCGACCTCGATTGGCTCCGAAAACGCGCGGGGGGGACAGTGAACTCGCGTTTGAACGCCCGGTTAAAAGCGGGTTCGGACTCATAGCCGACTTGGGATGCGATCTGTGCCACCGAGTAACTGGTCGAAGCTAGCATTTGCGCTCCCAACTGAAGTCGCCAGCGTGTGAGGTAGGCCATTGGAGGCTCGTTGAGGTAATGGCGGAATCGCTCAGCAAGCACCGAGCGTGACAGCCCCGCTTCTCTTGCCAAGGAAGCAATGGTCCACGCCTGCGAAGGATTCCGGTGCATTAGCGCCAGCGTCGTTCCGACCTCCGAATCGCGGGCGCCAGCCAACCAACCAGTTTGCCCGGCTGGAAGGTGCGCAATGTAGGCCCGCAATGTTTCAATAAACAAAACCTCCGACAGCTTGGCTAAGACTGCTTCTCCGCCGGAGCGAGAAGGGTCGGCCTCGTTCACCGAAAAGCGAATCGAGTTCTCCAGCCATCTGCCCGAAGCATCATCACGAATGCTGACTTTGAACACCCGCGGCAGGCCGCTAAGAAAAACTTGGCTTAGTCGTGGGTCGCAGGCCATGAAGCCACAGACGAATTTCGTAATTTCCCCTCCACCACCCAGACACGACCGCTTCAACCCTTGGGAAAAAATCCGCGCTAGTTCCTTCGCCATATCCACAGACTTGGTTGGAGAGCCGTTTTCGAGGAAGTGTGCGTCGCCGTGAGGAAAGATCACAATGTCGCCCGCCTCAAGAATGATGCGCGGCCCATCCGCTAAGCGGGCAGAGGCGCGCCCTTCAGTCAGCAGGTGATAAATAATGACGTGCCTCGCGGCCGGTGCTACATACGGTGCGACCGTGCGCGAGGGTGGCGAACAAAAACTCCACGGAGAGGAAAATTCTCCGTTGTAGAACATCGCCCCTTGGAGCTTAACCACCTTCAGCACTTCGGAAAGCACATCCATATGTCCTCCCGTGGGACTTCCGGCGAACTTTCCCGGACTGTGGGGCAAAGCCATCATACGGCAAGCATGCGGCAGGCAAGAAAGCCGGACGCATGGATAAGTATGGATCGCAATAGTGGCGCATAGTAAGCCTCATTGAAGCCTTTGCGGATGCGAAAAGCGCTTCAAGTCAATTGAAAATGCAGAAGGAGATGACGAATGCCAACCACAAGCGATGTTCTTGATCAACATCTGAAGTGCTTCAGAGACAACGACCTCGATGGCGTTGTCGCTGATTACTCATCGGATGCCGTGTTGTTTGTACCCGGCAAACTACTAAAGGGACGGGACGCAATCAAGCCTTTTTTCCAGGCTTTCTTTGTGGAATTTGCAAAGCCAGGCGCGTCGTTTTCGATGCGTCAACGACAGGTTGAGGGTGATTACGCTTACATTTTATGGAGCGCAGAAACAGCGGACAATTCGTACGAAGCCGCCACCGACACGTTCGTTGTGAAGAGCGGGCAGATCGTGGCGCAGTCCTTTGCGGCCAAGATCACCCCGAAGCCCTGATAGGCCAGTCCAGCACGTTCTTAGCGATGAATGGGAGATTGCGGATTAGCCATGACGACCGCCGCGATCGGTGCACTTTTTGCAGGTGAATAAAAAACATCGGAGGGAATATGAGCACCATCACAATTACACCGGAAATCAATGCCCTGAAGGCCCGACTGAAAGAAACGTGGACGGCCGGAGACTACGACCGATTCTCTCGCTATATGGAGCAGGGCGCGCGTATTTTCTACGAACAACTCGATGTTCCCGCGGGATGCCAGTTGCTCGATGTGGCCTGCGGCTCGGGCCAGGTTGCGCTGTGGGCGGCTCGTGATGGAGTGAAGGTCACCGGCGTGGACATCGCGCCGAACCTCGTGCAGCGTGCGCAGGCGCGCGCCAACGCGGAGGGTCTCAACGCCCGTTTCAGGGAGGGTGACGCCGAAGCGCTCCCATTTGAAGATGCCAGCTTCGACGTCGTAACCAGTCTGGTGGGAGCGATGTTTGCTCCCCGACCGGAACTCGTGGCTCGCGAGCTGCTGCGAGTGTGCAGCCCCGGAGGCACCATTGCCATGGGAAATTGGACGCGCGACGGGTTCATCGGAGAAATGTTCAAAACCTTCGCAAAGTTCATCGCTCCTTCCGGCATGCCGGCCCCGGTGTTGTGGGGGGACGAGGCTGTCGTACGCGAGAGACTGGGCCAGGGAGTTTCCGACCTTGCGATGACGCGCCGCCAATACAGCTTCACCTACCCCTTCCCGCCGGCAGAAGTGGTCGAGTTTTTCCGGCAGTATTATGGGCCTACCAATCGCGCGTTTGCTTCGTTGGATGAAACGGAGGCGGGAAAACTTCGCGATGAACTGGAAGCGTTGTGGTCCACCCACAATCGCGGAGGGGACGAACTCACCGTAGTTTCATCGGAGTATCTGGAAGTGATCGCAGTGAAAGCCTGAGGTTCTGGGTTTTCCGCTGCGAATCTTTGTACGATAAGGAGATACAAATTATGACTTTAATGCGTCCGGATCCAACCTTTTACCCGTCACCGGGCATGGCGATGCAAGCTCCGCCAGAACGCCTCGCATATGTCGCTCTGCTCAACGCCGGCAAGAATGGACAGCGCGATGCCATGGGAGTGATTGACCTCGATCCGAGTTCGTCAGAGTATGGGCGACTCGTCGGGCAAACGGAGTTTCCACGGGGCGATAATGAGCTGCACCACTTCGGCTGGAATGCCTGCAGCGCGTGTCTTTGCCCGCAAGCCCCGCACCCGCACATGGAACGCCGCTACCTCATCGTACCCGGCATCGGGTCTTCGCGGCTCTACATCTTGGACACCAAGCCGGACCCCAGGCGGCCGAAGATCGTGAAGGTGATCGAGCCCGAAGAGTTCATCAAGAAGACCGGCTACACCTCGCCCCATACGATCCATTGCGGGCCCGACTGCATATATGGAAGTGCGCTCGGATCGGCTAGCGGAGACGGCCCGGGTGGCATTTTCTTGATGGACGCGAACACGTTCGAGCTG
>Ga0134128_10002448_pt1 | contig 23072 bp, 24 predicted proteins | sample KB31754_FD_96462 | JGI IMG/M metagenome (GOLD analysis project Ga0134128, IMG submission 96462) | Terrestrial soil microbial communities with excess Nitrogen fertilizer from Kellogg Biological Station, Michigan, USA - KB3-175-4 | ecosystem: Environmental > Terrestrial > Soil > Unclassified ... | reverse complement strand
GCCTGGCGCCGCGGTACCGTGGAGGAGCGGCTGAAACATGCCCTCGTCAATGGCATCACCGATTACATCGACGGCGATACCGAAGAGGCCCGCTTGAAATATCCCAAACCACTGGACGTGATCGAAGGGCCGCTGATGGCCGGGATGGATGTGGTCGGCGATCTCTTTGGCAGCGGCAAGATGTTCCTTCCCCAGGTAGTAAAAAGCGCCCGGGTGATGAAGAAATCGGTAGCTATCCTTACTCCTTATATCGAGCTCGAAAAAGAGGAACGCCGGAAAGCCGCGGGTGCCAATGGCATAGAGGATGCCGGCGCCGCAAAAATATTGCTCGCCACCGTCAAAGGCGATGTACACGATATCGGCAAGAACATCGTCGGCGTGGTATTAGGGTGCAATGGTTATGACATCATCGATCTTGGCGTCATGGTGCCGGCCGACAAGATCCTGGAGACAGCCAAAAGAGAGAAAGTAGCTGCCATCGGTCTCAGCGGACTGATCACGCCTTCTCTGGACGAGATGGTGCATGTAGCCAGGGAGATGAAACGGCAGGATTTTGAACTGCCGCTGCTGATCGGCGGTGCAACGACCTCGCGGATGCATACCGCCGTCAAGATCGCACCGGAATTCGATAAAGGCGTAGTCCACGTGTTGGATGCTTCCCGGAGTGTCACCGTGGTGGGCTCGCTGCTGAATGCTGATCAAAAGCCCGGTTTCCTCCAATCGATAAAGACCGAATACAAAAAGCTGAAAGACGATTTCAACAGCAAGAAGACGTTAAAACAATATTTGACCTTCCCGCAGGCACAGGAGAACAAGGTGCCCATCGATTGGGCAAACTTCCAACCGGTGACGCCCACCTTCATAGGGACAAAGACATTCGATGGCTATGACCTCGCGGCCATCGCCGAATTCCTCGACTGGGGTCCATTCTTTATCGCCTGGGAACTGCATGGCAAATATCCGCAGATCCTCACCGATCCGGTTGTGGGTGTGGAGGCGACGAAACTTCACAACGACGCAAAAGCGCTGCTCGATAAGATCATAAAGGAAAAATGGTTGAAACCCCGCGCGGTGATCGGCTTCTGGCCCGCCAACTCCGATGGGAAAGACACCATAACCGCTCACACCGGAGCCGGAGATGTCAACCTCGAACACCTTCGTCAGCAGGTCAAGAAAGCGCCGGGGCAGCCCAATATCTCGCTTGCCGATTTCGTCGCACCCGCTGCAACCGGCAAAACCGATCATATCGGCGCCTTCGTCGTGAGCATCGAAGGCATCGAGCCGCATCTCAAACGCTTTCAGGAAGCCTTCGACGATTATAACAAGATCATGCTGCAGGCGCTTGCGGACCGGCTCGCCGAAGCCTTCACCGAACTCCTGCACGAAAGGGTGCGTAAGGAATTCTGGGGCTATGCGAAAGAAGAGCACCTGACGGGTGAACAGCTGATAAAGGAAGAATACCTGGGTATCCGCCCCGCCCCCGGTTATCCTGCCTGCCCCGATCACACGGAGAAAAGAAAGCTCTTCGCTATGCTGGATGCTACGAAACAGACGGGCACCATCCTTACGGAGTCGCTGGCCATGTTCCCTGCAAGTTCTGTGAGCGGTTGGTATCTTGCACATCCGCAGAGCAAATACTTCGGTATAGGCAAAATAGAAAAAGACCAGGTGATCGATTATGCTGCGCGCAAGGGAATGCCGGTCGAGGAAGTCGAGAGATGGCTCCGGCCGGTGCTTGAATACGACGCATAAGCGGCAAACGACGCTTAACCTGGCGCTATTTCCTTCCCATGGCCTTCATCATGCGCTGACTCTCACGGGCATTGCCTAAACCCAGGATGAGCAGCAGGATCACTGCGAGCTTCAGGATCCAACCTTGAAAGATCGATTCGGGGCTTGCTAGAAAGTTCAGCAGCTGTAACCCACAATACACGATCAGCGCCGTGAGGATCGCCGAGTAGGGCTTACTTCTGGTCCAAAAGGCCAGTCCGATAAAGACACCGGCGAACGCTACTACCACAACCGCAACGATGATCTTGGGGGTTTCATCAAAGGGCGCAAGGGTAAAAAGACTCAGGAGGGTAAGTGCCGCCACAACGAATAACATGATGCGCGCATTGCGGATATGCTTGTCGTAGCCCTCCATCGAGAATTCTTCTTCCGGGAAAATTGTCTCCTCGGATGGCTGTTGGGGGATCTGTTCCATTGCAATAGAGTTGTTAAGACGACATAAGATAACAAAATTTAGTTAATTTTGCCGGTCGAATTCACTAATATTAAGAGCATTAGGCAGTTATGAAAAAGTTTGGCTTAGGGTATCGTACTACTTTCGTGTTTATGACCGTTGTCCTCCCGTTTTTGAGTCTTGCTCAACAACAGCAATCTCCCAAGAAAAAGAAGAAATTCATCAAAGAAGTGTACGCTTCCTGGGGGTATAATGGCGAGTTCTATACACATAGCACCATCCATGTCTCACAGTCCGCGTTAGGCAATGACTATAATTTCGTACACGTCAAAGCCCATGACCATCCGGGTTGGAATGCCGGTCTATTCCAGGAGGCGTTCTCTATCCCGCAATACAACTACCGGCTGGGTTTTTTGCTCGATGAAGATAAAGGGTTGGGGTTCGAGATCAACTTCGATCATACGAAATACATCTTTGCCAATCAGGATGCGCATATCAAAGGGGAGTTGAATCATCACCAGGTCGATACGGTGGTCACCTTTGACGAGGTCCATGGGTTTTATTATTATCTGAATAACGGCGCCAACTTCCTCCTTTTCAATATCACCAAGAAATGGCATCTGGCGAAAACCAGAAATGAAAATTTCAAGCTGGACCTGTTGGGTAAATTCGGCGTTGGCCCGCTGATCCCGCATACGCAGAATATGCTTTTTGGCGAAAAGAACGACCAGGGCTTTCAAGTCGGGGGTTGGAATACCGGCGCTGAGGCTTCTTTACGGGCTACCTTCTGGCGTTATCTCTATCTCGAGGCCTCCAATAAAATAGACTATGCACGCTATCACAACCTGAATGTCTATATGGGTGCGGCGCATCAGGCCTTTGGAACCTATGAGATGATCCTGAGCCTCGGTCTCGTGCTCCCTACTTCTTCGAAGAAATAGGATCCGGCTCGAACAGCCACCATAGCCGGCGACGGGGTTTTTCCTTGTAATTCTTTTTGATGAAGGTTTCGATATGCGCGATGGCTTCGGCATGGCTGTCCGTGAGCAACACCAGCGAGAGGTCTTCCTTCGAGATGGTTCCCTGCCGGGCCATATATTCCATATACTCGAATAGCTCGCGGTAATAGCCGGCGCCAAAAAGCACGATCGGGAACTGGACCAGCGTCTTCGTTTGTACAAGCGTGAGCGTCTCGAAGAACTCATCCATGGTCCCAAAACCACCCGGCATGATAACGAAGGCATAGGAATATTTGACCAGCATCACCTTGCGCACGAAGAAATGCTCGAACGTAATGGAGGTCTGAACATAAGGGTTGGGTTTCTGTTCGAAGGGCAGCTTGATATTCAAACCCACCGACGTCCCACCTGCTTCAAAAGCGCCACGGTTGGCGGCTTCCATCGTCCCGGGACCACCACCTGTGACCGTAGTGAAGCCCATTCCGGCGATCTGCCTGCCCATCTCCCGGGCACTCTGATAATACGGATGATCCTCTTTAAATCTCGCCGATCCGAATACGGTGATGCAAGGGCCTACAAAATGAAGGGTGCGGAATCCCCGGATAAACTCGCGGAAGATCCGCCAGGCGAAGTTTAATTCATAAGTGCGACTCTTGGGGCCGTCGAGAAAAACAGTATCCTTTGCGGGTATGATTCGGTCGAGCTGTTCCATGCTTAGGTTTATTTTTCGCCATCGGGCGCGTATATTGCACCACTAATATAAGGCATATGTCTACATTACGCATCGTCAGCTACAACGTTAACGGGATACGGAGCGCCATGACAAAAGGACTCATCGATTGGCTGAAGACCGATCCCGCCGATATCATCTGCGTACAGGAGACGAAGGCGCATAAAGACAATGTTGCACATACCTTGTTCACCGATCTGGGATTCCATGATTACTGGTTCTCTGCCCGGAAAAAAGGCTACAGCGGCGTCGCCGTATTCACCAGGATAAAACCCGACCATGTGCATTATGGTACCGGCCATGAGGTAAGCGATGAAGAGGGCCGGGTTATCCAGTTGGAATTTGGCGATCTCCGGCTGATCAATGCCTATTTCCCCAGTGGCACATCCCGCGAAGAACGGCAGACTTACAAATATCAATGGCTGGATGAATTTTATAGCTATCTGCAGGAGCTGAGAAAGACCCATCCCCGTCTGGTACTTTGCGGCGACTACAACATCGCCCATAACGAGATAGATATTCATGACCCGAAAGGAAATAAGGACAACTCCGGTTTCCTGCGCGAAGAGCGGGACTGGATGGATAAATTTATGGGCAACGGCTGGACGGACAGCTTTCGTCATCTCAACCCCGACCCGCATCACTATACCTGGTGGAGTCAGCGCTTTCCTTCGGTGAGAATGCAGAACAAAGGCTGGCGGATCGACTATATCAGCGTCACCGATGCCCTGAAAGGAAATTTATTGAAAGCCGCCATCTATCCCGATGTCAAGCAAAGCGACCACTGCCCCATCTTCGTGGAGTTGGCAAGATAGCGGCTGCGCGCAACCGGCTCTTCGGCTGCCGGGGCGCATTTGAAATACCGATTTTGGCGATTATCTTTATTGGTCAACTAACTGATCATATGGAGATCTTCGTCATAATTTTCCTGTTTATCATTCTTCTGCTAGCGCTTTTGGGAATACGCACCAGCATCCTGGAGCGATTCGACCGGCTCGAGGAGGAGATCCGGAAGTTGCGTGAGTTGCCGACGCATTCGCAGCAGACCGCTCCACCCGCGGCCGTCCCTACACAACGGCCGATCCCCGATGAGAAACCCACGCCGACGCCTCAACCAAAGGTGCGCAGTGAACCGCAGCCACAATTCCAACCGCACTTCCAGCGCATGCCCGAGCCCGGCTTTTTCGAGCGCCACCCCGATCTGGAAAAATTCATCGGCGAAAACCTCATGAGCAAGATCGGCATCGCCATTCTCGTGCTGGCCATAGGTTTCTTCGTCAAATATGCCATCGATAACAATTGGATCGGCCCCGTGGGAAGGGTCGGCGTCGGCATTCTCTGCGGCGGCATCCTCATCGGTATCGCCCACTGGCTGCGGAAACAATATAAGGCTTTCAGCTCCGTGCTGGTGGGCGGCGGCCTTGCCGTGTTGTATTGTACCATCGCCCTCGCCTATCATCAATATCAGCTCCTTGGACAAACCGCGGCATTCGCCGTCATGCTGGTGATAACGGCGTTCTCTGTGCTGCTATCGCTTTTGTATGACCGTGAGGAATTGGCCGTCATCGCCCTGGTCGGCGGTTTTATCACGCCTTTCCTGGTAAATAATGGCAAGGATAATTACGAGGTTTTGTTTACTTACCTGCTGATCCTTAACGGCGGGTTGCTCGTGATTGCGTACAACAAGGCCTGGCGCGTGCTCAACATCCTCGCCTTTGGCTTTACGGCGGTGCTCTATGCCACCTGGCTGATCAGCCTGCCCTATGATGCACCCGCCGCTACCTATCGCGGCGGCTGGATCTTCGCGACGATCTTCCATCTCCTGTTCTTCGTCATCAATATCGCCTATACCATTCGGGCCCGCAAACCGCTTGTGGCCTCGGACTTCATCCTTTTATTGCTCAACACCTGCTTGTATTTTTCCGCAGGCCTTTATCTGATCGAACAGCTTGGGCTCGACCGGTACAAAGGGCTGTTCTCAGCCGGTATGGGTATCTTCAACCTGGGCGCCACCTGGTTCCTGTTCTGCAGAAGCAAGGTCGACAAGAACATCCTCTACCTGCTGGTCGGCATCACGTTGTCCTTCGTTTCGCTCACCGCTCCGCTTCAATTGCATGGGCATTATATTACACTGTTCTGGGCTTCCGAGGCCGTACTGCTCTACTGGCTTTTTATGCGATCGCAGATCAGGCTTATCCGTTTATCCTCGCTGATCATATGGGGCGCTATGCTCGTCAGCCTGTTTATGGATTGGGTGAATGTCTACGCAGTAAGCTTTTACGACATCCCCAATGCCCGGATCCATGCGGCAACGCTGCCGATCGTCTTCAACAAAGGACTCATGACGGGCATCTATGTCGCTATTTGCTGTGGTGCGCTGTTCTTCCTGCAACGCGCGACCGCCCGGGGAAAAGCGTCGCTGGCCGCTGCCGTCATCGTCCTTTACGTTTCCGGCGCGCTGGAGATCAACTACCAGATCACCTATCGCTTACCCGCCGTCGATCTCACCCTGATCTATCTCTCGGGTTATACTTTTCTTTTTGTCCTGGTGGTCGATTGGCTCAGCGGCCGGGTTTCTTTGTTGCAGCCTTACCGCCTGATAGCCGCTGCATTGCTCACGGCCGGTGTCCTGCTGTACCTGGTCTCGCTGCCAGAGCTCTTCGAGCTTCAGAAGTCCATGCTTGAAACAGGTCATTACTTCGGGCATTTCCTGGCCCATTGGATCGGCGGTATATTCGTTGTCATGATCCTGGCGCGATTACTCGCGGCAGAACGCACCGGCAGAATAAAGATCGCACCGGCCGCCTTCACCTGGCTGATCTGCATCGTCACCGTAACGCTGCTGAGCGCCGAAGGCCAGTTGCTCGTGAACACACGCTGGTATTCGCATGCACATGACCTGGAAGAGCTGTCGCGGGTCTACAACAAAACGGGCCTGCCGATCCTCTGGGGCTTATGCGCTGCCGCCTTCATGTGGCTGGGCATGCGTCATAAGTTCAAACCACTGCGTATCGTCTCCCTGACACTATTCTCTCTGACTCTGGTAAAGTTATTTTTATTCGACATCCGGAATATACCCATTGCAGGGAAGATCGCGGCCTTCTTCTGTCTGGGCGTATTGCTATTGGTCGTATCTTTCATGTATCAACGACTGAAAAAGATCATCATCGAAGATGAAGAAAGGAAACCGGTTTAGATTTTTGTTAGTTGTCGCACTCGCTTTTTCGCATTTTCGGGCGGCTGCTCAGGGGACGTTTATGTATACGGCAACCCTGGATACCGTTAGCAAGGATGGCTTCTATGAGATCGTCCTGACGCCGGAAATTGTAGCGAAGTGCAGAGCCGATATGGGCGATCTGCGAATCTCGAGTCCCGACAAAAGGTTTGTCTCCTATGCGCTAAAAGACTCCCAGGAGGCTCGCATGCCCTCCACCGGTATGGCGATAACGGAAGCCAGGGTGGTGCAAAAAGACAGCAACGACCGGCACTCCTATCTCACACTAGTGTTCCCCGAGGCGTATTCTATCGATTGGGTTGGCTTTGCTATTCGTAAACCGGCATTTTTCAAAAGAAGCTTACGAATCCTGGCGGAGGGAACGCATTCGGATGAATGGGCCACGGTTTCCGACGCCGAACTGGAGCCCGCAAGGAAGCTCTTCAGGATCCCGACGGTAAAGAGCCGGCGGCTGCGTATTATAATCGCCAATGCGGACAATGCTCCACTCGAGGTCGGCAATATCATCTGTTATCAAACGAACCGTTATCTCGTGGCCTGGCTGCGGGCAGGCGAGGTCTATCGGTTATATATGGGCAACGCACAGGCGACGGCCCCGGACTATGACCTCAAATATTTTACCGATAGCCTCAAAGTAACACCGCAGCTGCTTTTCGTGCATTCCTTGCAGCATATCGGCACCCGGGATCAGCCTGTGGTGCAAACACCGGGGGTGTCCGCAGGAGAAAAAACAGCCACCGGTAAAGACCATTCCGGCATCCTGCTTTGGTCGTGCTTGTCGGCCGTCCTGCTTTTTTTAATCTACTTTAGTGTCCGGATGGTGAAGGCCATCGCTAAAAAGGACGCACATGATCGTATATAACGTGACTACAAAAGTTCGATGGAGTATCCTCGAGGCCTGGCTCAGCTGGCACCTCGAAGAACAGATCCCTGCCATCCTGTCGACAAATTGTTTCGAGAACCATCAGCTGTTCCGCTTGCGGGATCAGGACGAAGAAGAAGGACCGACCTTCGTTACCCAATTCCAAACTTCTTCTGCCGAGCGCTATCAGCAATATATGATAGAATATGCTTCTGCGATCCAGCAGCAAGGCTGGGAGAAATGGGGTGATGGGTTCATCGCGTTTCGCACAGTGATGGAATCTATATGATTTGTGCACTAATTGTGGATAAAAGCCCCTGCTAGCAAGGATTCCAGCCGACGCATGCTGAAATGAGCCACCACAGCGGGTTTCAGCTGCATGCCGTAATTCCTGCATCGTATATTTACCAACTGTTGTTCCCGCTAATCCTTGTCAGGCGCGGTTTAGCGCGGCTTCATGCTCTTGCGGCAACAGGTAAAAAAATTTTGTTGCATGCAAAAAGCGGGTATATTTGTTGCTGCTAATAAACAAAATATCACACTATGAACAAAGCTGAATTAATCGCAAAGATTGCCGACGACGCTGGCATTACAAAAACTCAAGCCAATGCTACCCTGGATTCTTTCGTCGAAGCAGTTACCAAGACGTTGAAAGGTAACGGCAAGGTCACCCTGGTAGGTTTCGGTACCTTCTCTGTATCTAAGAGAGCTGCCCGTAACGGTCGCAATCCTCAAACGGGCGCCGTGATCAAGATCAAGGCGAAGAAAGTAGCTAAGTTCAAAGCAGGGAAAGAATTGTCTGCAAAATTATAATATTGTCCTTCGGACAACCGCCTCCGGCGGTTTTGTATAATATTGTCCTTCGAACAAGCAAAGCTCCGCTACCTTAGGTGCCGGAGCTTTCGTAACTTTATAGGCAAACAAATTCATCCATCTATTTAAAGAAATTAATATGGGAAGAGGAGATAAAAAAACGAAAAAAGGAAAGATATTCAAAGGCTCTTTCGGCAAAAGCCGTCCGGCGAAACCGGCGAAGAAAGTGCGTGAGTCGGCTCCTGCAGACGCTAATAAAGCGTCGGGCAAGTAACTCATACGCTTCTTAGTTCAGGCCTTGAAAAAGGCTTGAACTATGGGGCCAGGCGTTCGATCTTCCAGGAACCATTCTGTTGCAGGGTATACAGCAGTCTGTCGTGCAGACGGCTCGGCCTGCCCTGCCAAAATTCCATTCGCACAGGCTTCAACAGATAACCGCCCCAATGCAGGGGCCGGGTGATCGTACGTCCCGCCCATTCCTGCTGGTATTTCTTTTCGTTCTCCTCCAGCCATTCGCGGCTTTCGATCGCCTCGCTCTGCGGGGAAGCCCAGGCGCCGATGCGGCTTCCTTCCGGCCGGCTATCGAAGTACTCATCGCTGACCTTTTCGGTGGTGAGGGATACCAGTCCGCTGACCCGCACCTGGCGTTCCAGTTCCTTCCAGAAAAACACCAGGCTGGCGCGTGGGTTCTCCAGCAGCTGCATTCCCTTTGCACTATTGTAATTGGTAAAGAAAGTAAATCCCTGCGTATTGAAACCTTTCAGCAATACGATCCGGGCATCGGGCATCCCATCGGCGGAAGCCGTGGCAAGTGTCATCGCATTCGGCTCATCGATACCGGCGTGGATCGCCTCCTGCCACCATTTGTCGAACTGTCCGAATGGGTCTTTTACGACATCGTTTTCCGAAAGCGTTTGCAGCTTGTATTCCTTGCGTATATCGGCTATGCTGGTTGACACGGCTGTGCGGTTTGGTGAGCTAATGTCTGTGAAAACGCTACCGCGTTTTCCTAACCGCTAAGTTACAGTGTTATTCCGTAACACGATTTTCGGGGCCGGAACCCGTGATCCTGGCGAGCAGGTTCTCCATATCGGTGACACGACGGAGCTGGCTCTCGATCTTTTTGTTGTGTTCCGCGATCTCCTGCAGGTCGTGATTGAGCTCCTCCAGGAAAGCGCTTCGTTTCTGGTATTGAATACGTTGGAAATTGGCTTCCTTCAGCTTTTCTTCCGTATCGCTGAGTATCCGGGTGAGCCGCTGGTTTTCCTCACGGATAGAGATAAATTTCAATTTCATCTCGTCGTGTTCTTTGCCCAGCTTGAAATACGCTTCTTTCATACCGTCATAATCCGTCCCGCGGTTATGCGGCTGCGTAAGATAAGCCTGCAGCTTCTGGAGCTTCTCCTGGAGCAGGTTGTACTCTTCGTACACCTTGTCCAGCCGTTGCGTCATTTCTTCCGACAGCTTTTGCTGATGACGGAGATTGCTGATCTCCGCTTCCTTTTCTATAAGAGCCGCACCGGAGTTACGCAGCTGCTCGCTGAGCGTCTCGTTCTCGCGGATCAGATCCTGGCTCTTCTTCTCTGATTCTTCCACGAGATGGGTCTGCTCGAGCAGACGCTGAATGTTGTTGTTGTGTTCGATCATCTTCTCCTGCGCCATCCGGAGCTGGAAAAGGTAAGCCTGCGCATGATCGACCGGTGCGGGTTCCTGCGGCAGGGGCTCCGCTTCCTCTTCTTCGGGAGCTTCGGCCGGCGCGAGCTTGGCCTCTACTTCTTCCAGCTGCGCGCGTACGATATCCAGCTCATGCCGTACTTCTTCCAATTCCTTGCGGCTTTCCTCGAGCTCTATCGTCAGGATCTGTTCGGTCTCCTGCGACTGCGAAAGACGTTCACGTAACTGTTGCAGGGAGCGCTCCTGCATGTCCATATCGTTGTAATATTTCAGCTTCCAGTTATCATTGTCGTTGATACCGGTAGCCTCGGAAGGCTCGCTGACGCGAAGGCTCTTTTTTGAGCTCCAGAAGAAATGAATGGTAAATCCGAGGATAAGCGCCCCAAGCTCGCAGATAATAATTACCGGCAGACCCATCGTGAGCTCCAGACCCAAGATTACGTTTAAGGTGTTTAAGGTGTTCATAACGGTTCGGAACAAATATTGACCAAACAGACTACTTTAAAATTCTTTATGGCTTTCCGGGGATTGATCAGGGACAACAATGTCGCTTTTCATGGAATATTAGAGCGGGAGGGAAGCTAAGGAACTACTGCGACAGTAGTCAGTGGTTGAACAAGGACCCAAATTACTATGCTTTGCCCAGATAAGCAAACATTTACCTAAATACTATGTATTCCTATAAGGATCAGTCTCTTACTAATGTTCCAACCTTATCGCCGCGAACTACGCGCATCAGGTTTCCGGGTCTGTTCATATCGAAGACGATAATGGGCAGTTGATTTTCCATACAAAGGGTAAATGCCGTCATATCCATGACCTTCAGATTTCGCGTAATGCACTCCTGGAAGGTGATGGTTTCAAACTTTTCAGCGGTGGGAACCTTCTCAGGGTCGGCCGTATAGATTCCGTCCACCCGGGTGCCTTTGAGGATCACCTCGGCATTGATCTCTATCGCCCGGAGCGAGCCGGCGGTATCCGTGGTGAAGTAGGGGTTACCGGTGCCCGCCCCGAAGATGACGACCCGGCCCTTCTCCACGTGCCGGATAGCCCGGCGGCGGATATAGGGCTCTGCGATCTGTTCCATCTTTATCGCGCTTTGCAACCGGGTATAGACGCCTATCTTCTCCAGGCCGGCCTGCATCGCCATCCCGTTGATCACCGTGGCCAGCATCCCCATATAGTCGCCATGCGCCCGCTCGATACCCGTTTCCGCCTCGTTCATGCCCCGGTAGATATTGCCGCCGCCGATAACGATGGCGACCTGTACCCCCAGTTCCACGATACTTTTGATATCCTTAGCGTATTGAGCGATAACCCCGTTGTCAAAACCAAAACTCTTATCCCCCATCAGGGCCTCACCGGATAATTTGAGTAGAATTCGCTTATACTTAGGGATCATGGTCGGAATTTGTATGTGCCTTTGTTGGGCGAAGGTAAAAAAAAAGAGGTGGGATTACCACCTCTTTTTTTCTTTATCCTAACTGGACTCTTTTGAACTGGGTTACCTTGGCCGAAGCATCGACCCCCTTGAGATAATCACCCACCGTCTTGGAGGCATCCTTTACGAAAGCCTGTGCGGAGAGGGTATTCTCTTTGAAGAAGGCATTGAGCTTCCCAACGGCGATCTTGTCGATCATCTCGTCGGTCTTGCCGGCCATCTTGGGATCGTTCTTGATCTGTTCGGTCACGATAGCTTTTTCCCGGGCGACCACCTCAGCAGGGACGGAGTCGGGGTCTACAGCCACCGGGTTCATCGCGGCGATCTGCATGGCGATATCCTTGCCGGCTTCGAGAACCGCCGGGGCATTCTTGGACAGGCCAACGAGTACACCCATGCGATAGGCGCCATGGATATAGGCGGCTACGCCTTCGGCATCGATACGCTCGAAACGTGCGAGCTGGATCTTTTCACCGATACGGGCTACCTGATCGTTGATCTTATCGGATACCGTTACGCCATCCAACTGGGAGGCGAGGAGCTCTTCCAGGGTCTTGATATTGTTCTTGACGGCGATATTCACGATGCTTTGTGCGAAAGCAACGAAATCAGCATTCTTCGCCACGAAATCCGTCTCACAAGCCAGGGTCACGATATAACCGGTTTTGTTGTCCGCCGTGGTCGTAGCGATGATCACACCTTCCTTAGCCTCGCGGTCGCTGCGCAGGGCGGCGACTTTCTGACCTTTCTTCCGCAGGTAATCGATCGCTTTTTCAAAATCACCATCGCTTTCTACAAGCGCCTTCCGGCAATCCATCATTCCGGCGCCGGTGGTCTGGCGCAGCTTGTTGATCTCTGCTGCTGTTATAGTTGCAGTTGACATATTGTAAAGTTTAATAGATTGATCAATGTCCAAGGTCTAAGCCGGGCCTTCGCCCCTTACTTAGCGAGCACCCGTACGACGCGGACCGCTGTTGGGTACCCGGCGTTTCGGCTGGCTCGTGCCTTTGACTTTTTCACCGCGCCCACGGCCTGCTTCGCTTTCCGCTTCGGCCTGGAGACGAGCGGCTTTCCGTTCGTTCTCGTCGTTGCCGCTTTCCTCTACATCTTCTTCTTTAGCGGCTTGTCTTTCAGCAAGGCCTTCGGCGATAGCTGCAGTGACATAGTTCACGATGATGGCGATAGACTTGGTAGCGTCGTCGTTGGCAGGGATGGCGAAATCCACCTTGTTCGGGTCACAGTTAGTGTCGACCATACCGAACGTGGTTATACCCAAACGTTTTGCCTCGGCGAGCGCGATGTGCTCATGACCGATATCCACGATGAACAGCGCGGCGGGAACGCGACCCAGCTGGGCGATACCACCCAGTACCTTCTCTTTCTTGTCCTTCTCACGGGTCAGGGTCAGCCTTTCCTTTTTGGTGATGCTGTCAAACGTGCCGTCATTCAGCATCTTTTCGATGCTCTGCATTTGCTTTACGCTCTTGCGGACGGTGTTGAAGTTGGTGAGCATACCACCCAGCCAGCGTTCGGTTACGAACGGCATATTGACCTTACGGGCACTCTCGGTGACGATCTCTTTGGCCTGCTTCTTGGTGCCGACGAACATTACCTTCTTTCCGCTCTTGGCGATCTGCTTCAACGCGGCAGCCGCTTCCTGCAAACTCTCGGTGGTCTTGTTCAGATCGATGATATGGATACCTTTCTTCTCGGCGAAGATATAAGGCAGCATTTTGGGGTTCCACTTCTTACGCAGGTGACCGAAATGTACACCGGCTTCAAGGAGTTGCTGTTGTAATGAAGTGTTATTTTCCATTGTATTTTATTATAATAGTAGTTATGAAGATTAACGTTTGCTGAACTGGTAGCTCCTTCTGGCTTTCTTCCGGCCCGGTTTCTTCCGTTCTACAGAACGGGGATCGCGACGCAGAAGGCCCGCGGCTTTCAGCGCAGGACGGAATTCGGCATTGACTTCCAGCAGGGCACGTGCGATACCCAGCTTGGCAGCTTCGGCCTGACCCTTCATTCCGCCGCCGGCAGCGTTGATCTTCACATCGTATTTGTCGAGTCCTTCGACAGTTTTCATCGGCAGTTCGACCTGGTTCTGCAGGTAAACGAGCTGAAAATATTCTTTATAGTCCTTGTCATTGATCGTGATCTTGCCTTCACCGCGGCTGAGGAACACACGGGTTACAGCCTCTTTACGACGACCAACTGCGTTTTTTTGCTTTTCCATTTATCAGAAAAATTAGAAGGTTAAAGTTTTGGGTTGCTGCGCAGTGTGCGGATGCTGATCACCGGCATAGACATACAACTTCTTATACATCTTGCGGCCCAGGCGATTCTTAGGCAGCATGCCCTTGACCGCTCTTTCGATCACGGCATCGGGCCGGCGACGGAGAAGATTCTTCGCGATCTCTTCCTTCTTGCCACCGGGGTAGCCGGAGAAGTTGATGTAGATCTTGTCTTCTAATTTGTTGCCCGTAAAGACAACCTTGTCGGCATTGATGACAACGATGTAATCGCCGCAATCTACGTGCGGAGTGTAGTAGGCCTTGTTCTTGCCACGCAGAATAGCGGCAATCTTGGAACACATACGACCCACGGTTTGATTAGTACCGTCCACAACATACCAGTCGCGTTTAACGGTAGCCTCGTTCGCATGTTTGGTGGTGAAATGTAATTTGCTCATTTTCTTGATTTTTACATGAAGCCGCTGCTATCCCAACGGCACTGAATGTTTATCCTCCGCCGGCCGGGCACAAGCCCTGCTTTTGAAGGAGTGCAAAGGTACTTTTAAATCATTCGATGTTCCAAGAAAAAACGGGTCTATTTTGCGACACGCTTTCGCAATTAATTGATTTACAATAAAAATTTTGCTTGTTTATAAAATCATTGGACCGCGAAGTTCAAAAGCCGCGAAAATGTTGGCAATTTGCCAACCTTGGGTTATCTTTGGGCTGGGGAGATTTGCAGGAAATGTGTTCAGATGCTAATCGTATACCTGAAAAGACTCAACGACTTTGGAAAAGCTCATGCGAATGCCCGAAAAGGCCTGGCTGTATGGAAATTGGTTGTCGAAGGCGCGGAATGGAAAAACAAGCAGGATGTGCTGCGCGATTTTCCTAAGGCTAAATTGATCCAAAATAACCCTGCCCGGTTTGAAATTACACATAATACATTTCGCCTGTTCGCTCATATTTATTATGACGACAAGATAGTGGAAGTAAGATTTATTGGTACACACAATGAATACGACAGGATCGATCCGGCAACAATTTAAACTTTTTATATGCAAACCTGGTATCTCATCGAAAATGACGCCGATTATCAAAAAGCGGTAACCCGCTATGAAAAGATCCGGGAAGCAAAAAAAGATTCGCCCGAACACAAGGAGAAATTGCTATTGGCTTTCCTTATTAACAAATACGAATCGGATTTATGGGATATGCCGGATGTAGATCCGATCGAACTCATAAAGATCCGGATGGAAGAGTTTGGCTACCAGGCTATCGACCTTGCTAAGGAATATGGCGATAAAGGAACGATAAGCAAAGTACTGAATTACAAACAGTCTCTATCCCTGACCATGATCCGCAAATTCAGCAAGCTGCTGCGCATTCCGGTGGAAGCGCTGACAAAGGATTATGATCTATATCTTCACCAAAAATAGACCCATGTCCACTCCCGTTCTGGCGCTTGGCCGCAGTGTTTTCGGCGACCCCGCCAACAAAGGCAATCTCCCGCACCTCGAAGATGCGCACGCGCTACTGGCGGAATGGGTACCCAACGAACGTCTCAGGCTTCATATGAAACAGGTGGCAGCCGTGATGAAGGCCTGGGCGCTCGAGCGCGAAGGCGCGGACGAGCTCACGGCACGAAAATGGGAACTGGCGGGACTGCTCCATGATGCGGACTGGGAGAAATACCCGGAAGCGCATTGCCGCATCATCATCGAAAAACTGGAGGAGATGAACGTCGACCCCGATGTCATCCACACGATCGCTTCACACGGACCCAAACATTTCGGCGTGGAACCCGAAACGAAGATGGACAAGATGATCTATGTGTTCGACGAACTTAGCGGCTTTATCCATGCCGCCGCGCTGATCCGGCCGACCCGTTATGAGGGAATGGATGTGAAAAGCATCCTCAAAAAGCTGAAGACGGCGTCCTTTGCCGCACAGGTCAGCCGCGACGATATCAATGACGCCCTCAGCCGCATCGACACCCCGCTGGAGGAGATCATCCAGTTCGTGATCGATCACCAAAAGGACGTGGTCTGACGGGAGAGGCGAATAGACATACAGTAACTTAGAAATCAATACCGAACCACTTCTTTCTTTCCTTTTTCTGGTATTTATCGTAACTGAACTTGTAAAGCTTTCCCGGCCGGTGCGGGACATCGGTTTCGAGTTCGCCGGTGTCTTCGAGAAGGTCCATGGAAAAGAACTTCTTCCTAAAATTGCGCCGGTCCAGCTTGACGTCGAGGATGGCCTCATAGAGATTCTGCAGTTCCCGAAGGGAGAATTTCTTGGGCAGCAGGCTAAAACCAAGGGGATGTTCCTGTATCCGTTTTTGCAGCCATCCATAGCATACGTCCAGGATCTCGCGGTGATCGAAGGCCATATCCGTTAGTGTGGTCACCCGGTGCCAATGCAGCTCATTGTCCAGGATCTTCAGCTGATGGTGCTCGATATTGATCAGCGAACAGTAGGCTATCGTCACGACACGCGCGGCGGGGTGCCGGCCTACCTTCCCGAATGTCTTCACCTGTTCGAGATAGACATCGTCCATCCCTGTACGCGCGCGCAGGACGCGATAGGCGGCTTCATCCAGGTCTTCGTGGTTATTCACCAGGTCGCCGAGCAGCGACCATCTGTTATCATATTTCTCAAAGTCGCTCTTGATCAGCAGGACTTTCAGCTCATTGTCGTCAAAACCAAAGATCACGCAGTCTACGGAAAGTCCGATGATCCCATCGGTCTCCAGTTCTCTGAGGATCATCTTGATATTCTTCTGACCGGCGGCGGCTTTGTCCGCGGACGAATCGTTAGGTATTAATTCTGGGTTCATCAGGTACTAAGTTAGGCATTTACTTAACTTTATGCCACAAATTGATCTATGTATTCGACCGACCAGACACAACTCCTGCAAAAGCTCACCAGTGACCTGCTTTCCATCGTCAAACAACACCCGCCTGAAAAACGGCAGCTGGAGGAACTGCGGGAAGTGCTGCGTTTCCATGAATACCGGTACGCCATCCTCAACGACCCGCTGATCTCGGATTTTGAATATGATAGCTTATACAAGGCATTGGAGAAGGTGGAAACCGAACATCCGGAACTGGTGACTCCGGACTCTCCCACCCAACGGGTGGCCAGCGGCCTGACCGCAGCGTTCCCGAACGTTCAGCACCTGGTCCCCATGCTCTCGCTCGAGAATTCCTACAACGAAGAAGATTTGGCTGATTGGGACCGCAAAGCCCGTGAGCTTACCGGACTCGAAGAGCTGGAATATTGCATCGAACCAAAATTCGATGGCGCCAGCATCTCGCTGATCTATGAGAACGACAGGCTGCTGCGCGGCGTCACCCGAGGTGACGGCATCGCCGGCGACGAGATCACGACCAATATCCGTCAAATTCGGAGTGTTCCCCTCTCCGCTTCCATCTCCCGGTACGGCCTGCAGCTTATCGAGATCCGCGGGGAGGTGTTGATGAACAAGCAGAACTTTAAAAAATACAACGACGGCCTGGCCGAACAGGGTCTCGCGCCGCTGGCCAACCCCAGGAATGCGGCGGCAGGCTCGCTGCGTATAAAAGATTCCCGGGAAGTAAGCCGCCGCAACCTGGAAGCCTTTTTGTATCATGTAAGCTACTACACCTACCTCTCGCCCGATACGCCCGTACAACCTTTGCTCAAGACCCATAGCGGCTCTTTGCAAATGTTATGGGATCTGGGATTCCGCAGTCCGCAGAAAGAAAAACGCATCGTAACCGGCATACAGGGAGTGATCGATTACTGCCGGGAATTCGAGCAAAAGCGGGACGACCTGCCTTATGAGATCGACGGGATGGTCATCAAAGTCAATTCCCTCGACCTGCAGGAAAAAATGGGGATGACCACGCACCACCCCCGCTGGGCTATCGCTTTCAAATTTCAGGCCCGCCAGGCCACCAGCATCCTGCGAAATGTAGAATTCCAGGTCGGCCGAACGGGGAGCATCACCCCTGTAGCCAAGATCGACCCTGTGCCCCTGGGTGGCGTCACCGTGAGCTCCATCTCCCTTTTTAATGCAGACGTCGTCCGCGAAAAAGATGTTCGGATCGGCGACCACGTCCTCATCGAGCGCGCCGGCGATGTTATCCCCTATGTTGTTAAATCGCTCTCCGAGCTGCGTACAGGAAAAGAAGAACCCATCGTCTTTCCGACCCAATGCCCGGTGTGTAAACATCCCCTGGAAAAACCGGAGGGGGAGGCCGTATGGCGCTGTGTCAACCCTTCGTGTCCGGCGCAGGTAGTAGAACGTATCATCCACTTCGCCAGTAAAGACGCCATGGATATCCGCAGTTTCGGGGACGCCAACGTCAGGAAGTTCTTTGAGCTCAGTTTCCTTAAAGACATTCCGGGTATCTACCGTTTACCGTATGACAAGATCAGGACGCTGGAAGGCTTCGGCGAAAAAAGCGTCACCAATCTGCAGACGGCGATCGAGAACTCCCGGCATCAACCCTTGCACCGGCTGATCTTCGGTCTCGGTATCCGTTATGTCGGCGAAACCACGGCAAAAACGCTGGCCGCATCCGTGAGCCACCTGCGGGATTTTGTCGATTATTCCCTCGAAGACCTTCAAAATCTGGAAGATGTGGGACCCAAAGTCGCGACGAGTGTCCACGCCTTTTTTCACAATAGCGATAACCAGCACCTGCTGGATGACCTGGAATCCCTGGGGCTCAATCTAAAAAGCCTCAAATCCAGGACGGAAAACCAGGGCAACCTGAATGGGCAAACGTTCTTGTTTACCGGCACCCTTACCCGGTTAAAAAGATCGGCAGCCGAAGAAGCGGTCGAAGCTAACGGTGGGAAACTACTGAGCGGAGTCAGCAGTAAACTGAACTACCTGGTAGTCGGGGAAGATGCCGGAAGCAAACTGGAAAAAGCCAAAAAAATACCATCCATCCGAGTACTCACAGAGGACGAGTTTATCAAGCTCCTTTCACTCGCCTAAACATATAATATTATTTTCTTACGTTACTGGTAATTCGAAATTCTTTTTCGTAACTTTAAGGAAATAAGCAGGCATGATTAGAAAACTCACCGGCGAAGTGTGGAAACCTTTACAGTTTCCCGGCTGGAAACAACTCCGAAAAAAATACGCACTTTCTTCTCTGGGTCGCGTTGCCAGCTACTCGGAAGATGTGCAAGCCGACGGCAAATTGCTCAACGGCAGCCTTACGACCGGTTATAAGACCCTTAATCTGCACCGGCCAGGCAACAACGGTACGCTCTATATCCATCGGGAGATCGCGCGTCTCTTTTTGGGTAAGGCATCGCCGAAACACAAGTATGTGATCCACGTCAATCACAACAAGCTGGACAATTCCTCGAAGAATTTGAAATGGGCATCCCTCGAAGAGATGATCGATCATCAGCAAAAGAGTCCTGCCAAGATCGCATACAAAAAAGTACAGGCGAACAGGACCGTAGGTCTCAAGCTCACCGCATCGCAGGTAAAGACCATCAAGAAAACGCTGTCGAGCAAAAACCGCCAGCTCACCATCAAGAAGCTGGCTGAAAAATATCATGTCAGCGAAATGACGATGTATCGGATAAAAAGCGGCGAGAACTGGGGAAGGATCAGATAGAAGAACTAATTTGCATTATGCTGCAAGCCGCCACGCTCAAGTTTTTAAAGGATCTCAATAAGAACAACAACAAACCCTGGTTCGAAAAGAACAAAGACCTATATCTCGGTGCAAAAGAGGATATCGAACTTTTAGTCGAGCAAGTGATAGAAGGATTCGGAAAAATCGATCCCGACATAGCCAACCTACAGCCCAAGGATTGTACCTACCGCATTTACCGGGATGTCCGCTTCTCCAAGGACAAAACACCATATAAGATCAATATGGGTGCCTACCTGAACAGGGGTGGCAAGAAAGCACCCACCGCCGGATATTACATGCATATCGAGCCGGGGCGAAGCATGGCCGGAGGAGGCCTTTGGATGCCTTTGGCGCCGGAGCTGAACAAGGTCCGGCAGGAGATAGACTATAGCCTTTCCGAATGGAACTCCATTGTTACGGCCCGGGCCTTCAAAAAGAATTTCTCCGAAGGTCTGGAGAAAGAAGACCAGCTCTCGAGACCACCAAAGGGTTATGACGAAGGGAATCCCGCCATCGAATACCTCAAATTGAAGAGCTTTATCGTGACCAGGTCTTTCACCGACGCCGAAGTCCAGTCCAAGTCCTTTGCCAAAGAGCTGGTAAAGACCTTCGAGTCGATGAAAGACTTTGTCTACTTCCTGAATCGCGCCCAGCACTAGGCTGCCGCCCGACTTTCGGTTACCCGAGCAGGCCTTTATCCGCCAGGTATTCGGCGATCTGCACCGCATTGGTCGCAGCACCTTTCCTGAGGTTATCGCTTACCACCCACATGTTCAGTGTATTCGGCTGTGTCTCGTCGCGCCGCAACCTTCCTACGAATACTTCGTCCCTTTCGTGCGCATCCTTGGGCATCGGATATTGCTGGGCAGCGGGATCGTCGACGACAACCACACCCGGCGCCCTGGTCAGCAACGACCGCACCTCCGCCAGATCGAAATCGTTTTCGAATTCGACATTTACCGCTTCGCTATGGCCACCCATAACAGGGATGCGCACAGTAGTAGCCGTGACCCGGATGTCCTCGTCGCGCATAATCTTTTTGGTCTCATTGACCATCTTCATTTCCTCTTTAGTATAGCCATTATCGAGGAATACATCGATCTGCGGAATAGCATTGAGATCGATCGGATATTTGTACGCCATCTCGCCGCTGATTCCTTTCCGCTCGTTCATCAGCTGCGTCACAGCCTTGACACCGGTACCTGTCACACTCTGGTAGGTGGAGACCACGATGCGTTTTACCTTGTATTTCCTATGCAGCGGGTTAAGTGCAACCACCATCTGGATCGTCGAACAATTGGGGTTGGCGATGATCTTGTCATTTGCGGTGAGTACATCCGCGTTCAGTTCCGGGACGACCAGCCGCTTAGTGGGATCCATCCGCCAGGCAGAGGAGTTGTCCACTACCGTGATACCTGCCGCAGCAAATTTCGGCGCCCATTCCAGCGAAGTGCTGCCGCCAGCGGAAAACAGGGCCAGTGCGGGCTTTGCGGCGATCGCATCAGCCGCGCTGACAACGGTATATTTCTTACCCTTGAACTCGACCTGCTTTCCCACGGATTTCTCGGATGCGACCGGAAGCAAATCCGTGACGGGAAAATTCCTTTCTGCCAATACCTGTAACATTTTTGTGCCCACCAGCCCGGTGGCGCCGACGACTGCAACTTTCATTGTTTGGTTTTTAAGTGGATCGGGGCTGGGTTACCCGAAAAATGTCCCATCCCCGATCCACGGTTTATGATGGGCCTTCGGCCGGCGGACCCGTGGTCCGCCACGTGATGGGCCTATGGCCCGCTTTGAACAAAAAAGCCTCCCCGCTTGGCGGGAAGGCTGTGATTATCTTGACATACAAAACGATCAGACCCTTGCCCGCAGCAGCAAGCCCTTCTTGACCATCTTTGTATGTTTCATTAATTTCATTGCGGCCCAAAAGTAGCACCGAAAGAAAATAAATCCAAATTTTATTTGATTCGACGGTTAGATCAGCTCGATGTCGAAGTTCACCAGGTCGACGAACTGCCTGATCCTGGCATCGATATCGGCCCGGGTAATCTCCTTCAACCGCGTCGGTCCAAACTTCTCCACGCAAAAGGATGCCATGGCCGAACCTACGATGATCGCCGTCTTCATGTTCTCGAACGAAATATCCTTGGTATGGGCAAGATGACCGATGAAACCGCCGGCAAACGTATCTCCCGCTCCGGTGGGGTCAAAGACCTCTTCCAACGGCAATGCAGGTGCGACAAAGACCTGGTCGCCATGGAAAAGCAGTGCACCATGCTCGCCCTTCTTGATGATCAGGTATTTCGGCCCCATGGTGAGGATCTTCCGGGCTGCTTTGACAAGCGAGAATTCTCCGCTGAGCTGACGCGCTTCGCTGTCGTTGACAAGCAGCACATCGACCATCGTCAACAGCTTTTTCAGGTCATCCAGCGCCGAGTCCATCCAAAAGTTCATGGTGTCCATGGCGATCAGCCGCGGCCGTTGCTTCAGCTGCTGGACTACGCTTATCTGGAGGCTGGGACTCACATTGCCCAGCATCAGGAACTCGCTCCCCTGGTAGCTGGCAGGCAGCACGGGGTTGAAATCCAGCAATACGTTCAGATCGGTAATCAGCGTATCGCGGCTATTCATATCCATATGGTACTTTCCGCTCCAGAAAAACGATTTCTTGTCCTTTTTGATCTCAACGCCTTCCAGGTTGACCCCCCTTTTCTTCAGCTCGTCCATCTCTTCCCGGGCAAAATCATACCCCACGATAGAGACCTGGTTGATGGGTTTAACGAAATTACTGGCCGCATAAGCAGCGTAAAGCGCCGCACCACCCACGATCTTATCCGTTTTCCCGAAAGGGGTTTCTATGGCATCATAGGCCATGGTTCCCACTACGATTAGTGACATGAATTTTCAATTTTGGCCGCAATCTACATAATTCCATCGCTAACAGTTGTTAGTTATTTATTATTATATTTGCCGGGGATGGCCTTTGGCGACCCGTCCCAAAAATCTATGGCTAAAATTCAAAGCAAGCGAAACAGCACCAAAAAAGAGGTGATCATCGAAAAGGCATCCCGGCTCTTCAGGGAAAAGGGGTTCGGAGCCGCGTCGATGCGCGATCTCGCCGAACACGTGGGCGTAGAGGCCGCCAGCCTTTACAACCATATCCAATCCAAATCGGAGATCCTCCAGACCATCTGTTTCAAGGTAGCCAATGAATTCATGACCAATCTCGAAGCCGTCGAGGCCAGCAACCAAACCACCCTGAAAAAGATGGAGATGATCATC